>Ga0209270_1000897_pt1 | contig 50711 bp, 48 predicted proteins | sample MTBAKSrepl1MetaG_FD_187456 | JGI IMG/M metagenome (GOLD analysis project Ga0209270, IMG submission 187456) | Enrichment culture microbial communities from Arthur Kill intertidal strait, New Jersey, USA, that are MTBE-degrading - MTBE-AKS1... | ecosystem: Environmental > Aquatic > Marine >... | reverse complement strand
TCGTTGGTTTTGCCTGGAATATTTTTATTCGAAGGGTGTTCCCGGGTCAAATATGCCAATGATGCAAACTTTAAATTAAATATGTTTTTAAACTGGACTCATTTATTTATATTAAAATAAAGATCATAGGAATAATAAGTAGATATTGATAAATTTTCTATTCGTGGGACTTTAATTTTCGCATTGATTTTACTATATAACCTGTATACATTGTCATCCTCAAAACCCGTAGCATCTGTCGCAGCAATAACAGGATTCCATCCAAGAGTGCGGTCAGGTCCAGGTAATCCATTTGGGAAGATAGCAACATTTGTAGGATCTGTTAGTACAACTCCATACATAGTAGCAAGTGTACCTTGTGATCCAGCTCCCTTATCCTGAACTACTCCACTAAGATCCAATCCAACATTTATATATTTATTCAGGTCAAAATCAAGATTTGCTTTTAAATTATATCGATTATACTTAAATGCCGATTTTTTTTCCAAACCATTTTCATATTGTGTGCCAAAACTTACATAATACCTAGAGTTATTGGATCCACCATTAACAGAAAAAGTATGGTGCCTGATGTTACTCCATTCTTTATAGGTAGCATCCCACCAATTGGTATTAGGATACGCCCACGGATATTCTCCTGATAAACCTTCTTTATATTTTTCAATATCTTCCAAAGAAAATGTCATGCTATTTTCTGGTATACCTTGATCTATTTCACCTTCTCTCTTCCTTACTGCATATTGATATGAATTAAGTAATTCAGGAACTACTGTGGGTTGTTTAATCCCTTCAAAAAATTCATATTTAAATGTAGGTACTCCTCCAGTTCCACGTTTAGTTGTAACCAAAATTACACCATTAGCTGAACGTGCACCATAAATTGCAGCTGACGCATCTTTAAGGATAGTCAAACTTTCAATATCCCAAGGATCTATTGAATTTAGATCACGGCCCGGAATGCCATCAACAACTATTAAAGGTGATGCATCGCCAAGAGTAGCAATGCCTCTTATCAAAATTCTAGCATCATTATTCCCTGGTTCACCTGATTCCTGTAATACAATCGCACCAGGAAGGCGTCCGGCAAGAGTATTTGATACATTTGAAACTGGATTTAAGGTGAGCTCTTCGCTTGTAACACTTTCAACAGAACCAATAACATTTACTTTCTTTTGAACCCCGTATCCCACAGCTACTACCTCTTCCAATCCAATTGCCTGTTCTTGCATAATCACATCAATAGTAGTTTGGTTATTAACTTGAATCTCCACAGTGGCCATTCCTACAAAAGAAAAATCTAAAATTGCATTAACCGGTAGGTTAGTTAAAGTATATTCACCACTAGTATTAGTAACAGTACCTTGTGTAGTTCCTTTAATTACAATAGAAACTCCTGGCAGTGGTTGTCCGGAGGTATCAGTAACTTTTCCATTAACAGTCCGTTGTTGAAAATAACCAGAACTATTTGCCCCTAAATCTCGTAATTTGTTATCACCCTTTGACAAAACTATCAAAAAATCATTCATTAGCTCATAGCTGATTTCCCTACCTTTAAAAAGTTCATCAAGAATCTGTTCTACGGTAGCATCATTTGCAGTAATTGATACACGTCGTTCAACGTCTACCTGCTCACGGAGATAAAAAAACCGGAAATTGCTGTTTCCCTCAATTTCTCTTAATACATCAACAATCTGCTTATTATCTGCCTTGAAAGTGAATTTAGTCGTCTGTGAATAAATTGTGGCTGAGACTTGCATCAGACAGAAAAACATCAAAAGGAATGTTAGTTTCATCTTTAGTATTAAATTTTTTGACAATCCGATATTCGGATTCTTTAAAATACAAAAAATTTTCATAGTTTTGAATGTTTTGATTAATAACTTTTTGGTGTGAGAACACCAACTTATCTTAACGATCCTCGTCGCAAGGTGCTGGAACACCTTGCGGCTTGTTTTTTTAGTATGCTACCGGTCGGATCAGACTGTTGCATACATAAAGTCTATTTCATTTCACCTCCTTTGTTTATTAGTTTAATTAGATGTTATTTCAATTTGTTGTCCTACAATCTTATAATTTATAGGCAATGTTTTTTTTATGATCTCCAAAACCTCAATAATGGTTTCATTTTTGAAGGTTCCGTCACAGTGATAATCTAATATACTTTCATCTTTTACAATAATATCTACTCCATATTTTCTCTCAATAAGAACTACAAGCTCTTTTAGATTCATATTCATAAAAATAAGCTTGTTGTCTTTCCATGCTGTAAACCACTTAGGATTTACAGTTTTTACATTTATATTTTTTAATTCTTTGTGAAATATTACCTGTTCTCCGGGTTTTAAAGTAATCTTTTTGTTCAAATTCATATTATTAGAGGCTGTAAGTACTACTTCTCCTTCTTCAAGAGTAGTTACAACTTCCTTATCACTATCATAAGCCTTTATATTAAATTGAGTACCGGTAACATTTACATCATAATATGGTGTATGAACTATAAAAGGCCTTTGGGGATTATCTTCAACCTTAAACCAGGCTTCACCGTTAAGGAATACCTCACGTGATTCTTTGTTTGTCTCTGACTTATATTTAATCTCAGTATCAGCATTTAAAAAGATTACCGTACCGTCAGGAAGCTTCCATTCGGAAACCGATCCCATTGGAGAATGTGCTGTATAATAAACAGGTTCTTCATTGTTTAATACAGAATTCACATAAATCCCAAGAAATAATCCGATAATCAGAGCAGCGGCAATCTTAACGGTAAGATTTAAAAATCTTTTTCTGATCACTCTGCTAATATTCTCTTTTTCAATTCTATTCCAGAATTTTGAAAATAAATCTCTCTTTTGGAAATCAGTAGTATTTCCTATCCGGATACTTTCCAACTCCTCCAGCAGTGCCTCTTTTAAAATATATTCCTCTTGTGGTAAGTGAAACAGAGCAAGCATCTCCTGTCTCTCTTCTTCACTTGCATTTGAAGAATTTCCTTTCTGCAATTTTTCTCTAATTACTTTTTCCATAAAAATATCCAATACTATAAATACGGATTGATGGCTTCATTTACTCATTCAGCTACTGCAAAAAACCGCCCGGAAAGATCAGGACGGTTTTTTCCTAACTAAACTAACCTAAAACTAATGAGCTGTTATTACATAACTCCAAAAAGTGTTTATTATATTACGTATAAAACTATATAAATACTCATTACTTTATCTGAAAAATTATTTTATCCGGATTAACACTTTGTCAAAAAGTAAACAATTAGTATAAAAAATCCTTGTAAAAATGTTTCTTCAAAAATGCAATAGCTCTGTATAATTGGTTTTCAACAGTACGCTTTGAAATATTCAGTTCTTTCGAAATTTCATCATTAGTAAAACCTTCTTCCCGACTTAATTTAAAAATCTTACCCTGTTGCATGGGCATCATCTTCACAAGGTCATTAACATTAGCAACCATCTCATTATATATTACACTATGCCACGTACTTTCCGGTTTTACGTCATAATTTTCCCTGGTGAAATCTCTAAATGCTGTTTCAATATCTTTATGCCGTATCAAATCATATATGGTATTAACTGCTACCTTGTAGATAAAAGATTTTATATTTTTAGATCTGTCCAGCATCTCTCGTTTTTCCCATATCTTCATAAATACATCCTGGACCAGCTCTTCAGCGTCATTTTCATTCTTTAAATATGAAAGGGCAAATGTGTAAATTTTTGGTCCGTATCTTTCGAAAAGAACCTCAAACGCTTCTTTAATGCCTATTTTCACAAGACAGGTCAGATCAGAGTCACTAATATGTTTCAGGTTGCTCAATTAGGTTTATTAACCATTATACAAAACTAAATTACAAAATCAAAATTATTTTTATCCGTAAATTTATGAAGATATTAGTATAGTACAATATGTTATTTAATATTTATCCACCTCTCATACTCTTCCTCTACATCTTTCTCGCTTATAAATGGTTTGTAGATTAATCTTGCTCTGTAACTATACTCCTTTTCTGCCTTGGGATCAGTAATGATATATTAAAAATACATCTGGCAAACCAATTATATTGCCTGATTTAATAAATTTAATCCATTATTGCGTCAAAAGCAATTTCCTGTAAAGTGCGTCTTATATCATGTGAATCTCCCCCGGGGAATCCCCTTCTCTGGATCATAACGATATAGATTGTATTATTAAGTGGATCAGCCCAGTATTGAGTTCCGAAGGCACCACCATGACCGAAAGAACCGGGTGAAAACATTGCCGTAACATCTATTGGTGTGGTAATTATTCTGAAACCAAGACCGTAACTAAGTCCGTCAGCAAATTCGTCTGTCTGAGCTTTAGTAATTTCAAATACCGATTCTTCCGTTAGAATCCGATGTCCGTTTAAAATTCCTTTATTGACAATAGTCTGCATCCATATATACATATCACCGGCAGTTGAAAATAAACCTCCTTCAGGACGGGGAAAGTTGTGCCAGTCAGGATGTTCAATAGAATTTACAGGTAATTCAGAATATTCCGGTCCGTTGCTGATGTCTTCCAGTTCCCCGTCAGCAGAGGGTTTATATACTGAAGCGATCCTGAAAGCAGATTCTTCCGGTGGCAAAAAATAGGTATCTGTCATTCCCAAAGGTTTAAATATCCGTTCAGCTAAAAAAACATCATAAGACTTCCCCGAGAGAATCTCAACAATACGTGCCGCTGTTGTGATGCCTGCGCCCGAGTATCTGAATTGTGAACCGGGTTCAAATTGAAGTGGTCGCTGTGAAATTATGTATACATACTCAGCGATAGATTTCACAGGGATATTCCCGGGTAAACTGCCCAATCCTGAAGTGTGAGTCAGAATATCCCGGATTGTCACACTGCGGGCAGGTCTTACTAAAACTGATTTGTCTTTTGTGATTTCAGATAAAAGCCACATATCACTAAACTCAGGAAGGTATTTTTCAACAGGATCGTCTAAATGGAGTTTGCCCTCTTCGGAAAGCATCATGATTGCGGCAGCAGCAAATGGCTTGGTCATAGAGGCTATCCGGAAAAGAGTATTTCTCTGCATTAGTATTTCTTTTTCAATATTTTGCAACCCGACAGCCTCCCAACTTACTATTTGTCCGTTATGAGCTACCAGTGTAACAATACCTGCAGACTGCTTTTCATCGACGAATTGCTGCATTTTCACAGGAATTTCAGCAAGCTTAACCGGATCCATTCCTGACCCTTCCACTTTCACCTGTAAATGAGTTTTGTTCTGTCCGGAATCAGTTATTCCTGTCTTTTTAGAATCAGAACATTCGGAAAATAAAGCACCTATAAGAAAGGCAGCAGCAAATAACAGTTTAATCTTTATAGTCATTATGAAAAAATTTATTTGACAAATTCTTTTTTCGCAAGCTCACAGATAATTTATATAGTGTATTGCTAAATGCGATAATCTTGTAGTCATCGTCTTGTTGTGTATGTATCCCAACTTATTTTTTAAAAATAAGGATTTCAACATAATTTCTATAAAATTACAAATTGTAATTAAATGAAACGAGCATCCCGAATAAAATTCAGATTATTATCAGGGCACTTATTATTACATCGATTATGCCTGTAAAAAGAAAATTGGGTATGACAGTTGTTAATAGTCCCAGGATAAAACCAATTAAATTTGTCAAACGGATTGACTTAAACAAACTGCTTCTATTCTCAAAAACGGGTATTATTATAAAAAGAGTCAGGTTCTGTAATCAGCCGCTTTAAAAGACGGAATTAAAAAACGGGTTTTTCCGCATATTTTGCGGCATAGTCACGCCACATTGAAGGTCGCCCACGATAACAGTGATTAACTGATTAAAAAATGCTATATTTGGGATTAATAATAATTTAAAGAACATGCACCTTTTACCCATAATTTGTACAGATTAGGTGAGTTAATCGGATTAGATATGTCAGATGAATATTCTGACTGGCTTGACCAGATTACTTCGTTTAACCTAAATGCCAGATACGATGATTACAAAAAGGAGTTTTACCAATTGTGCACTCCTGATTTTACTCAAAACTGGATTGAGAAAATAAAAATTATTCGGTCATGGATAAAAGAGATGCTTTAGACATTGCACTAAAATATGCCAATGCTGTAAAATCAAAATATGATTTTATAAAAATCATTCTTTTTGGTTCATACGCAAAAGGAAATTTCAATGCAGATAGTGATATTGATATTGCCGTGATTCTAAAAGATTACAACAACCTGATTGATATACAATTGGATTTGATGCGTTTAAGGAGAAAAATTGACAGTCGAATTGAACCACATCCGTTTAGAGAAAAGGATTTTAATATTACAAATCCTATTGTAAACGAGATTGTTAAATATGGACAAGATATAAAAATCAACGTGGCCTAATCGAGTAGATGGCCGGTGAGCTTTTCAGCCCACCACCGTGCGTAAGGGTCTTCCCGAAATAAATCCCGGCAGTTTCCGATATCACTTTTGAAACTTCACTTAAACTGAAAAAACTTCTTGCCGCCATTGCTTCTACAGTACCTTATATCCCGAACTTATTAAAACTCAGACAGGAATTGTTTATTTCCGATCATCGAACCCTGTTAAAATATCTTGATCTGCTTGAAAAAGCAGAAGTAATAAACACGCTTTCTCAAAATGCAAAGGACAGCATAATAATGCAAAAACCGGATAAAATTTATCTTGGTAATACCAATTATTTTTTTGGACTGAATTTGTCGGGTGAAGAACCCGGAACCATCAGGAAGACTTTTTTTGAATCTCAGTTAAATGTCGGCTACCAGCTAAAATTACCTGTAAAAGGTGATTTTATGGTGAATAATAAATATACTTTTGAAATAGGAGGAAAAAACAAATCAAATCATCAAATAAAAGATTTGAATAATGCCTGGTTTGTTTTGGATGATATTGAAAATGGTATCTTCAAAAGGATTCCTCTCTGGCTGTTTGGATTTTTATATTAGAATGGTAAATCAAATATTTCTGTTAAAATTTTCAGCCTGTTACATATTTTTGATAAATTAGTGGCCATTTTGTAATTCATTATCAATTTATTTATAAAACAACACATCATGAAAAATAAACCTGGAATTGACCGCCGGAATTTCATTGCGAAAACTGCTCTTGGAACATTGGGGGCAGCGGGTATTATAACTTCCTGCTCCGGTCCGTCAAGCAAAAAAGAAGAAATCAAACTCCCGACATTGCTGGATCAGTCACCTGATGGCAAAGTACTCAAGGCCGGACTGATTGGCTGCGGAGGACGCGGTACAGGTGCAGCTATCAATTTCCTGGATGCAGGCCCTAACCTGCAGATAACAGCATTAGGCGATGTCTTTCAGGATAAAATTGACAATTGCCGTGCTAAATTAAAGGAAGAGAAGAATGTAGAAATAGCTGATGAAAACTGCTTCTTAGGATTTGACAGCTTCGAAAAAGTGATAGACTCAGGAGTTGATGTGGTATTGCTTTGTACTCCTCCGAAATTCAGGGCGGCTCACGTAGAGGCTGCCGTTAATGCAAGGAAACATATATTCATGGAAAAACCTGTCGGTGTGGATCCTGTTGGCGCAAGATCTGTACTGGCTTCAGCTAAAAAGGCAGAGTCAATCGGTCTGAATATGGTCAGTGGTACCATCAGACGTGTCCAGAAAGATTATATGGAAACACAGAGGATGGTAGCCAACGGAATGATCGGTGAGATTGTGGGAGCAAATATCTTAAGAAACGGGGGAGCTCTCTGGTACAGGGAACGCCAGCCCGAATGGAGTGATATGGAGTATATGCTTCGCAACTGGGTGAATTTCTGCTGGCTTTCGGGCGACCACATTACCGAGCAGTTTATTCATGAAATCGATGTCATGGCATGGTATATGGGAAGGAATCCCGTCAAAGCTGTTGGTTACGGAGGACGTCAAAGAAGGGTAACAGGTGACCAGTACGACTTTTTCAGTATTGAATATGAATATGAAAACGGCGTAAGGACTCACTGCGCAGCAAGACAGATTAACGGATGCACCAATAAGAAAGTTGAGCAGATAAACGGTACAAAAGGCTATGCAAGCGCTTCAGGAACCATTTACGACCTCCAGGGGAATGAAATATGGAAATACCCGCACCCCGGGGAAGGTGATACCGCCTCAGAATGGAAGGTTACCAATCCTTTTGTCCAGGAACATATAAATCTCGTGACAGGAATCAGGACAGGTAATACTGTGAACGATGCCGAAGCCCAGGTTAATTCAACCCTTATGACAATCATGGGAAGAATAGCGGCTTATACCGGTAAGGATGTAACATGGGAAGAGATAATGAATTCAGATCTTTATCTCGGACCTAAAGTATTTGTTATGGGTTCGGTTGAGGGTATTCCCGAAGAGAGGCCATATGCAGGTGTACCCAATAAACCGAGAGGTTAGTTTTTTAAGTTTATGTATGCCAGGCGGGCTGAATCTGCCTGGCATATTTATATTATAAAATTTAAAAGGATGAAGAAGATACTGTTTGCACTTAATTTCATGTTGATTGCTTCCCTCACTTTTGCTCAGCAACCGTTGTTCAAATTCGGAGAAGTAGTGGATTATGACAAAGTTATTGCCAAGGGAAAAACCAAAGGGAAACCAATTCAGTGGATACAGGTAAATACCGAAAATGATACCTGGAAACCCGGAAAAGATATTCTGATATGTAAAGGTCAGCCGATTGGAGTTATCTGCAGCGAAAAAGAGTATGAAAATTTCATGATGCATATTGAGTGGCGACACATGGAACCGGGTGGTAATTCCGGCACTTTTGTCTGGAGCAACGCTCAACCGGGTAAAAACCGGTTACCAAACGGTGTGGAAATTCAGATGCTGGAACTGGAGTGGGTCGATCTTCATGTCAAAGATGGAGTAAGGCCTCCTGAAGCATATGTGCACGGTGAAGTTTTTGGTGTAGGCGGTGTTGAGGTTGTTCCTGATAATCCACGCGGCACCCGGAGTAAATCTGTGGAAAACCGCTGTAAAGGCAAAGGAGAATGGAACACTTATGATATCGTTTGCGTTGATGGCACTATCAAACTTTCTGTGAACGGCAAATTCGTTAACGGAATAAGCAAATCATCTCAAAAGAAAGGCTATATATGCCTCGAATCCGAAGGAGCAGAAATACACTTCAGAAATATAAAAGTTATTGAATTACCTTAATTTTTGAATAATTATTTTATCCTGTCGGAGATCTTCTGTATTTTTTCTTTTATGGCAGGATTGTTATTTAATCCTGAGAATATTCCTGTCCGGCCATAATACAATAATATATTACGGATATAGATAAAGAGTCCCAGACTGTGAGCCATGAACAAGACCGGATCGAGCCTGAAGATCGAGTAGATGAAGATCATCAGCGAGCCGAATGTGCTTATAATCCAGAAACCGAGGGGCAAAACGGAGTCCTTCCTGTTTTCGGAATATATCCACTGATAAATAAATCTGAAGGTAAACACTAACTGTCCGGCAGACCCCCATATCATCAGTAAAACCGAAACGTCTTCATTGTTAATTATTGAATTAAAATTATAGCTGTCACCGGTAAGAAGCCAGGTGATGCAGAGCAACGGAAGAATTACAATTAAAAAGCGGGAAATATAGTGCATCTTTTTCCAGGCATTCTTCAGTTGCAGATTCCGGATATATATGATATACACAATGAATTGTCCCAATACTATGGCGAAGTCATTGCGTAATATCCCGTAAATGAGCATCAGTATTGATGCTGCTAAACTAAGCTGCCAGAATATTACAGGAGAGATAACTTCTCCTTCATGCTCCGACTTAAACCACTGGGCAATAGTACGGGCGAAAAAGAGTATCTGTGATAAAAAACCCAGACCGTAAATTAGAAAATCATCCATCATCATTAATAAAGAGCTGCAAATATAACAATAACCGTCTCTTTTTAAACAAACGATAGTTCAGATTTGTAATGATATTGTTAAACCTGAAGTTAAATGACAGTTACCGTATCAAACCTGCAGCTTTTTCAGTGTCTCCCTTGCAGCATTCTGCTGAGACTCTTTCTTCGAGGTTCCCGTACCACTTCCAAGCTCTTTATTATTAACGAAAACTTTTGTGACAAATTTCGGAGGTTTTGATTTATCAGAGGGAGCCTCTTCAATAGTCTGAAATTTAACTTCCTTCTTGTTTTTCTGACTCCATTCAATCAGCTGACTCTTATAATTAGAGTCCTTTTGCTCAATTTCATTGAGATTGACAAACTGGGAAAGAATTCTCTTGGTAACAAAATATTTTGCCGTCTGGTAATCTTTATCCAGATAAATGGCGCCTATCAATGCCTCCAGGGCATCCCCGTAAATATGACTTTTATCGGCACTTTTGGTTGTATTCGAATCAATAAAGACATTCAGACCGATATCAAAAGCCAGTTTGGTAAGAATGTTACGGTTTACCAGCTTCGACCTGTTCTTCGTAAGAAATCCCTCATCTTCCCTCGGGAACCGGTTATATAAAAAATCGGCAATTATTGCACCGAGAATTGCATCTCCCAAAAACTCCAGTCGTTCGTTATTAACAGCATTTCCGCGGGAATCAAAAACCGGGGACGACTTATGCACAAAAGCCAGATCGTATAATTTAATATTTGAGGGGTAAAAACCTATTAATTCCTTTAAAAACAAATAAAACTCTTTTCTTGGAGATGAAAAGAGTTTTATTCGTTGAACTATCTTTCTAACCACAGATCTCTATATTTTTTTAAAAACCAGGGTGGCGTTATGACCCCCGAATCCAAATGTGTTGCTTAATGCAATATTCACTTCCCGTTTTTTGGCAACATTGAATGTAAAATCCAGGTTGTTGTCAATTTCGGGATCATCTGTAAAATGGTTAATCGTTGGAGGGATTATACCATTTCTGATAGTAAGAATTGCAGCTAATCCTTCAACTGCTCCGGCTGCCCCCAATAAATGCCCTGTCATAGATTTTGTCGAGCTTATACTCATCCTGTAGGCATGATCACCAAATGCCTTAATGATGGCTTTTGGTTCTGCAATGTCTCCTAACGGGGTTGATGTTCCGTGAACATTTATGTAATCAATATCCTCAGGCTTCAATCCCGCATCTTCAACAGCCCATTTCATGACCAGACTGGCTCCGTATCCTTCCGGATCAGGAGCTGTCATATGATAAGCATCGGCCGACATGCCTCCGCCTGCTATCTCAGCATAAATTTTAGCTCCTCTTTTAACAGCATGTTCATAATCTTCCATTATAAGAGATGCAGAACCCTCGCCAATAACAAAACCATCACGATCTTTATCGAAAGGCCTTGATGCTGTTTTAGGGTCATCATTACGCGTTGAAATAGCCCGCATGGAATTAAATCCGGCTATACCGGCTTCGTTGGCACTTGCTTCAGATCCTCCTGTAACAATTATATCGGCTTTCCCCAGCCTTATCAGGTTGAAAGCCTCTATCATTGCATGTGAAGATGATGCACAGGCAGTAACAGTTGTAAAATTAGGACCTCTGAAATTATACTTGATAGAAATTAATCCACCGGCAATATTGGCAATCATCTTGGGAATGAAGAAAGGAGTAAACCTCGGCATCTCTTCGCGGTAGGCACGAACCTCCTCAAAGAATGTCTGAAGGCCACCTATACCTGCTCCCCAGATAACCCCTACCCTGTCATGATCAATCTGATCAAGATCAATCCCTGAATCCACTAATGCCTGATCGGAAGTAATTAAAGCATACTGAGTATAAAGATCATACTTCCTGGCTTCTTTACGATCTATGTACTGGCTCACATCAAGATTCTTTACTTCACATGCAAATTTGGTTTTATGCTTTGAAGTATCAAATTTTGTAATGCTCGCAGCACCGCTAACTCCGTTTTTCAGATTATTCCAAAACTCATCAACAGAATTACCTAACGGATTAACAGTCCCGACTCCGGTAATGACTACCCGTTTAAGATTCATAAAATATCACTATGGATTACTTGACAGCCTCTTCAATGTGAGCAATTGCTTCTCCTACAGTGGTAATTTTCTCAGCCAGATCGTCCGGTATTGCAAGATCAAATTCTTTCTCGAATTCCATGATTAACTCAACCGTATCCAGTGAATCCGCACCAAGATCATTTGTGAAGGATGCTTCGTCGGTTACTTCACTCTCATCAACACCCAATTTATCAACAATAATTGCTTTTACTTTTGCTGCAACGTCAGACATAATTCTAATTTTTGGTTAATACTAATTTGTTTTTTAATAATTCCGTGCAAAGTAATACATTTACGGATTATTTTTCAAAATAAAAATATAAAAAAGATATCCGTTTAAGGATTATTAATATTTATAATATCTTAAATTTGAACACATTGGTCATAAATTCTAATGGTAAATTTATTTAAAATGAATGTTAAGAAAATTGCACTATTCGTATCGGGCTCAGGCACTAATGCTCAAAACATTATTAATTATTTCTCTGATAATAAATCAATTAAGGCAGACTCCGTCTGGAGTAACAATCCAAATGCATATGCCTTGACACGTGCCGCAAACCTGGGTGTGCAGACATTCGTATTTGATCGCCATCAGCTTTATGAGACAGGTGAAGTTGTTCAAATACTTAAAGAACGGGGAATAGATTTGATTGTCCTGGCGGGTTTTTTATGGCTGATCCCGGAAAATCTTATCAACAATTTTAAAATCATCAACATCCATCCTGCCCTTTTACCGAAATATGGAGGCAAAGGCATGTATGGCATGAAAGTTCATCAGGCAGTACGCGACAACGGAGATAAAGAGACAGGAATAACTATCCATTTCGTAAATAATGAATATGATTGCGGAGAGGTTATCTTCCAGGCTATATGTCCGGTCTTACCATCCGATACTCCCGAAGATATTGCCCAAAAAGTACACCAACTGGAATATGAACATTTCCCGAAGGTTATTGAAAAATTGCTAAGCGACAATTTTTAAATATTCAGTTATATACTAATACCTTCCCACCAATGGCATTTTGCGGCCGAATCCGAATGCTTTCGTACTTACACGCAGTATGGGAGGGGCCTGAAATCTTTTATACTCATTTGAATTGACCATCTTAATAACTCTGGTCACCGTAAACTCATCAAATCCCGAATCTATAATTTCCTGTGGCGACTGGTTGAGCTCTATATACCGGAACAGGATACTGTCAAGTATCTTATATTCGGGCAATGAATCGGTATCTTTCTGGCCAGGTCTCAGCTCTGCTGAGGGTGGCTTAACAATCGTATTCTCCGGAATAATTTCACCGTTCCTGTTAATAAACCGGGCAAGTTTAATTACATCGGTCTTATAAACATCCCCCAGAACGGATAACCCTCCGTTCATATCCCCGTAAAGTGTTCCGTAACCTACGGCACATTCACTCTTATTTGAAGTATTCAGTAAAATATGCCCGAATTTATTGGAAATTGCCATTAAAAAAATTCCTCTGGCTCTGGCCTGAATATTCTCCTCTGCAATTCCGGGGTCCAATCCTTTAAACAGCGGAGAAAGCTCTTTTTCAAACTGATCCACAGCACCCTGTATATTAACTATGTCATATCTGATATTAAGGTTCTTAGCCAGGTCAACAGCATCCCTGACACTATGGTCAGATGAATATTTTGACGGCAAAAGCAATACTCTGACATTATCCGGACCAAGCGCCCTTACAGCTAATACTGCAGTCACGGCAGAATCAAGGCCACCGGAAAGTCCGAGGGTAGCCCGACTGAAATTCATCTTCCTGAAATAATCGCTTATTCCCAGAACAAGAGCATCATGTATCTTTTCGGTATTATGAGTAACAGGCTGTAAAGATTTTATTCCGGCAGCATGAGTATCTGCAATAAAAAAATCTTCCTTAAAATAACTCAGTTCCTTAATAATATCACCATGCCTGTCAATATATACAGAGCCTCCGTCAAAAATGAGCTCGGCCTGACCTCCGGTCTGGTTGACATATATGACAGGTACATTATATTTTTTGGCTTTCAGTATTAAAATGTCCTTGCGCCAGGTCTCCTGATTATAAGAGAAAGGTGAAGCTGAAATATTGATTACAATATCAGGTTTTAATTTTGCATACTCCTCCATCGGAGAGGCTTTATAAAGTTTATCCCTTCCAAACTCATTTGCAGTTGGCTGTTCATCCCACAAATCTTCACAAATGGTAATGGCTATCCTCTCTCCTTTATAATCAACTGTCCGGATGTCGCTGTTTGGCTCAAAATGACGATACTCATCAAAAATATCATATGTTGGAAGCAATGTTTTATAATGAACAGACTCTATTCTGCCGTCGACGAGAAAAAATGCTGCATTAAACAACTTTTTTCCCCGTTCATTTTCATTAATGCAGGGAGCCCCGACAATAGCAGCAATTCCTTTGCAGCTTTCAGCTATTTTCCTTACAGTTTTTTCAGCCCTGTCAATAAACTCCCTCTTCTCAAGCAAATCATGAGGATAATAACCGGTAACAGCCAATTCTGAAAATACTGCTAAATCAGCTGCCATTCTCTTTGCCCTTTCAATAGCATCTGTTATCTTCCGGGAATTTCCTTCAAAATCACCTATTATATAATTTAACTGAGCCAGTGCAATTTTCATCTTTATAACTTATTTGGAATTATAAGGTATTCTATGATATTTTTGGTCAAATTTATTAAAATACCTCTATATATGTTACTTTTATTATCTATCCTGAAAATCAATTTTAATTATTTTAAAAAATATGGCAATAATATTCCCTATCAACCGTATTCACAATTGTAAAAATTCAAATCTGTCTGACGAACATCAGGCAGGAGGAAAGAATGGATGAAGTGAGGAGTTATTTGATTTTAGTGGAATGGGATGATTTTTAGCAATTTTTTCTTCAGCGGTGAGTTTGTTTGCTAATTTTTTCAATGCCAAATAAAAATGATGGATATGACTATAATATGCAGACTCATAATTTTTGCAACTGTGACATTAACTGTCCTCTCATGTAACAGAAACCGTCTGAAAGTGGATATTTCTGATATTGATGAGGAGATAAGCATAGTACGTTTTGAAGAGGAACTGTTTGATTTACCTTTAAATGACACTCTTACAGAGTTGTCGGCCTTGAGAGACCGGCACCCTGATTTTTTTGACCTTTTTACATGGAAGGTGATAAATGTCGGCGGAATAGAGGAAGAGCCATTCCCGCTCATAATGGGTCAGTTTTTTGCTGACACCATGATTCAAAATGTAAAAAGAATAACAGAACATAAATTCTCTGATTTCAAAACAATTGAAAATGATTTGACAGAAGCCTTTAAATATTATCGATATCATTTCCCTGAGATTGAACTTCCCGTTATCTATACAATGATATCAGGATTTAATCAGTCGGTTGTTACAGCAGAAAATATTATAGGCGTAAGTCTGGATAAGTATTTGGGCCGCGACTGCATCTATTACCAAAACTTACAGAATGTCCCTTTTTATAAGATCAAAAATATGCATCCTGACAAAATTGTGTCTGATGTGGCATATACCTGGGGATTTACCGAATTCAATGAAACAGTGAATACAACAACTCTTCTTGATAATATTATTTACCAGGGTAAGCTGATGTACTTTGTTGATGCTCTCTTACCTGAAGTGCATGACACCCTCAAAATAGGATATACCTCAGAACAGCTGGAGTGGTGTATATCAAACGAGCCGCAAATGTGGAACTTTATAATTGAAAATAAGAAACTCTATTCAAACGACAGGATGGATATCTTAAGGTTTATCAACGATGCTCCTTATACTACAGGATTCCCTGTGGAATCTCCGCCCCGGACGGGTATATGGACAGGCTGGCAGATTGTCAGGCAGTATATGAAAAGACATAAAGAGATAACGGTAGCTGACTTGATGAGAAATACAGATTATCAGCAAATACTGAATGATTCAGGGTATTACCCCGAGTAAAATAAATGAACTCCTCAGAGTCAGTTGAAACTCTGAGGAGTTCATACAATTCAAATTAAAGTTCCCTTATCTTGATACTCCTGTACCAGACATCGTCGCCATGATCCTGAAGAGCAATATGACCTGATTTGGGAACATCTGCCCAGTCAGGATTCAGTCCCGGGAATTTGGAACCTGCAACCAACGCCTTCCAGTCGTCAGTCCACAGATGATATTCCAAAACGGTTTCACCATTTTGCTTATGAACAACGGTGCCGTCATAAACCAGTATTTCAGCAGAATTCCATTCGCCTGCCGGTTTGGTATTCTGTGGTTTGGCAGGAATAAGATCATACAGTGATGCTGCCTGACGGTTACCATCTTTTCCCAGAAGGGCATCAGGATGCTTGGCGTTATCCAGTACCTGGAATTCAGGTGCTGTTCTGTAAATCGGCCAGCCTTCAATCTCCTTGCCCAGATAAAAAATACCTGAATTACCGCCTTCACTTATTTTCCAGTCGATTTTCAGATGAAAGTTGGAGAATTCTTTATCATAAAGAATATCTCCGCCCTCTTCGGCACCAGCTTCTCCCCTGCCTGATCCTTTGCAATGGAGGGTACCATCAGCTACTTCCCATCCTGCCGGGAAATTTTGTTTGTTAACGCCACGCCAGCCGTTACTTGTATTGCCATCAAACAACAAAACCCATCCCTCCTGCTTTTCTGCCTGGGTCAATTCATTCGGGCCTGCAGTTTCCTCAACTGCAGCGCTCTTTTCCTCAGCTTCTGTATCCGATTTTTTCTGTCCGCCGGTACATGAAAGCCCAAAAACTAAAACACTCATAAAAAGGTAAGTAAGAATTCTTTTCATTTTTATAAAATTTTATGATGAATATCTTTTAAAATGCAAAAATAATTCAAAATCATCACATCCCCAACTTTTAACCTTTCTTTAAATATTGATAAAAGATTTGTCACTGTTGAGCTTTTTATCTGACAAATTTCGAAATTATTTTGTATTTTCCCGTAAAATTTTTCTATGGACTTATCCTTAAAACCAAAAAAAATCGGAATTCTTACTGCCGGAGGTGATTGTCCGGGACTTAATGCTGCAATCAGAGGAGTAGGGAAAACGGCTATTGTTGAATATGGCATGGAGGTTTATGGATTCAATGCCGGATACCTCGGACTGATAAATGGCGATTATACAATCCTTAAAGAGGCGGATCTTTCAGGAATATTGACCCTGGGCGGGACAATCCTCGGAACATCCCGTGAAAAACCCTATAAAATTGATAAAAGCGGAAACAACGAAGAGGATAAACCTGAAAAGATCAGGCAAACCTACAAAAACCTGGGACTCGACTGTGTGGTATGCATCGGAGGAAACGGAACCATGAAGACAGCGAATATGATTTCTCAGGAGGGTCTCAATGTTATCGGAGTTCCTAAAACCATAGATAATGATGTGTGGGGTACTGATGTCACCTTCGGATTTGACTCAGCGCTGCAAATTGCGACCGATGCAATCGACCGGCTGCATACAACTGCAAACTCACACCAAAGGGTTATGATAATTGAAGTTATGGGGAACCATGCAGGCTGGCTGGCCTTGTACTCCGGTGTGGCAGGAGGGGGTGATATCATTTTGCTGCCTGAATTACCATATAATATAAAGTCTGTCTGTAAAAAAATCGAAAGAAGGTATGAAGATAAAAAACCATACTCAATAATTGTAGTCGCCGAAGGAATAGATCATCCGAAAAACCTGTCTGCTGCAACACATATTGCCGGAGAAATAGAACGGTGTACCGGCATTGAAACCAGAAATACTGTTCTTGGCTATATCCAGAGAGGCGGGAGTCCGACTCCCAACGACAGGATACTGGCCACCAGATATGGAGCCTTTGCAGCTCAATGTATTGCAGAAGAAAGATATGGCACAATGGTGGCCATAAGGAAAGGTGAACTTACCACAGTGAGCCTGGAGGAGACCGGCGGAAACCTGCGACTGGTTGATCCCGAACATCCGCTTATAGAGAAAGCCCGTAAACTGGGTGTCTCTTTTGGTGATGAGTAACTGCGTGAGATGTTAAAACTGTATATAAACCAGCTTTTTAGTCCTGAAAAATTCCTCATCGTAGTATTCAGAAATACTCTGTACAAAAGCTCTTTTCCCGAATGACCTAACCTCACCGGTCAGATCTCCCCCCTTGAGGTATACCACTCCGTTGGGAAGTGCGTTCTTACTTTCTGTTGAAATATTTTTCTGAACCCATCTCATAAAAAGGGGAAGGGAGGTGACGGCACGACTAACTACAAAATCATATTTCCCTTTTAACTCCTCTGCCCTGATCTGTTCTGCCGCAACATTTGCAAGTCCCAGTTGATCAACAACAGCTTTAACTACCCTGATCTTTTTCCCAATTGAGTCGATCAGGTGAAAAGATACATCCGGGAATAAGACAGCAAGAGGAATACCGGGAAATCCGCCTCCGGTGCCAACATCCAGAATCATTGTACCTTCACGGAAACTTATGATCTTTGCTATAGCAAGAGAGTGTAATACATGCCTTTCGTAAAAATGGGAAAAATCCTTTCTCGAGATAACATTTATTTTGCTGTTCCACTCGCTGTAAACAGGCTCAAGCGCTCTTATCAGCTCCTGTTGACTGCCTGTTAATCCGGGAAAATATTTCAGGATAATGTCCATAACTATCTCTCCTTCATTCCCATTTCGGTATTTTCAATAATCTTGAACAATATTTCACGGGCCCTGAAAAGCTGTGCCTTTACAGTACCCAGAGGCAGTTTCAGCTCTCTTGATATCTCCTCATAGGAGTATTCCCGAAAATATCTCATCTCCACCAAAATCCTGTAGCGGGGCTTAAGCTTTCTTACAATTCTCCTTAGTAAAATGGCCTTCTGCTGTCTGATAAGTTTCTCCTCCGGATTCAGATCTTTGGATTTAAGTCGCACCGCTTCACTGTTTTCTCCTGCCATAACATCATTCTCTATCGTAAGAAAACTGCCTTTCCTTCTTCGTAAAAAATCAATGCAATTATTGGAAGCAATCTTAAACAGCCAGGTACTGAATGCATAGGTAGGGGAATATTGATGCAAACTCCGGAATGCCTTTCCAAAAGCCTCGAGAGTAAGGTCCTCGGCATCACTGCGGTTATTTACCATTTTCAGCAGCATGAAATATATAGAATCCTTATAACGGGAAAGTAACCTGGTAAAAGCTTTCTCGTCGCCCAAAAGTGCTTTTTGAACCAGTAGATAGTCTTCACGTGCCTTTTCTGATAAATTTATTTTCTGCTCTTCCATCCTTTCCTGCGGCTGTTGTGGTTATAACAAAACCTGTAAGTCAGCTTAAAACATGGTAATAATAAAGCATATATTAACGAAGATAATAATAATTTACTTTCATGCAAATGAGATATAGCTTTTTTTATGATAACCATCCTGATAATTGCGGGTATAAGCAACATTCCTGCTGTTACAGGCCATAATCCGGGAACAACCAGCAATAAAACAACAGCAAAAGGGATAAAGCTGCAGCCGCTGATCTCTTCCAGAGAGAGTGTAATCTTCCTCGATAAGGGCAGGTATCTTCTGATCCTGATCTCTTTCTTCAACAGATCGAAATAATTCCGACTGGTAACTTTTTCTTCCTTATAAACAGCGGTATTGCCGGAAAATATTATCTCTGTATGTCTCTTTTTAATAAATGAGTTGATAATTAGTTCAAGATTTGCATACAGTTCATTTACTTTATTCCTGTAACCTCCTGCAGCAAAATATCTATCCTTCTTAAAAGCAACATTCTCTTCTGATATAATATAAGGCAGACCGTTTATTATGAAGCCAAAACTTCGTATCTGCTGCAAAAAGAATTCAATCCGGTAAAGCAAATTAAAAAAAGTTCCGTCGTGTTGTATATTGGAATAGCTGATCACTACTTCTTTTTCACTTCCTGCTTTGGAAGATATTTCTGAGAGCCATTGTGGCTGAAATTTGCTCAGTGCCGGAGGAATCAGCATCACCCGGCTGAATTTTGTCGCCTTAATTGCCACATTCTGGGCCATCTTAACGCTATACCAGGTCTCCTGACTTAATGCAGAAAATCTGAGTCGCTCGTATTTCTCTTTAAGTGCACCAAGAATAGTCAGTGAATTGTCCGAAGAGAAATCATCAACTGCTATTAGCTCATATTCAGCATCACTGATGTTAAGCAGAAAAGGAAGACCGACACTCAGGGCAGCCTCTTCATTTCTCAGGGCCATGATAAGTGAAAGTGGCTCTTTCGAATCAGAATTATTATTTTTTATAAAAAGTACTCTCCCTGTAAAAAAGATCAGATAGATAGTTCTAAGAAAGAATAATAAGCTGAAAATCAACAATATTACCCATTCATGGGTTTGAAGGCTCATAAAGGAATTTACAATATTATCGGCCATTTGCATTGATAAGAATATATTTCCAAAAATGTAAACATTCAAATCAATTTCAAAATTTCCATGAATATTTATTCAACAAAATATTATAATCAGTTAAGAATCAGTCACAGATCAATTCAAGTTTATTAGCTATATTTGACCCCTTAAAAAACGGGTAATGAATTTTGATTTAGTTAAAACTGCAAATAACTCACGGGCAAGAGCAGGTTTGATAACCACGCCTCACGGCAAAATAGAAACCCCTGTTTTTATGCCTGTGGGAACAGCAGGGTCAGTTAAAGGCATTCATACCCGTGATCTCAGGGAAGACATAAAAGCAGAGATCATTCTGGGAAATGCTTATCACCTGTATCTGCGTCCCGGAATCCCGATCCTGGAATCTGCAGGAGGTTTGCATAAATTCAATACCTGGGATGGTCCCATTCTCACGGACAGCGGAGGGTACCAGGTATTTTCGCTGGGAGAAATAAGAAAGATTAGTGAAGAAGGAACTAAGTTTCAGTCACATATTGACGGTTCATACCATCTTTTCACTCCGGAAAAAGTCGTTGACATCCAAAGATCAATAGGTGCCGATATTATCATGGCCTTCGACGAGTGTACTCCCGGTGATGCCGACTTTGAATATGCAAGAAAATCACTTGAACTCACCAAACGGTGGCTTCATCGTTGCTTCAACCGCTTTACTGAAACTGAGCCTTTATACGGATACAATCAATCGCTCTTCCCTATAATTCAGGGAAGCATTTATTCAGAATTAAGAAAGCAGGCAACTGCACATGTCAAAGAATTTGATGCAGACGGATATGCTATCGGGGGACTGTCGGTCGGTGAAAAGGAAGAGGTTATGTACGAAATTACAGAAACAGTGGCATCAGACCTGCCCGGAAATAAACCCAGGTATCTTATGGGCGTGGGAACTCCCGTAAACATCCTTGAGTCAATCGACCGGGGAATTGATATGTTCGACTGTGTGATCCCGACACGCAACGGAAGAAACGGAATGCTCTTCACATCTGAGGGAGTAATGAATATGCGTAATAAAAAGTGGGAAAACGACCATTCCCCGATTGATGAAAACGGCACCTCTTTTGTTGACAGATATTCAAAAGCATATCTGAGGCATTTGATAATCTCAGGCGAAATGCTTGGAGCCCAGATTGCAAGTCATCATAACCTGGCATTTTATATGTGGCTGGTAAAAACAGCACGTAATGAAATAATGGAAGGAGATTTTAAAAGCTGGAAAAACGAAATGATAAAAAAATTAAAAACCCGGTTGTAAGGCAAATTAATTACAGACTTAAAAAGCTGTCTTAAAATTTTATATCAACTGATAATTAATGCATATAAGAGAAAAAGCGTAAAAAATCATGAAATGAAGTACTATAAGACAATAGACATATATATTACAAAAAAATTCCTCGGGACTTTTTTTTATGCTATTGCCCTTATATTAAGTATTGCAGTAGTTTTTGACATGTCAGAAAATCTTGATGAATTTCTGTCAAAGGATATTTCATGGGGTACTATTATTTCTGAATACTATTTCAATTTCATTCCATATTTTGCAAATCTCTTCAGTCCGCTGTTCACCTTTATTGCAGTGATATATTTCACCTCCAAAATGGCCTATAACACTGAAATTATTGCGATAATAAGCAGCGGCGTTTCATACGCAAGACTAATGCGGCCATACATGTTTTCCGCACTTGTCCTGGCTATTTTTTCATATATGCTTGGTAACTATATTATTCCGCCTGCCAACGAAACTCTTAATGAGTTCAGACAGTTTTATATTGACAATAATCCACAGGTCGTTTCCGATGAGCGTAATATACACAGACAGATAGAACCGGGTGTATTCATTTATATGCAAAGTTTCAATGCAAATAATGTAGGATACAGATTTACTCTTGAAAAATTCAACGGCTCCAATTTGGTGGAAAAACTTACGGCTGATAATATCAGATGGGACGAGGAACAGCAAAAATGGGTACTTAATAACTGGTGGAAAAGAAAAATATATGAATCTCATGAAGAGATTGAAAAAGGGTATCGTCTGGATACCACACTTAACATGACTCCTGATGACTACAAAGTAGTTAAAAACGAAATGGAAAATTATACAACCCCTGATCTCAGGGAGGAGATAAAAAAAATGAAAATGCGCGGAGTAAATACTGTTGAGTGGGAACTGGAAAAACATAAACGGCTGGCCGGACCATTCTCTGCTTTTATCTTAACAATAATCGGTGCAGGACTTGCATCACGTAAAATAAAAGGCGGACTTGGATTTCATCTTGGGCTGGGACTTCTTCTTAGTTTCTCTTATATACTCTTTATGCAAATAACAACTGTTTTTGCAATCAGTGGCAATACGCCTCCTCTTTTAGCAGTATGGATACCCAATCTGGGTTACAGTATAATAGCACTTTTTGTATTCAGATGGGCTGCAAGATGATATTGCATTGTGATATTTTCAGACCAGACTCAACCAATTAACAATTAATCAACAATGTTTCGCGGTATGTTAAAGGACCTTGTCAACAGGAGGGTTGTTAAAAAAAATGATTAATTTTACCCCGGCATGATTTTCAGATTAAGATCCTGCATTTAGTATTTTCACACTTAAAATCAACCTTTATGTCGTTAAGGAATAATATTCTTGATTTAAGAAAAAGGAAAAGAGAAATTCAAAAAGGCGGTGGCGACAAGGCTATTGAAAAACAGGTACAGATGGGTAAGATGACTGCCCGGGAACGTATCCTTGCCCTTCTCGATAAAAATTCTTTTTATGAATACGATCTTTTCGTAGAGCACAGCGCCAAGGATTTCGGCATGGAATCTAAAGTACTTCACGGAGACGGAGTAATAATAGGAACCGGAACCATCTATAATAAGCCTGTTTGCATTTTTGCACAGGACTTCACTGTTGCAGGAGGGTCGCTCGGACTTATGCATGCAAGAAAAATAACCAAAATAATGGATCATGCTCTGAAAATGCGTGTCCCCCTTATCGGAATCAATGACTCGGGAGGTGCCAGAATTCAGGAGGGTGTTAACTCACTGGCTGGTTACGGAGAGATCTTCTTCCGAAATACCCTTGCCTCCGGAGTAATTCCCCAGATATCTGTAATCCTCGGCCCGTGTGCGGGTGGAGCGGTATATTCCCCTGCCCTCACCGACTTCGTTTTCGTTGTAGAGAATATTTCTAAAATGTTCATTACAGGCCCGGGAGTTATTAAATCCGTACTTGGCGAAGAGATATCAATGGAGGAGCTGGGCGGGGCTAAAGTTCACGCCGAGCTGACAGGAAATGCGCATTTCTATGCAACCAGTGAACTTGAGTGCTTTGATCAGATAAAGAAACTTATAAGCTTTATACCAAGAAATAATAATACCAAGGCATTCCCTTTCCCTCCAAAACAGCCTCTGAAAGGGGAAAAAATTGAAGATATTGTTCCTGTTGATCCGCGTATTCCTTATGATATGCGTGAAATAATTAAAAGTATCAGCGACAGCTCAGAGTTTCTGGAGGTGATGGAACATTTTGCTCCCAATATAATTGTGGGGTTTGGCCGCATGGGAGGTGACACGGTCGGATTTGTTGCCAATCAGCCTATGGTGCTTGCCGGAGTGCTGGATACCGACAGCTCTGATAAAGCAGCCCGGTTCATTCGTTACTGTGATGCATTTAATATTCCTCTGGTTACACTGGAAGATCTTCCGGGATATCTTCCGGGAGTTGACCAGGAACATGCAGGAGTAATCAGGCATGGTGCTAAAATACTGTATGCATACAGCGAGGCAACCGTAGCGAAAATAACAGTGATAATCAGGAAGGCCTACGGAGGAGGATACATTGCCATGAACTCACGGCATCTTCGTGCTGATTTTGTTTTCGCCTGGCCTACTGCCGAAATTGCTGTTATGGGTCCTGAAGGTGCTGCCAACATTGTATTCAGAAAAGAGATTTCTGAAGCAGAAAATCCGGAGCTGGTAAGGCAACAAAAAATTCAGGAGTACAAAGAAAAATTTGCCAATCCATACGTGGCTGCAGCACAGGGATACATTGATGAAGTTATTGAACCGGAAGAAACCCGCGAAAGAATACTTCACGCTCTGAAGGTATCGGAAAATAAAGACGTTTTGCTTCCGAAGAAAAAACATGGTATACCTCCTTTTTAATATTTTAACGGCATGACTGAAAAAAAAGAGTTGAAAAACCTGATAATAGAGGGCAGTATATATAAAACCCAATTCACCCGGAAATATGAAAACCGTGTTAAATGGCAAACTCCGGATCCGAATTGTATCTATTCAATTATTCCCGGTACTATAATAGATATTTTCGTTGAACCAAAAGATAAAGTGAAAGAGGGAGAAACTCTGCTTCTTCTTGAAGCTATGAAGATGCAAAACCAGGTGAGAATGCCATTCGACGGAGAGATCGTGAACATTTTTGTCAAGAAAGATGAGACCATACCAAAAAAACATCTGATGGTTAAAATTAAACCGGCTATTCTTAAGTGACATATTGGTAATCAGCAATTAAAAACAAAATTTTATTTTTGTAGAAATTTTACAGGAAATTGGAACCTGTCTCTTTTCTGAAATATTTTGAGAGCCATCACCATTTTGCGGGAATGACCGTAATTTCAGATGACCCCCCGGGTAAAAAAATTTACCTGCAGGGAGTTATTGGCTCGGCAAAAACTATTCTGACTGCCAATCTATTCAAAAAGATCCGTCAGAATTTGCTAATCCTCTTAAATGACAGGGAAGAAGCTGCTTACTTTTACGATGACCTGAATAACCTCGGATTTGATGATCACACACTTTTTTTTCCTTCATCTTACAAACGTTCCATTCAGTATGGCCAGCCTGAACAGGAGAATATAGTACAGCGAACTGAGGTGCTGAACAGGATAATGAACAGTATAACTCCTGTTATAATTATAACATATCCTGAGGCAGTTGTTGAAAAGGTTATCTCTCAGACCCTTCTTGAAAAGAATATTCTTAAGATATCAAAGGGAGATAAATTATCTATAGCTTTTATAAATGAATTTCTCTTTGAATATGGCTTTGAAAGGGTGGAATTTGTCTGGTCGCCCGGACAGTTTTCAATCAGGGGCAGCATAGTTGATATATTTTCATATTCTAATGAAGATCCATACAGGATTGATTTTTTCGGAGATGAGGTCGAGTCGCTGAGAAGTTTTAACATTGACACTCAGATTTCAAAAGAGTCGTTGCAAAGCATTACGATTATCCCTGATCTGCAAAACAGCGATCAGGAGGAGACACGTGTATCTTTAATTGAATTCCTGCATGAAAAAGCCATCTGTTTTGGCAACAGCCTGAACCAGTTTTTCCACAATGTGAACACAATTTACAGGCAGGCCAAAGAGTTGAAAAACGATGACCGGGACATTTCAAAGTTTATAATCAGCGGCGATGTCATTAAGAGTCAACTCAAAAGCTTTACTGTATGTGACTGGGGATCAGATTCTGCTTTTGAAGCTGAAACAGTGTTGAAATTCTCCAACAGCCGTCAGCCGGTCTTCAATAAAAACTTCAACCTCCTGGGTGACACACTTGAAGAATATCAAAATAACGGATATGAGGTATTCATACTGTCATCACAGGAAAAACAGATTGAGAGATTGAAATCAATCTTTCGTGATATAAAAGCAAACATCACGTTTACTCCCGTCACCTTTATGCTTCATGAAGGGTTTACAGATCACGATCTGAAAATATGCTGCTTCACGGATCATCAGATTTTTGAACGGTATCACAGATTTAAACTCAAAACACGAAAGGAACAGCGGGAGGCCATTACAATCAGGGAGCTTAACATGCTCCATCCGGGAGATTACGTAGTGCATATTGACCATGGTATCGGAAAATTTGCGGGCCTTGTGCGGACTGAGATAAACGGAAAAATGCAGGAAGCTATAAGACTGGTATATAAGAATAATGACTCGCTGCTTGTAAATATACATTCACTGCACCGCATATCAAAATATAAAGGTAAAGAGGGAGCTGAGCCAACGCTTAACAAGCTGGGAACCGGCGCCTGGCAAAAGATGAAAAACAGGACTAAAGCAAAGGTTAAAGATATTGCCAGGGAACTTATCGCTCTGTATGCTGTACGGCTGGCAGAAAATGGTTTTGCTTTTTCTCCCGATTCATACCTGCAGACAGAACTGGAAGCCTCCTTTATCTATGAAGATACCCCTGATCAGGAGAAGGCTGTTGCTGCCGTCAAAGAGGATATGGAAAAAGCTGTTCCAATGGACAGGCTGGTGTGCGGGGATGTAGGCTTCGGGAAGACTGAAGTCGCTGTAAGGGCAGCCTTTAAGGCAGTGGCCGACAGTAAACAGGTGGCAGTGCTGGTACCAACAACAATTCTGGCTCTGCAGCATTATAATACATTTTCCGGCAGACTGGCAGATTTCCCCGCCAAAATAGCATACATAAGCAGGTTCAAATCATCGTCCGAAATAAAACAGACTCTGGCCGATCTTGCTGCAGGGAAAATTGATATACTTATCGGTACTCACAGACTTGTCAGTCAGGATGTTAAATTCAAAGACCTGGGACTTTTAATTATAGATGAAGAGCAGAAATTCGGAGTTGCTGTTAAAGAGAAACTAAAAAGGCTTAAGGTCAATGTAGATACTCTCACCCTTACCGCCACCCCGATTCCGAGGACACTGCAGTTCTCCCTGATGGGGGCGCGCGATTTATCCATTATACAGACTCCTCCCCCCAACCGCTATCCTATTATTACAGAAGTCCACGGATTCAATGAACAACTTATAAGGGAGGCTATCCTTTATGAAGTGGCCCGGAACGGACAGGTATTCTTTTTGCATAACAGAGTGCAGAACATCTATGAAGTGGAGACTGCCATTAAACGAATTGTGCCGGGTGTTACCACTGCTGTGGCCCACGGGCAGATGGACGGCCATAAACTTGAAAAGGTGATGTTCGATTATATTAACGGCGAATATGATGTACTCGTGGCCACTACTATCATCGAGTCGGGACTGGATATACCGAATGCCAATACCATTATTATAAATCATGCTGAGAATTACGGACTAAGTGACCTTCACCAGTTGCGGGGCCGTGTCGGCAGATCGAATAAAAAAGCATTCTGCTACCTGATCACTCCTCCGCCAGTAACCCTCAGTCAGGAAGCAAGGCGCAGACTCAGAGCAATTGAAGAGTTTTCAGACCTTGGCAGTGGCTTTAATATAGCTATGCAGGATCTTGACATCAGGGGAGCAGGCAATCTTTTGGGTGCCGAGCAGAGTGGTTTTATTGCTGATATAGGATATGAAACCTATCACAGAATTTTAAATGAAGCTGTTCAGGAACTTAAACAGGAAGAGTTTAAAAATATCTTTGAAGAGGAGGATGAGAAGCAGGCAAAAGCATTCCTGAATATAAAATTCACACAAGACTGTCTGATCGATACAGATATGGAACTACTTTTCCCCGACACCTATATTCCCGGAAATTCCGAGCGCATGCTTCTCTATCGTGAACTTGACAATATTGAAAATTCCCATCAGCTTGAACTGTTCAGAAAGGTACTGGAAGACCGGTTTGGGAAAATGCCGGAAGAGACCAGGGAGCTTCTTGAAATTGTTAAACTCAGATGGAAAGCTATCGGACTGGGTATGGAAAAGATCATTTTAAAAGAGGAAAAAATGATTTGTTATTTTATCTCCGACATGGAATCGCCATTTTACAAATCACAGCTTTTCCTGAAAATTGTCCAATATATCCAGAAAGAAAAAAACAGAGGCAAGATGCAGGAGAAAAATAACAAACTTACCTACACTGTAAAAAATGTACTGAATGTGGAAACGGCCGGAAATATTCTCGAAGATATGTCAAAAGAGGTGATTTCAGGCAACGATTAATTTGCACTTCATTTCTGACAAAAATGATAAATAATAAATATATTTACCAATTCGTTCGAAGACGTGAATATTTTTTAATGAAAATCTTGCGTTAATGTTTTAACCTTTTAGATTTTCATTAGTCAAAATTAATTAAACAAAATTAACCTTTCACGGTTCACATAAAAAATATAAGCAAGTGGCAAAGAAAAACATTTTCAGGTTAACCATTTTAACAATTCTTGCATTGTTTATTGCAGGGATTATATTTTATCCGAAATTAAAACCTTTAATATCTGCTGATAAAGGGCCACAGGCAGGGCCCGGCGGAATGAGAGGAGCAGGTCAGCAACCACTGTTTGCCAGCGGGTATATATTAGTGCCGACAAATATGAGTAAGATGTTAAACAGCACCGCTTCATTACTGCCGGATGAAGAAGTTGATCTTTCATTTGAAACTTCCGGAAAGGTTGTGGAGATATATTTTGAAGAGGGAACCCGGGTCCGGGAGGGTGAACTGCTTGCAAAAATTAATGATAAACCTCTGCAGGCACAGTTGCTAAAGTTACAAGCACAGCATAAGCTAACCCAGGAGAGGGAATTCAGACAGAGACAACTTCTGGACCGCGATGCAATCAGTCGTGAAAGTTACGATCAGGTTGCAACTGAAATGCAATCACTCGCGGCAGATATCATGCTCGTCGAGGCCCGGATTGCTGAAACAGAATTACGCGCCCCTTTCAATGGGATAGTGGGACTGAGAATGATAAGTGAAGGAGCTTATGCAACTACGCAAACAAAGATAGTCAGACTGGTAAAAATAAGTCCGCTGAAGATAGAGTTCTCCATTCCTGAAAGGTATGCCGGTGAGGTAAATCCCGGCTTTCCTATCAGTTTCACCGTCGACGGAATCCCCCGCACCTTTGAGGCAAAGGTTTATGCCATAGATCCTAAAGTTGACATCAGCACAAGGGCAATTGTGGTCAGAGCCCTTTATCCCAACAGCAACGAAGAGCTTAAACCGGGACGTTTTGCAAGCGTAAATGCTCTGCTGTCGCAGATCAGCAATACAATTTCTATCCCTACCGAAGCGCTGATTCCTGAAATGTCAGGAGAAAAAGTTTATATACTTGAAAACGGGAAGGCAAGAGAGAGAAGAGTAAGCACAGGTCTCCGGACTGAATCACATATTCAGATCAGAGAAGGACTTAACTTCGGGGATACCCTCCTGACATCAGCAATACTTCAACTCAGGGATGACCTGCCGGTTCAGCTTGACACATTAGTAACAAATCAAAATTTACTGAGCGAATAACATGAGTCTTTCATCCACCAGCATAAAGCGACCCGTTCTTGCCACTGTATTTTCACTGGTAATAATACTATTTGGAGGAATAGGGATGACTTTTTTGGGAATCAGGGAATTTCCCAGTGTAGACCCTCCCATAATTTCAGTAAGCACCTCCTATCCGGGAGCCAATTCAGATGTTATTGAAACACAAATCACAGAACCTCTTGAACAGTCGATAAACGGCATACCCGGTATCAGATCTCTTACCAGCAGCAGCAGTCAGGGCCGAAGCAGAATTACAGTCGAGTTCGAATTGACAGTCGACCTTGAAACAGCCGCCAATGACGTGCGTGATAAAGTGTCGCAGGCACAAAGATATTTACCCCGTGACTGTGATCCGCCGACTGTGGCAAAGGCAGATGCAGATGCCGAACCTATTATGATGATCGCTGTTAACAGTCCGAAGAGATCTCTGCTTGAACTTTCTGAGATTGCTGAACTTACCTTTAAGGAACAGCTTCAGACAATTTCAGGAGTAAGTTCGGTGGGTATCTGGGGAGAAAAACGATACGCAATGCGAATATGGCTTGATCCGGGTAAACTGGCGGGATACCAGATGACACCTCTGGATGTGCGAAATGCCATATTAAGAGAAAACGTGGAACTTCCCGCCGGAAGTATCGAAGGCAATACTACTGAGCTTACCATAAGAACTCTCGGACTTATGACCACGCCTGCAGAATTTAATAATCTTATTCTTAAACAGTCGGGCGATCAATTGATAAGAGTCCGGGATATTGGAAGAGCTGAACTGGGCCCGGAAGATCTGAGAGGTATAATGAAGATGAACGGAATTCCCATGATTGCTACCATAATTATACCGCAGCCGGGTGCAAACCATATTGATATAGTTGACGATGTTTATGAAAGACTTGAGTTCATTAAAAGAGATCTGCCTGATGATGTGGGTATTGAAATTGGATTTGACAACACCAAATATATAAGATCGTCAATTAAGGAGGTACAGACAACTATTTACCTGGCATTCTTCCTGGTTGTAGTGATAATTTTTGCATTCCTGCGTGACTGGCGTACAACTATTATCCCAATCCTTGTAATACCTGTTTCACTTATCGGGTCTTTTTTCATTATGTACCTGGCCGGATTCACAATCAATGTTCTCACGTTGCTGGCAATAGTTCTTTCAATCGGACTTGTAGTTGATGATGCCATTGTAATGATGGAAAATATCTATGTCAAAATTGAACAGGGCATGACCCCTTATGAAGCGGGTATGAAAGGTTCCAATGAAATATTCTTTGCAATTATTGCAACAACCATAACCCTGATTGCTGTTTTCATACCTATTGTCTTTTTGGAAGGCATGACAGGAAGGCTTTTCCGGGAATTCAGCATAGTTATTGCAGGTGCAGTGGCTATCTCTTCGTTTGTGGCGTTAACTCTCACACCTATGCTCTCTACAAAACTATTGAAAACCAGGCATAAAAGAAGTAAGGCTTACAATTTCACGGAGAAGTTCTTTGTAAATCTGAATAATATTTACCGCAATTCACTGGCTGTATTTCTTAATCGTAAATATATTTCTCTTTTAATTCTTATAATTGCAGGATTTATAATCGCAGGACTGTGGATGGTCATCCCTGCAGAAATGGCTCCCCTGGAAGACCGTTCCCAGATGAATGCCAGAATTACATCGCCTGAGGGTGCTACCTACGAATATACATACGATTATGCTGAAAGTCTTGCAGCACTGGCAGAAAGAATTATACCGGAGCATGAAAATATAACTTCAATGATAAGGGGATCATTTGCTTTTGTAAGAATTGTACTGACAGACCCCGACGAAAGAGAACGTTCACAGCAGGAGATAGCAAATCAATTGACAAATGAACTTCGGAAAATGACTAAAGCGAGAGCAAGTGTTGTACAGCAGTCAACTTTCGGAGGCAGGCGTGCCAGACAACCAATTCAGTATGTTCTTCAGGCACCGACAATTAATAAACTGAGGGATATCCTGCCGGAATTTATGGCTGAAGTAAACAGTAATCCGATCTTCGTCCAGCCGGATGTAAATCTTAAATTCACAAAACCGGAACTGCAGATTGAAATAAACAGGGATAAGGCAAACCTTTTAGGAGTATCAACCCAAAATATTGGTCAGACTCTCCAACTGGCACTTAGCGGACAAAGGTTCGGATATTTTATCATGAATGGCAAACAGTACGAGATACTCGGCGAACTTCACAGGCAGGACAGAAATAAGCCTCTTGATCTTAAATCACTTTATGTCAGGAATGACAAAGGTCAGATGATCCAACTCGACAATTTTGTAAATCTTGTGGAATCTACCGCACCACCTCAATTATATCGTTACAACAGATTTGTATCAGCAACAATCTCTGCAAATTTGGCTGAAGGAAAAACAATAAGTGAAGGTCTTGAGGAGATGGATAAAATCGCCGATAAAGTTCTTGATGATACATTCAGAACGGCACTCGACGGTGACTCAAAAGACTATATGGAAAGTTCCTCAAGTCTTATGTTTGCCTTTATTCTTGCAATTATTCTGATATTCCTGGTATTGTCAGCTCAGTTTGAGAGTTTTAAAGATCCGATAATTGTTATGATGACAGTTCCCCTTGCACTTACGGGAGCACTTCTTTTTATGTGGTATTTTAATATTACCATGAATATATTCAGTCAGATAGGTATAATAATGCTAATCGGACTGGTTTCAAAGAATGGTATCCTTATTGTGGAATTTGCAAACCAGAGGAAGGCAGCGGGTATGACAAAATTTGAAGCTATCAAATATGCCTCGGCAGCAAGGTTCAGACCAATCCTTATGACCAGCCTGTCAACTATCCTCGGAATACTTCCTCTTGCCATGGGACTTGGAGAAGGAGCACAAAGCCGGGTTGCAATGGGTACCGCGGTGGTAGGCGGACTTCTGATAGCGACATTCCTGACCCTGTATATTGTTCCGGGAATTTATCTGCTAATTTCAAGTGAATCAAATAATACAAATAATGATGATGTTTCCATTGAAAAAGTTGAAGGCTCCGTCAGCAATAAATAATTACATAGTTATCTTCCTGTTTCTGCTCATCTCAACAAATCTTGAAGCACAGGAAATATACGACTTGAGCCGTTGCGTAACAACAGGACTTGAACAAAATTTTTCTGTTAAAGTTGCCCGGAACCGGGAGGTGATAGCAGATAATAACTATACCAGGGGTAATGCGGGTTTTCTTCCGTCAGTCACAACAACCAACAGCTACGGAGGGAACCTGACTACCACCATTCAGAATATGAATGACGGCTCACAAAGAGATTCAAGAAATGTTTATAACACTACCGGATCATCATCTGTGAATTTTAACATGACCTTGTTCGACGGATTTAATGTGCAGACTACTTACCAAAAACTGAGGGAACTGAAGGAGGTTGGCATGCTTAATACTCAAATGTCTATGGAAAATCTTATTTCACAGATCATTGCTGAGTATTATTACCATATTCAACAGTTGAACTACCAGAACAATATGGAGTATGCAGTGTCTCTTTCAAAAGAAAGAGCAAGAATTGACGAAGAACGTTATCTCCTCGGGGCCTCCTCAAAACTTGAACTTTTGCAATCGATTGTATATCTTAATGAAGACAGTTCAAGACTTGCCCGGCAAAAAGAGGCAATCCTTGAGTCGGAGATAAGATTAAAAAAGCTTATGGCACTCGAAGATCTTGAACAGAATATTGTCCTGTATGATACTCTCATAGTATTTAATCCGGACCTGGAATATAAGCGGCTACTTGAATCTACCCTGGAATTGAATACAAGTCTGCAGATTGCACAAAAAAACCAGCTTATATCAGAGCTCGACTATAAAATAATTGCTTCACGTGCCTATCCGTACCTGAATCTTACCTCGGGTTATAACTATTCTTACAGGGGATATGGAACCGGAACGATAAGCGACTACGGGGCTTTGGCTATAAGCAACCAGCAAACCCGAAGATTTAACTATGGGGTAACCATGGGATTTGATATCTTTGACGGATATAACCGCCGCCGGGAAAAAGCAAATGCGCTGATCGAGATAGAGAACAAAACATACCAGTACCAGGAGATTGAACAGGATATAAAAGCTGAACTGCTCACTATCTATTATGCTTATGAAAACCATCTTGACCTGGTAAAAATGGAAGAACAAAACCTCAATGTGGCTCGTGAAAATCTCGAAATTGCTCTTGAGAGATACAGGCTTGGAAGTTTGTCAGGTCTTGAACTAAGAGAGGTTCAAAAGAGTCTGCTGGATGCTGAAGAGCGGCTCATTTCAGTGAAATACCAGACCAAAATAGCTGAGATCTCCCTGCTGCAGATTTCAGGCAGAATTATGGATTATTTATAAGGAGACAGAACTCGCTTATGTGGGATCATATGCTTGTCAATATTGTCAGTCATGTTCGTTTTTTTCTCATCAAATAAATTCATTTTAAATGGTATGGAAGAGAACTCGTCATTTATTTATTTCTCCGGTTCGAACTAAAGTACAAGACTTTTTGCTTCCAATTTAATCAGGACTTAAAAAATTAGCAGACACATTCACCGCTCAAGAAAAAATTGCTAAAAATCATTCCATTCCGCTAAAATCAAATAACTCCTCACTTCAGTCATTCGTTCCTCATGCCTTACATTCGTCAGACAGATTTGATTTTTTAACGCTTCATTACATGATTTTCTATACGCATTTTTTCTTAGGCGGTTCATTTATCTGCTAATTGTTTCTTATAGTTTATTTTCCTCATTGGTTAAATTCTCTTATGTATCTGCTTTTTATGTAATCAACCAGACTAAAAAAATCACAATTTACTTCAGGGGAAAATATATTAATATATCTGCAGTAACAGACAGAAAAAAGTACTATAAGAATATATAAACTAAAAGAAATAGTACCTTTGCGTGGCATTCACCAGAATATATATTCATGCAGATTTTCGAATTTGATACTATTGTCATTGGTAGTGGCCTCGCAGGACTGACTGCCGCATTTCACTCCTCTAAATTTGGCAATGTAGTTATTGTTACCAAATCGCAACTCGACACAAGCAATTCATATTATGCCCAGGGTGGCATTGCAGCGGCTGTGGATAAAAATGATTCTCCGGAACAACATCTTAAAGATACACTTTTAGCTGGAAGAGGATTATGCGATACAGATGCTGTAGAGGTGCTGGTAACTGAAGGAAGGGAGAGGATTAACGAGATCATTGAGATGGGTATGCAGTTCGACAAACAACACGGTAAATTTCTTTTAGGCATGGAAGGGGGACACAGTCACAGAAGAATACTGCATGCAGGAGGGGATGCAACCGGAAAAGAGCTGACATGTTTTTTTCTGAATGAAGTACAAAAGCAGACTAACGTTACTCCTTTCGAATATATGTCGGTTTTGAGACTTCTGAAAACCGATAACAGGATAACCGGAGTTCTTGCCTTTGATACTAAAACAGGGAAAAACATCATTTTCAGATCAAAAGCTGTTATTCTTGCCACCGGCGGTTTATCACGCATATACGAAAGGTCTACCAATCCGGATACTGCCACCGGCGACGGGATTGCGCTTGCATATAATGCCGGTGCCCGAATTGCCGATATAGAGTTTATTCAATTTCATCCCTCAGCATTGTATGTACCCGGAACTGATGCCTATCTGATCAGCGAGGCCGTCAGGGGAGAAGGCGCATGGCTGCTGGATCATGACGGGAACAGGTTCATGAAGGATATTCACCCCCTCGCGGAACTGGCTCCCCGTGATGTTGTTTCATATAATATTTTTAAACAGATACTTGACTCCGGCAAAGACTATATTTTTCTGTCACTGCGGCATCTCGATCCTGAAAAGATAAAAAATCGTTTTTACAATATATATAATCACTTAAAAAAACTGGGATTTGACCTCACAACGGATCTGCTACCGGTTGCCCCGGCAGCTCATTACATGGTTGGCGGAATACGAACCAACCTGGATGCGGAAACAAATGTCAAAGGATTGTTTATCTGCGGTGAAGCAGCATCAACAGGAGTTATGGGAGCCAACAGGCTTGCCAGCAATTCACTTCTTGAGTGCCTGGTATTTGGCAAACGGGCCAGTGAAAAAGCAGCGCAACTGAGCCGGGCGGAAACAGATATACAGGATATTGACCAGGTTGATGTTAATAAAGAGAATGAAAAATTATTTGTTGCCGTGCAGAACCAGATAGCCTCTGTTATGTCCAAAAATCTTGGAATTATCAGGAATAAGAAGGGAATGGAAGAGGCATTAAAAATATTTTCAGAGATAACAGATGCATATAAAGATCATCATGGTGAGTATAATCTCATGAGAATAGGGAATGCTGCAACTATATGCATGCTCATAGCAAAAGCAGCACTGATACGTGAAGAGAGCCGGGGCGGACATATACGAAGTGATTTCCCGGAAGAGAACCCGGATTTCGAAGTTCACATTATCCAGCAAAAAGATGAATCAATTCAGTCTGAACCAGTCAGAAAATAACAAATATCATGGACGAGAAGACATTAAAAGCAGCCGAAACATTAATTGACCTGGCCATTGCAGAAGACATCGGGGATGGAGATATTACCACAAATAACCTCATACATCCTGACTCAAAAAGAACCGCGGTATTTATCGCCAAGGCGGAAGGAGTAATTGCCGGTCTGCCCGTGGCCAGAATGGTATTTGAAAAACTGGATAAAAACATTGAGTGGAATGTAAAATTACCTGATGGCAGTAAAGTAAAACCGGGTGATATCCTTGTAGAATTCAAGGGAAACTACAGAGCGCTGTTAACGGGTGAAAGGAAAGCCCTGAATTTCATTCAACGCCTTTCTGGAATTGCCACATATGCAGCCAAATGCATGAAGGAGGTAAAAGGACTAAAGGTTGAGATACTTGATACACGTAAAACTTTACCGGGTTATCGTTATCTGGATAAATATGCCGTGCGAATGGGTGGGGCCTCTAATCACAGATTCGGTTTATATGATATGGTAATGATAAAAAATAACCATATCCAGGTTGCCGGAGGTATCATTCCTGCAGTAGATGCCATACGTTCAAAAATTCCAAAAGATATGAAGATTGAAGTGGAAACTACAACCCTGGAGCAGGTTGAGGAGGCACTTCATGCAAAAGTTGATATCATAATGCTCGACAATATGAGCTCAAAAATGATGAAGGAGGCAGTAAAGATGATCAACAAAAAGGCGAAGATAGAAGCATCCGGAAATATGACCATGAAAAGGATAAAAAAAGTTGCATCCACCGGCGTAGATTATATTTCAATAGGAGCTCTTACACACTCGGTAAAAGCTCTTGATATAAGCCAGAGAATTATTGATTAAGATGAACCTGACAATTGATATAGGTAACACATTCACAAAATTTTCAATTTGCAAAGAAGATAATATTATCAGCTCGTTTAAATACAATGAGCTTACAATCAATCAGCTTATAAAAATAAAGAAAGAATATCCCGGGCTTGAAAAGGCCATATTATCAACAGTAAAAGAGTATTCACCGGAGGTAAAAGAATATCTCCTTAAAAATTTTAAAAAATTTATTGAACTGGATCACAACACAGCTTTACCTGTTGAAAATTGTTACAAATCGAAAAATACCCTGGGAAATGACAGAATTGCCGCAGCAGTGGGAGCAAATTATCTGTACCCGGACACAAACATGCTGGTTATTGATGCCGGCACTGCCATAACTTATGATTTCGTCAGTGAGAATAACCAGTACATGGGAGGAAAGATATCACCCGGACTGGAGATGCGGTTCAGGGCTCTGCACCAGTTTACGGGGAAACTGCCCCTTATTCAAAAAGGTGATACAGACAAACTGTACGGGAATACAACAGAGGAGTCGATTCGCACAGGTGTGGAAAACGGAATAATCTATGAGACAGATAAAACAATCGATTCATTTAAGGAATTTTATAGAAATTTAAAAGTAATTATCACAGGCGGAGATGCTATTTTTTTTGATAAGAAATTAAAAAATTCTTTCTTTGTAAATTTTAATTTAACAGCCTTAGGGTTAAACCGAATATTAGAATATAATGGGGAGATTTAGAAGAGTAAGTTTAATAGCCGGATTATTTTTATTACCGGTAATGTTGTTTGCACAATTCAACAACAATACCACTTCACCGTATTCACGGTTTGGTTTGGGTGACCTGCAACCCTATAGCTTCGGACGGACATATGCAATGGGAGGCGCCTCGCTGGGAAGCCGTTATAACCAGCAGATAAATCTGTCCAATCCTGCCTCGTACAATGCAATAGACTCATTAGGCTTTATGTTTGAATTCGGGGTCAACGGCAAAGTGACAGATTACCGTACCGAGATATCAAGTATGTCATCAAATGATGTCAACTTGAAATATTTCGCTCTTAATTTTCAGGTAACCAACAAGATTGGAGCAAGCCTGGGATTAACACCATATTCAGATGTAGGATATAACGTGCAGATCAATGAAGACATTGAAAACACAGGGGAGGTTCAGCATAATTACTATGGTGTGGGTTCCTTGTCGAAAGCGTATTTAGGAATGGCAGTTGAGCCTTTAAAAAACATTTCGATAGGCGCTAACATACATTATCTTTTCGGATCACTTAACCGTAATGCAGAAATATATTTCCTGGAAGGAAATGATTTTTATTCAATTCAGAAAAATGAGAACCTCAGATTACGCGATTTTGGGATTACGCTGGGACTGCAAGCCACACTTCCTTTGGATGAAGAAAAAAGTCTGAACTTTGGTGCCATACTTGAAAATAAACCTAAGTATACTGCATTCTATTCCGACCTTACCCAAAAAAATATCGCTTCACAAAATAATTCTGATCTCGATACCCTGAATTTTCAGACAGAAGATGAAAATATCATCCAAATGCCTCTTTCATACGGAGTTGGAATATCTTATGTGAAACAAAACGTTTATGAAATAAATGCTGACTTTTATCATCAGGGCTGGAGCAAGGCAAATTTTTTCGGTTCACCTAATCCAATTTTAACAGATTTAAATAAATTTGCAGTCGGTGCGGAATGGATTCCTGAAAAATTTTCTATTCGAAGATATATTCACAGAATTGCATATCGGGCCGGACTTAAATACGAGAAATCATATCTCATGATTGACAATCAGCAGATTAATGATTTTGGCATAACTTTTGGAGTAGGTTTACCGGTTTATCGTTCTAATTCAACAATTAACGTAGCTGCCGAAATTGGAAGAAGAGGTAAAAAATCGGACAATTTAGTTCTTGAAAATTATGCAAGATTGAATTTAAGTGTAAATCTTTATGATTTATGGTTTATAAAAAGAAGATTTGATTAATAATAATAAATTATAAAACTATGAAAGCTGTTTTTCGCATAACTTTATTAATTGCTGCGCTTAGCTGGTCTTCATTAACAGCTCTGCAAGCGCAAAGAATTATTAAAGGTACTGTATACAGAGAAGGTGAACCTGCCGCCGGAGTTACCGTTGAAGCGCACAGAGGTGGAACAATGATGACCAGTTTTGACGGTAAATATGAAGTTGAAGCCCATGAAGGTACTAAATGGCTTAAATTTACTTTTATAAATGAATCGCAGAAACTGGATATATCTGACAAGACAGGAGATGTTTTTGATTTTGCATTCGACGGGAAAATTCCTACCGGGGATGAAGCGGCTGAAGAGACTGAAGGTGAAATAATTCTAAAAACCTCAGATGAACTGATCAGAGATCAGGACAGGGATTTCATGAATGAACTTTCCTTATACATAGAGTTTTACAAGCAGGAGAATTTTCAGTCAGCCCTGCCTCACTGGAGAACAATATATAACAAGTATCCAAAATCAACCCTGAATGTTTATATCCACGGAGCAAATATATTTGAGCATTTTATCGAAAATGCCAAAACACCGGAGGAGCGTGATAAGAATATTGATGAGCTGATGAAGTTATACGATAAACGTATAAAATATTTTGGTGAAAAAGGATATGTTCTGGGTCGTAAAGCCACTGCATGGTTCAATTATAAGCTTAATACCGAAAATCCTCCCGAAGGTGATGCTTTAAAGGAAGTTTTGAAGACCGGATACGAGTGGTTAAATACCTCGTTAGCAGAACAGGGTGAAAAAGCCGAACTGCCGGTATTCGTGCTGTTTATGCAGACCACACGTTCACTGTTACTTATGGGAGAGCTGCCCAAAGAGGCTATGGTGAAAAATTACGATCTCTGCAATAACAACCTCAATCTTTTACTGGAAAACACAGATGACCAGGAGATTGCAAAAAGTGCCACAGACGTTAAAAATTATATTGAAGACATATTCGGCTCTTCAGGAGCGGCCGACTGCGAGGCATTGATCAATATATTTACCCCGCAGTTTCAGGAGAACAGCAATGATGTGGAATTCGTAAAAAATATGCTTCGCCGCCTGGGCAGAGCAAAATGTGACGAGAGCGAACTGTTCTCAAGGGCATCTGAAAAACTCTATGAACTGGAGCCTTCGGCAGAAGCAGCGTTCAACATGGCAAGAAGGTATGTTAAAAGAGATGACACAGAGAGGGCTAAAAATTATTATAAGCAGGCAATGGACCAGGAGACAGATCAGGAGCGTCTTGCCAACTACTACTATGAGTATGCTTATTTTATATATGCAAAAGAGAATGCCCTCCAGGAGGCCCGCAGTTATGCAAGGCAGGCACTGGAAATAAAACCTGATCACTGCCAGGCCCTGATGCTGATAGGTGATATCTATGCACAGGCAAGCCGTTCTTACGGCGGAGATGCCTTTGAAAGGTCAACAGTATTCTGGCTGGCCGTAGACTACTTTGAACGTGCAAGGCGTGCAGGATCAGATTGTGCAGTTGATGCTTCACAAAAGATATCTACATACAGGAGATACTTCCCCAGCAAAGAGGAAGCCTTCTTCCGGAGTCTGCAGGATGGACAAAGCTATAGATTGGAAGGTTGGATAAATGAATCAACAAGAGTCAGATTTTAAGAAGTATTTATTAATATTAATAAACATTGCAGCCCTTGTTTCAGGGGCTGCATTGCTTTTTTGCAGTTGTGAAAACAATCTTGAAAAAATCAAAGCCTTCAACTCAATGGATAATCTTCCGGTTGTTGAAGCGAAAAATTTTGAAACTCTCTTCACTGATAGCGGTGAAGTGAGATTTTTTCTGAAGACTCCCAAACTCTTAAGATTCGAAACAGAAGGAGACCCTTACATCGAATTTCCCGAAGGTATTGAGCTCATAAAATATGATGAAAATAAAAATATAGTATCGAGCATTACAGCTAATTATGCCAAGCAATTTGTTGAAGAAAAAAAATGGGAAGCAAAAAATAATGTTGTCGCCACCAATTTTAAAGGTGACACTCTCAAGACAGAACACCTGATTTGGGATGAAAAGGCAGAGAAAATATATACTGAGGAATATGTAAAGATAATAAGGGAGAACCAGATAATTACCGGAATAGGATTTCAATCTGACCAGTCGCTTGAAAACTGGAGAATAAAAAATCCCAAAGGAACAATCTACGTGGATGTTGAAGCCGGAAGAGGTAATGATACAATCCCCGCAGAGCCGGAAGACGAGGGCATCATTAACTTATTTCCCGACAGGGAGCCTTAATCCATAATTCACAATATTTCATCACAACCTGAATTTTATTTTCCCCGGCACAAAATTCTGTTAAATCAGAATTCTCCGTTAAACATTTTATAATGTGCAGAAGTAATGCCTTAAAATAGATAAATTCTAATGTATTCTTTTGAAAATTGTTATCTTCGTAGCTCAAAAAAAATAGAATCTGTTTTATATTAAAAGAACTGTAAATCAATGGCAACATTACAAACGATCAGGACAAAAGCAGGAGTATTAGTGGCAGTTGTAATTGGTATTTCATTAGCCGCATTTATCCTCGGAGATATGTTTCAGTCTGGTGGTTCCCTCTTTCAAAGAAATCGTATGGAAATAGGTGAGATTAATGGAAAATCTATTCAATATCCTGATTTTCAGAGGAAAGCAGAAGAGCTGGGTGAAATTTTTAAAATGAACTCCGGACAAAATCAGTTGAATGAAGATAACTGGGTACAGGTACGTGAACAGACATGGCAGGACTTAATCAGGCAGGAAGTCATGGGAGATGTTTACGAAAATATCGGTATAGATGTAAGTTCAGAGGAGCTTTTCGATATGCTCCAGGGAAATAACCTTCACCCAATAGTTCAGCAGTTATTCAGGAATCCCAATACAGGACAGGTCGACAGGGGAGCTGTAGTCCGCTTCCTTCAGAACCTTGAGACCGGCGTTGCTCCAGAGCAGAGGCAATACTGGCTCTATCTTGAGGAACAGATATTAAAGGACAGGATTCAAAATAAATATAATATACTTGTAGGCAAAGGACTTTATGCTACTCAGTATGAAGCGGAAAAGAGTCTTAACGAAAGAAACAAACAGGTTAATTTTGATTTTATAATGCTTCCCCACAATACAGTGGCCGACAGTCAGGTTACCGTTACCGAAAAAGAGTTGAGAGCTTATTATGAAGAGCATCAGGACAATTACAAACAGGAAAAAATGCGCAGCATAGAATATATCACCTTTAACGTGACACCGTCACAACAGGATTTCGATGCCGCTGAAAAATGGATTAATGATATTGTCCAGGACTTCTCCTCAACAACAGATAACGTATCTTTTGTTAATACAAACTCCGATGTAAGTTTTGATGATACCTGGTATAAACAGGAGGACCTGCCGGAAGATATAGCTTTATGGATTTTTGAAACCGATGCTGAGCTGAACAGTATATTCGGACCCTATTTTGAAGATAATTCATATAAGCTGGCCAAATTTCATGCTTCGGAAATGATGCCTGATTCAGTGGAGGCAAGGCATATTCTTCTTCAGATTAACACCCAGGAGGAGCTTATATCCATGCAGGCACTGGCCGACAGTCTTAAGACTGCCATAGAGAACGGAAGTAATTTCGGTGAGTTGGCAAGAAAATACTCAACAGACAGGGGATCAGCCCTTCAGGGCGGAGAACTTGGATGGTTCGGTCGCGGACAGATGGTAAAACCATTTGAAGATGCTGCCTTTAATAATGCGGTAAATGAGGTTACCGTTGTTCCTTCGCAGTTTGGCATTCATATTGTCCAGACCACGGCAAGAGGACAGGAAGTAAGGCAGGTACAGGTTGCCTACCTGGTTAGAAATGTCGTGCCGAGCACCCAGACATATCAGGATGTCTATGCCCGTGCAAGCAAATTTGCAGGAGAAAATACCACAAAAAAGGCCTTTGATGAAGCAATAGAAGCCCAGAAACTTGAGAAAAAATCAGTCAGGGTGAGAGAAGCAGACCGTGAAATTGCAGGCCTTGAAAACGCCCGGATATTAATTCGCGCTGCATACGATTCAAAACCGGGTGAAATAATCAAAGATCCCCAGGGTTCAACAATTTTTGACCTTGGCGACAATTTTGTAATTGCTACCCTTGTTTCAGCGACTGAAGAAGGAATCGCAGGTTTCGAAGAGGTAAAACAGCGGATTGAGCTGGCTGTAATAAAACAGAAGAAAGCTGAAGTCCTTGAGAATAAAATAAAAACAGCTATGGAGGGCAAGGTCGATATCAATGCAATTGCTACAGAGCTGGGCACAACAGTAAGAAATGCTTCAAATATAAATTTCAGCTCAGTCCAGGTACCGGGTGCAGGAATGGAACCGGCTCTTGTAGGAACAGCCTGTGCTCTTGAAGCAGATAAACTGTCTGCACCGGTTGCAGGAAACAACGGAGTCTACCTGGTTAAAGTCACCTCCGTAAATCAGTCATCTGAAGAAGCGGATATTGAAAGCGAACAGATGAGACTTGCCGGTGAACTTACATTCCGTGCCTCCTCTATGGCCTATGCAGCTCATAGGAACAGTGTGGAGATTACAGACAGGAGAACGAATTTTTATTAATACCCCAAAAATGGCAGAAATTAGAAAGACACTATTAATGATACTGGACGGTTGGGGAATCGGAGATGGTTCCAAGAGGGATATTGTATCTACTGCCCCAACCCCGAACATGGACAGACTTACTGCAAAATATCCGCATTCCAAACTCATGGCTTGCGGAGAAGATGTCGGATTGCCTGACGGCCAGATGGGAAATTCGGAAGTAGGACACCTGAATATTGGTGCAGGAAGAGTTCTCTACCAGGATATGGTGAAAATTACAAGGGCTATCAAAGACAGATCATTATGGCAGAATCCTCAGATTTTAAAAGCTTATAATTACGCAAAAGAGAATAATAAGAAGGTACATCTGATAGGCTTGATAGGTCCCGGCGGAGTGCATGCCCTGAGTACACATATGGTTGCACTTTGTCAGATTGCCACCGAAATAGGACTGAAAGATATTTTCATCCACGGACTTACCGACGGACGTGATACAGATCCGCGCTCGGGATACGGATTCATCAAGGACGACCTTGAGGCACTCAAAAGCACCAATGCAAGGTTTGCTTCCCTGATAGGACGCTATTACGGAATGGACAGGGATAAAAACTGGGATCGCATTAAACTTGCATACGACCTTTATGCTGAAGGAAAGGGAGAGAATTCCACCGACCTTCTTAAATCGGTTCAGGATTCATATGATAACGGCGTCACCGATGAGTTCATCAAGCCTATAGTCATGGTGGATAGTGAAGGCAAGCCTCTTGCTAAAATAGAAGAGGGAGATGTTGTTATCTGTTTCAATTTCCGTACAGACCGTCTGCGGCAGATCACCATTGCCTTCACACAGGAGGATCTACATGAGTACAATATGAAGACAATGGATCTGCAGTGGTATACAATGACCAACTACAAGGCAGATTTCAAAGGCATCAATGTCATCTTCGACAAAGAGAATGTAACCAATACCATGGGTGAAGTGGTTTCCGGGGCAGGACTGAAACAGATCAGGATTGCAGAAACCGAAAAGTATGCTCATGTTACATTTTTCTTCAGCGGAGGAAGAGAAGAGAAATTTGAAGGTGAAGAACGAATATTAATACAGTCGCCCAGAGTGCCGACTTATGATCTTCAGCCGGAGATGTCGGCTCCGAAAATCAAGGATGCAATTGTTCCCAAGCTCAAAAACGGGGAGGCTCACTTTGTATGCCTGAATTTTGCCAATGGGGATATGGTAGGACATACAGGTGTATACGAAGCTATATACAAAGCTGTTATTGCAGTTGATAAATGTGCCGGGGAGGTGGTTGACGCAGCCCTTCAGGGAGGTTATGACATATTGATCATAGCCGACCACGGCAATGCCGATAGTGCATTGAACGAGGACGGATCAGCAAATACGGCCCATTCACTCAATCCCGTTCCGTGTATACTGGTAAGCAATGACAAGACAGACGTAAAACTTGATGACGGAATCCTTGCTGACGTGGCCCCTACCCTTCTGAATATTATGGGTCTTGAAGTACCAAAGGAGATGACAGGTAAGAACCTGATTAAAGATGCTTGAGATTGGACGGACCATAATGAGCACAGACCTTTTTGAGAAGAAATTTGTTTGCGACCTGCAGAGATGTAAGGGAGCATGCTGTATAGAGGGCGATTCAGGCGCTCCCCTGACCACTGCTGAAGCAGAAATAATTGAGAAAGAATATCCTCACTTCAGAGAATCTCTTCCGGAAAACCATCAGGAGGAAATACTAAATCAGGGATTCTCGGTTATCGACAGCGATGAAGATCTTGTCACCCCCCTTGTCAATAATCGTCAATGTGCATACTCATTCTATGATGAAAACGGAATACTTAAATGCAGCATTGAAAAGGCTTTTTTTGAAGGAAAATGCAATTTCCGTAAACCACTATCGTGTCATCTCTTTCCTGTCAGGATAACAGAATATCAACAGTTTGATGCAGTCAACTATGAAGAGCTCGATATATGCAAACCTGCCCTTGAATGCGGTAAAAAAATGCAAATTCCGCTATATAAATTCCTGAAAGAACCGCTCATAAAAAAGTATGGTGAAGAGTGGTATAAAGAGGTGGAAATTGCAGCGGAATATCTGAATAAAAAAACATTATAAAAATATTCCGGAAAAAATTGTGATGGTTAACAATCGTTGATTTCATGATTATTCCGGTCAATGAAATTCATTGTCAGGACAAAACAGGATAAACCGGAAAGCGGCCTGAATTTCATCGCTGAATAAAATTCATAGCCATTAGTATCTGACAATTATCTTTAATTCCCCGTGAAGATCATTATTCTCTATGAATTTGATAAAATTAATAAATAATTTACAGATAGTTAAATTTAAATAATTTATTCATATATTCCTTTTGCAAGAATACCTGTATTTGCATTATTTTAAACATTTGTTTATTTTTGTTCATGTTAAAATATAAAAAATGGTAGTACCGATTATCATATATGGTTCGTCAGTATTACGGCAAAAATCCAATGATCTGGAAGGCAATGACGATATTATATCGTTAGCAGTCAATATGAAGGAGACACTCAGAAATGCCGGCGGACTGGGATTAGCGGCTCCCCAGGTTGGATTGCTGAAGAACATCTTCGTAATAGATACAAGTCCCTTAGAAGACGAAGGAATTAAGCAGATTCAAAGAGCTTATATCAATCCGGAGATACTGAACTTCGGAGACGACCATGTATATTACAATGAGGGATGTCTGAGTATTCCGGAAATTTTCGAAGATGTACACAGACCTGAGAAAATTGAAGTTCGTTACCGGGATGAACAGTACAATCTGCATGAAGAGATCCTGGATGGCCTGATTGCCCGGATTTACCAGCATGAATATGATCATCTGGAGGGAATCCTGTTTGTTGACCGACTTAGTTCTCTTCGCAGAAAATTGATAAGGAGTAAATTAAATCACTTAAAAAGAACAACAAAAAGATAAAGAGATGCCGAAATTAGATGGTACCGGTCCTGAAGGTAAAGGGGCCAAAACAGGAAGAGGATTGGGAAAATGCAAAAAGACATCATTCGAAGAGTTGCTGCAGAAACTCGGAAGAGGAATGGGTAAGCGCCGCAAATCGGGAGGCGGCGAAGGCCAGGGAAAGCGAATAAAATATGATGAATAACACTTCCCGGGAACTCCTGATACAATATATGAAGCAGAAATTTTTATAATTTCATGCATTATAATGTTCAGAAAACAAAACAGTTAAATCAAGAAATTTTTATAATTTCCCTGAAAGGGTGCGAAATGCTCATTTCAGATCCCTTTAGATTTAAAATATTTCAACAAACTGTTTTATTTTAAAAAGCGGAAGTTTAAATTTGTTTGTGAAAAGTAATACATCTAAAATCAACAAAAATTAAAATCAGCAAATCATGGATGAACAGCAAAATCAGCAAATTCAAACAACCTCACAGGTACCTCCACCATCTGAACCAAAGTCAACATCTTCCCTTCCACCACCCAATTATCTCGTATGGGCAATACTGACAACCGTTTTCTGTTGTCTGCCCTTTGGAATAGTATCACTGATATATGCAGCCCAGGTAAATTCAAAATGGGCAGCAGGAGACATTGAAGGAGCAAAACTATCGAGCAAGAATGCCAGAACATGGGCATGGGTAGCCTTTGCAGTCGGCATTGCACTCGCCCTCGTTAGTATCATCTTGTCAATTTTTGGAGTAATAGCGGGCATCGGACTGGAAGCTTTTGATTCACTGGATATTTAATCAATGAACAGGTTATTACGTATCGGACTGCTGATCGTCATATTGATATTGGCAGTCCTTTTTTTTATCCTTGACCCTTCAAAACATCCAATCTTTCCCCGGTGCATATTTTATTCGCTGACTGGACTATATTGTCCGGGATGCGGATCACAAAGGGCCATACACAGCCTGCTTCATCTGAATTTTGCCGGAGTTGTACAAAACAATCTTCTTTTCCTTCCCGCACTTGTAGCAATCATATACCATTATCTCTGTCCCATTTTGAACCGCATGTTTAAATTACATCTCCCCGATATTTTCTACATGAAAAATACTCCCATCATAATATTTGCGGTAATTATCATCTTCTGGATAGTGCGAAACATGAGCTTTTACCCGGCTCCCTTATGATACAGGCAACAATATGGTATACAATATACTGTTACTGTTTATTCTGAATTCGCAAACATTAAGGAAAATTCTTTCGAGTATAAATTCACAATATCCTGTAGCTTAAATGGGATATTCAGCAGAATTCCGCACCATAATTCAATCATATACAATATTTTACAGTCATGTAGAAAAAGTTGTCCCATTTTTGTAAAAATTTTACGTGAAATTTATTTGAAATAATATAAATAAACCTTTATTTAGCTAAATAAAATTAATAGTTGAAGTAAGGGAAGATAAGAAAATATGGGTTCATCAGTCATACTTTTTCAAATTCCCATAGATTTTTAATTTACACACCCCGGCATTGCCGGCTGAATACCATTAAGGAGGATTGGTAATCAGGCCGGACTACATTGCATTTTTCATGAATTGTACCAAAGATTAGTACAATTCTGACCAGACTAAATTTTGAGATTTAATGGAAGATACTAAAGATCAAATTGCCGGTACACCCCCCCAAAAGGAGTACTATATATTAATAGTATATAAGCAAACCAAAACCGGCAAGTCAGTCACAGGAATTTCTGCAACAAATTCAAACCAGGTTCCTTCTATTATCCCCATTGGTCCTTCAGACATTATCTCCCAAAACAATAAAAAAACAACCTCGCAAAATAATAAAGTGACTTCCTGCAATGAAACTACAGGAACGACTTCCCATAATACTAAAAGGACTTCCCATAATATTAAAGGGCCTAACTGCAATCAAATTGCACAGTCGACGCCCTGTAAGAATATATTGACTGCATGTCACAGACATACCATATTTTATACCAAACGAATCCCGGAAAGGTTTTCTGTTAACAACACCCCTTCCGGAAACTACATATCTGTCAATCCGCTGACTCCGGATAAGAAGTTTGTCAACATCAACACCCGTCAAGGAAGCACCATAAACAATGATCTGCGTACTCCGGACATGATGTTGGTCAACATCAACTCCGATCGCGGAAACTCAACATGTATTGAACAGTTGATCCCGGCAATAAATTTTGCTGACATCACTTACGATCCCCGGAATCAACTATCCTTTAACCCAATGCAAAAATCATAAAAGCAACAAATATGAAAACAACTTTACCTTTAAAACAAGTCAAACTCAACACCATTGCAAAATTGCTGGGTGTTATAGTATTTTTTCTTACATTATCAAGTCAAATTTCTTACGCTCAGACAAGTAATTGTGAATATCCAGCATGTAATGAAGATGAGTGCCTATGGTCTCCGGAATGTTACTTTAATGACGATTGTACTGTAAAGGCAAATCCATGTACATCAAGTGAAGTAACTATTAACAGGGTTTATGTAGCGGATATTAATGGTGATCCAATTGAACCCTTCTGTCCTGATCCTGGTGAGGCAGAATTGTATCTTTGGGCTGAATTTAATGCTAACACTACACGTTATGCAGTCAGAACTTATTTTGAAATATGGAAAGATGGATCATATGAAACATTTTATAATGTCGGATCAGCTGATGTAATAAATACCGGTATTACTCAAGTAATTTTAAATCCTCTTGACCCAGCTGTTATAGACTGCAATGCAGAATATTCAGTCAGGAATGTTTGGATAGCATGGGATATAACTGCTAGCTCAACATTAGCTAACACAACAACATGTGTAGATTATGGAACTTCAAAGTGTAGTCAAAATACAGCAGAAAGTTTTACCATTATTGTTCCTTCCATAATCCACTCTTGTACACCTGTTTATTCTAAAGACTCGATTGAAGTTTCTTTTACCGGGTCTGCAACCGGGGGTGTTATGCCATATACATATGAATGGGATTTTGATGGAGATGGAGTAACAGATACGACAGGTACAGATGTAACCTGGACTTTTGACACATCAACAGGAGGGGTTTTCACAGTTTTACTTACAGTCACAGACAGCAATGGGGATTATGGAAAAGTAGAGGCTGATTTAATTCTTCCTACCGTTACTTGTCCAGCTAATCAATTTTACTGTGATAACGAATCATCATTTACCCTGACAGGTGCCACAGTAGATCCAGCCGGAGGTTCAGGCATTTACTATTATGATAGTTACATTGGAGAAGGAGTACCTGCCTACACAGCAGGAGATATTATGACTGAATTTAATCCTTCACTTGCAGGAATAGGGACTCATACTTTATCCTATATATACACGGTCTATGATACAGCTGGCTACCCAGGATGCACTGCAATTTGTTATTTTGATATAACAGTTTATGAAGCTCCCGAAGTTACCTGCCCGGAAGATACATTTCTGCTTCAACAAGATAATCCTATAACTCTCGCAGATCTGCCCGATTTATATCCTGCTGGGGGTATATTCACAATACCGCCAGACAACACTCCAATTACAGTATTTGATCCTGAAGGATATGATGAGGGTATTTATGAAATCAAGTATAAATATACCGATCCTGCAACAGAATGCTCAGATTCATGTACCTTTAATATTGCAGTAGAAATATGCTCTTTAGATATAGATTGCCCCGTTACAACAGTTACAGTAGAATGTCAGTCAGAAATTCCGGATCCAATTACAAAACGGGAAACCACATCAGCGGAATTAGAAAGCTTCGGTTTTACTGTTCGTGATTCCTGCGGAACATTATACATTGAAAGAACTGTTGGAACCTTTCCCGAATGTGAAGGAGATGTTACTGTAACCTATATAATTTCAGATGCTTATGAAAATAAGTCCTGCGAAGTCATATATACTATCAGCGATCCGGTATGGACTGCGCCTGTGGCTGGAACTGATGAAGTAGATTGCCCGGCAGATGTGGTGACTCCAA
>Ga0209270_1000896_pt1 | contig 50734 bp, 37 predicted proteins | sample MTBAKSrepl1MetaG_FD_187456 | JGI IMG/M metagenome (GOLD analysis project Ga0209270, IMG submission 187456) | Enrichment culture microbial communities from Arthur Kill intertidal strait, New Jersey, USA, that are MTBE-degrading - MTBE-AKS1... | ecosystem: Environmental > Aquatic > Marine >... | reverse complement strand
CCACGAAACTTGCCTCTCGCGATATTCGGGCTCCCATGATCTCCTCCAGGCTGGAATGAACACCATTATAACATATATTTCAGTATTTTATATCCTTTTTTTAACACATTTACCGTGCAACGGTCTTAAATGAATCGCAACCGGCCCACGAGGGGGACTGTCAAGCGGCACCGGATCGTGGCTGTCCTAACCGAACCGGCTGAATTGGGTTGACTTTTAGAAATTGTTTAGATTATTATAGCAAAGATTGGGAAAAACGTCCGATATACAGAAACATTGGCCAAAAACAGCCTTGGGGGATAAGGCGGAAGTCCCATGGCCAAGTTCAATGCCCCTATAATTGACCAAAGCTGGCCCAAGAGGCCTGAAATACGGAAATCGAGGGTCTGGTGGCATAGTTTCGGAATATATTAAAAATCGATAATTATTCCGATTTCCTGTGAGTTTAACAATAAATTTGCTTTTTTTAATATTGACGGAGTTTCGACTTTGGAAAAGTCAATATCATTTTTTCTCAAATGCCGTACAGCTGAAGAAATCACGAGTAAACTACAGTACTTGGGCCAATCCCTTCTAAAACCTATAAAAAAGATCAATGATAAGGATACACTTGAACTAAGTGTCCTTGCAGCAATTCCAAACACTGTTCTGAATAAAAATCCTGCGTCAGATAAGATACTTGCTGAAATGTGCCGTCTAGCGATCAAGCAAGGAAACAATTCGAATCTGCCACTCGAGCAAGTTGTTCGCTGGGCCAATAAGCTTTATGAACTTTGTCACACTCGAGATAAACCCTTGGGTCCAGCCCTTATTTATAAGGGAGTTGCTCAGATTGGCGTGAAGCAAGTAGAGCTTGGCCTGAACAATGTGTCTTTTGCGCTTTCTGCCAACAAATTTGATTTAGAGCCCGTTGATCGTTTGTTATCTTATTGGGCTCTTGCTAGCGCTGCTATTTTCTTGAGAGATTTACCCCTATCTCTAGAATTTGGGAAAATATGGCTTGAATTAACTGAAAGAGAGGGTATGAACGACGAAGTGTTCAGGGCCAGGGCTTTTTGCCAAGTCCTTTACCTTTTGATGGGCCAAACGGAGAATAGCAATCAGAACCTCTATTACCTTAAGCGTGATGTACCGGAAAAGTGGACTAATATTTATCGGCATCTTGTAAGATGGACTCTGCAACCCTCAATTAAAACTACTAAAGCCAAACGATATCTGGCTGAGCCTTATCCGTTGTTCTTAGGACTTAAATGGATAGGTAACGATACTGATGACATTTTTTGTCGGATTTGCAACCAACGTCGACAATTCGCTAATACTAATAACCTTATCCAAAAGATAACTAAAAAAACTAATAAGTTTATTGAATATGTTGGATTAGTAGAACGATGGGGTCTAATCTCGCCATATTACGAAATCGAAAATGTACTTAGAAAAATAGATAAAGATTTTCTCTATGAATCTATTCTTAAAAGAATGCTTGGGAAAGGCGCTTTTAAAAAAGTAATCGGTGAGAAACCAGACGATCCTGAGGTTACTATATGTGAGCACTCGATTGTTCTACTAATGGACATCCGCGATTATTCAACAATGTGCTCTTCTTACCCGCCTTCCGAAATATATGAGATAATTAATCCAATCTTCAGAATAATTAGTGAAGAGATAGAAAAAATAGGAGGCATGCTTTTTGAATTTGCAGGCGATTGCGTAATCGTGGTGTTCAACACTTTTGAAGATATTTTGACAAAAACAGAAGATATATTAAGTCGAGTAGTTGAATGTTTTTATCGACTTAGAGTTTATAATGCCATGACTTTAAACCTTGGTCGATCTGCGGTCCTAATTGGAATCGGTATTAACAAGGGACCAATCGCATTGGGTTATCTGGGCGGCCTTATTCGGAGACATTTGGCAATTCTCGGTGATACTATTAACGTGGCAGCCCGGATAGAAACCAAGACAAAAGATCTGCCTTGTGATTTTTTAGTGTCCCAGTCAGTTTTTGGAGAAAATGAACCTGAAGTGTGGAAAGATACTTTACAAGTCAATTACCTGTTTCGTGATATGGGGCATCATAAATTAAAAGGAATCCTCAAAACTATTCGTCTATATGCTTTAAGTCCCATATTAAAATATTGGGTCGATTTCGTGCCTATGGGAATTGTGGCTAAGCCTGAAGACAACATAGTATATATTGACACTGGAAACACAGACGCATTTGGTATTATTGATCACCATGCAGGATCAAGCCGAATAGGTAGCGCCTGTGAACTGTTGGTAAGTCATCCTGAACTCTTGTTAGGACATATTGGGAGATCTAGTTCACCAGGTGTGAATAGGAAAGATTTTTATAATATAGAATTTAGGATTCATGATAACCCGGATATTGACTGCATAGCCACTCTATATACAGCCTGGGAGTTAATGGGCGTTAATCCCCGTGAAGAATTATTGAAAAAACTCGCTGAGTATGTAAGCCAGATAGATCAGGGACGATTTCCAGATGATGCTAATATCACAAACTCTCTGTACGGTATCTTTATTGCTCACCAAGAAATAGCGTCCAGGCATTTTCAAGCAAAAGAAAAAAATATTAACCTGCTTGAAGCTGGCCTTAGAGTCATTGATTCTGCCTTTTATATCTTGGAAAAAAATAAGTGGTTGGACTTCAATACTGTTTTCCTAAGCAAACAGAATTGGTTTCTAACAGAAAGAGATTTATTAAAAATTGATTTTCACCGTTATCAAAACGATCGAGAAAATGGCCACACTTACAAAGCAAGGGTAAATGGTCTTATCGAAAAAGTTGAAGGTCTTTGGCTCGTACAACCAGAAAGCCTTTTATTTAAGCACTGGGCGCGTAGTGATAGAAAAGCTCTCGGCGCCAAAGGATATAAATTTCTGGCGGTGAACTATTCCACGAAAGATAAAAACCGTTATATCATCAGCGTGGACCCAGATTCCGGTACGAATTTGAATGGGTTAGGTAAGATTTTTGAAGAACATGAAACAGTTAAACGTAAAAAATTAGGCCAGGAAAGGCCGACATATCCGATTCGGTATCCTTCAGAAAATTCAGATCCCTGGTATTTCGGCCAAGGTCATAATTATACAATCATTGATTCGCCTAGATATGGCACGGTGCTAACCGCCGAAGAAGTTCAGAACATTCATAATGATTGGATTCCATGAAAAAGAGTAAATGGCTTATCAAATTAAAACAGCGTGAAAAAGAATGCACACGTAGAAAGGGTTATCTGTACCTCAAGGCTGCAGTCTCAGGCTCGATGAGTGCGACAGCTTTGAGCACGCCCAAAAGGTAGTTAACCTGGCTTTCGTAGAATACAACGAAAAACACCCACATTCATCCCTGGATTTTCTCACTCTCGATGAATTTCGGAGGTTGTTGGAAAGAAACCAGATAAATATATACGAGCTAAAACCAACGGAGATTACCTCAAAAGTCGCTTAATTTCGTCTTGACAGCACGGGGACAGGACAGCTTGAAGGCGTATTCACTGATATTAAAATGGTAACCCATTGGATTTTTAAAAGAAATGAAGCTTCAACAAGAAACTACGGAATATCAAAGCTGAGGTAGGTTGTTTCCTGTTTTATTGTAATCCCGTAGCGAGCTACTGGGGATTTCAAGTTTAAAGAAATGATTGCTATGGAATTTACCTGGCTCATAGGCATCCAGTCATCCAGTGCTATTATATTATCGATATTATCTGGTCTGCTTTTATTTTTTAGGCAAATCTATAAAACACCGAGTCGGGAAAAGAAGGACCCTTCGATAAAAAAGGTCAACAACAATACGATTGCCGTGGTGATACCGGCCAGAAACGAGGAGGAGGCGATCGGTGAAACTCTGAGTAGTCTACTCAAGCAGAATTCTGTGACGGAGATTATTGTTGTCGATGACGAGTCAACTGACAAAACAGCTGAGGTTGTACGAGGAATAATGGATGACGACACTCGGGTTCGCCTCCTGTATGCTCCGAATCTTCCAGAAGATTGGGTGGGCAAAACGCACGCCATACACTGGGCCGCCCAGCATAGCAAGGCGGAGTATATCCTGTTCACAGACGCGGATGTAACTTTTCATGGTTCTATTATATCTGATCTGGAGACCGTCGCAAGCCAGGACAAGCTGGACCACGTTGGCGGCTATTTCGGCATGGAACTCAACAATGCATGGGAAGCGATATTGGGTCCGGTTTTAGCCTCGGTTGCCTTTGTCTCCCTCGGCCTGTCAGCCTTGAAATATGGCGCCGGGACGGGTGCATTCAATATGATTCGCCGAGATGCTTACATTCTAATTAAGGGGCACTACCTGATCCGCAATAATCTTGTAGATGATGTCGCCTTCGCCAGGTTGGTTCGCAAATGTTGCCTTAAGTCTAGATTTTTTGATTTGAGTGACAGCGTTAAGGTAAGGCTGTTTGCTGGGATGCGCGGCTATTGCAATGCTGTGGCACGTTCTGCTATTCCCTTTCTGGGGAAATCTTCCATTTTGGCGATTCTTCTTTTGGTAATCTGCTCTTTTCTGGTTGCCCCTTTCGTAATGGCTCCTTTCGTGATCGCTGCATCCTTATGGCAGATCGTCTTCCTCGGCGATTCGTCGACGGCGTTGATGACTGGCATGGTTTCCATTTTTGTATATTTAATAGGTGCAATACCGTTTATTATGGGTGGTTGGCTTCATAATCGTTCCCGCTACTGGGGTTTTTTTTACCCTGTTGGTTTGTTGGCTATGTTTGGCTCTGTTTTTTTTGCCGCAGTCAGGGATATGGCTGGGCTGGATGTAGAATGGCGAGGCCGTCGATATCAGAGTTCTCACAGAAAAGATGCTTAATGAATAAATTATGTTATAAATCTTTTTAGGGAGCCTGACATGAAGATCAATGTGGAAAAGGGACGCATGTTTGGCGTGTCTTGGCCGTGGATACATTTCGTCCTCACGAACACTGATATAATGACGGCCTTAAACCACGCGCCCCTGGTATTGGAGCAGATAGAGCAAAGGAAATTTCGCGGAAAGATATGGGGTGTTTCCGTGGCGCTCGAAGTAGTTGTGGATTCCAAGCCAGACCCAAAAGACGAAGTACATGTCGTAGCTGATGTCCGAATGCCTTTCGGGTTGGGACGAACACATACTATAGCGCACTATCGCTATGCGTCCGTGGATATCAGCACTACAATGGTGGATCTGAATTTCACCGTGGAGACCACGGGGCCGTTTATGGCTATCTATGCTATTCTCCTTAAACGGCGCATAGATGATTATCTGAATAATGTCATGTCGCACAACGAACGGGCTGGTGTTTTGATGCAAGAAGGCAGCAAGTCATTAATGGAATTTCTTTCGTCGATGCAGATAAAACGAGTTGAAGCTTATAGGTCATCACTAGATAAAATTGTTGCGACTAAGATTCCGGACGACCCTCCCCTTGTATTACAGGACTTGGACGATCGAAGGGCTTGGCACCCGGAACTCATAGAGCTAACAACTCTATATGAAAAATTCCAAGGCAGGGAAAAACACTTAGAAGATGAGCTAATTAGAATTAGAGAGACACGTGATGCGGTGGCTACTCTGCTTGTGGCTCGCCGCATGCTCGAAGTTATTGTGACACATGTTTGTGAGGAGCAACTGAATCGTCCACGGGGCTCGGAACCGCTTGCCCGCCTTCTTGACAAAATATCGAATGAGTCAATACTGCCAGAGTATGTACTGACTTCAATGCAAAACCTGAATCGCCTTTCTACTTATGGCGCCCATCCGAAAGATTTTTCGCCAAGGCAAGTCCGGGAAGCATTAATGGCACTGTGTTCAATCATGGAATGGTATGTATCATCGTCTATTCAGATGAATTCTAAGACTGGAAGTGCTGAGACCAAATCTGACAGATAGTCGTTAATCCTCATCTGTATTAGAAGCCATCTTAAAAATGTCTTAGCATAATGACGATGCAGCCAAGTTGAACCATACCCAAGAAATTATGAAGGTGGTATTCATATTTAACAACGAGCCAGCGAAAGTTCTGAAATCCAACGCTCAAGAATTCCCTTAAAATTTGGCCGTTCAATAGGATAACCGAATTATACCAAGTCGCCTCTTTTTTGTCCCACTTCTTCGAACACCAATTTCTCTCTATGGGTGTGGTGAACCTCCACTTCCCTCGACTCCCTCGTCTCACTTCCGGTCGGTTGGGGGAATGGTTCCCTGGTGCAAGGAAAACCGGCCCTCGGCCCGATCCTGGAAGTATAGCTGCAGGGTTTCCTTGATCGAGCTGAAGGCGATTTCATCCCAGGGTATTTCTTCTTCGCTAAACAGCCTGACTTCGAGGCTCTCCTTGGTCGGGCGGTAGTCCTGGTCCAAAAGCACGGCCCGGTACATCAGATAGACCTGGTTCACGTTAATCAGGGTAAGCACGGCGAACAAGTCTCCAATATCCATGCCCGCCCCGGTCTCTTCCAGGGCCTCGCGGGCGGAGCCTTCGGCCACGGTCTCCCCGTTTTCCAGGTACCCGGCAGGCAGGGTCCAGAAGCCGTAACGCGGTTCGATGGCCCGGCGGCAAAGCAAAACCTTGTCTCCGTACTCCGGAATGCAGCCGACCACCATCTTGGGATTCTGGTAATGAACGGTTTGACAGGCCTGACAAACGAAGCGGGGCTGGTCGTCATCAGGGGGAATTTTTTTGACCACCCTGGCCCCGCAGTTGGAACAAAAGTTCATGACGGACGTCACCTTCCATTGCCCTGATTGATTATTTAAAAACAGTCGTATATGATCGTCGCTGGTCTTCACTACTTTTCCCGGAGAGTCGCATGCTTGAGTCGATGAAGAAGTTTGTCAAAGAAAACAATATGTGCGTTTTGGCCACCTGCCTGGATAACCAGCCCCATTGCTCCCTGATGGCCTATGTGGCCGATGACGAGGGCGTGACCTTGTTCATGATCAGTCAGGCCGGATCAAAAAAATTCAAGAATTTGCTGCAAAACCCCAAGGTCAGCCTTTTGATTGACAATCGGAGGGAACCATCCCTGGAAATAAACCAGATTCAGGCCCTGACCGTTTCAGGACTGGCCCGGCCGGTGACCGATCTTCAAGAAGCTGAAAGTCTTCGCCGCCGCATCGTGGCCCGCCATCCTCAATTGAAAAATTTGGCCGCCCAGGCGGAGACAAGAGTGGTGGCCGTCAAGGCCTTGTCTTTTCTCTTCCTGAAAGGCCCGGAAGAGGCCTATTCCGAAACCACGGGATGATCCGCCTTGATCGGGACGGCCGCCGGTCGGCCCGACCGGTGGAAATTGGAACCCGGGCTCATCGATCATCGGCCCGGTCCGGCTCAGCGTCAAATAGATCAGCCGCCAGGATCAATCAACAACCTTGAACACCTTGTCGCCGGGTCGGACCCGTTCGGGCACCTTGACCCCGACCATGTCGCCGGGCTTGGCTTGGTCCACGGCCTGGTTGTTGATCTCGATCCGTTGGACCACATCCTCGAAATCGGTGGTGTTGCCCCGGAAGGCCAGTTTGTCGCCGACCTTAAAACCGTCGGCCGTGACCTGAATGGCGGCCACGCTGGGCTTGTTAAAGAATTTGACCACTGCGCCGACTTCTTTTTCCTCGGTCATAACCAACCTCCTGGATTCGGGTTTCCAGACCGGGCCGCTCAATCCGTCAAATCGTCCTGGTGGGCCAACTGGAGTCGTGGGTACAATGCGTCGAGAAAACGAGCTCCCTTTCCTTAAATTTCTTCTTATTTGTTTATCAAATTTTCCGGAATTTTTGTCAATATGACATTACAAATTGGGCGGGTTGAAGATGGAAAAAATCGGTTCAGGAGGTTTTATCCCCGGCCGAATCGGGCCGCCAGACGCGAACAGGTTCGAGGCCGGCCAAGCCGGAGAACTTCAAGGCCAAAAACTTCCGGACCAGGGTCAGGGTTTGCAGCAGGGGGGCTTCTTCCCGCAGTTCGAGGACCCACCAGTCGCACCGGGGCAACCGGCTCAACAGACGCAGACGTTCTTCCAAGTCGACCTCGTTCAGGGGCGGCAGATGCCGGTCGCCTTCCTCCTCATGATAAATGTGGGCGTTGAGAAAACGGACCGGGTGGGGCCGGATGAAATCGCTGAAGCTGTATTGGCCGCTGGTCACCGAGGGACTGGTTATGGCGTGACCGATGTCCAGGGTGGCCCAGAGATCGGCCTTCCTGATCAACTTTTCATAAAGGTCCGGCCGGCTGGTCCAGCCCCAGGCCAGGTTTTCCAGGCAAAGGCCCACTCCCAGGTTCCGGGCGAATCGGTTGAGGTCGGCCAGACCTTTAAGCGTTCTGTCCCAGGACAGCTTGAAAGTGGAGTTTCGGCCCAGTCCCACATGGATGGTTAAAAAACGGCCGCCCAGGTCCGAGACCAGGCGGCAGACCCGGCGGAGAACGTCCCCGGCCTGAGCCGCCTTCACGTCGTCGATGTGGCCCAGATCGGTTCTGGTGCAGGCGCAGTGATAACGCACCTCCAGGGGGGCCAAAACGGAGACCGCCTCGAACAATTCCCTTTCAGCCCCCGGATGCTCCGGCAGGGTCTCCAGGTTGAAACTCCAGTCGATCCCGTCAAAGCCATGGCGGAGGGCGAATGTTTTGAGTTTGTCCGGATCGGATATGAAATTGCAGCAGGCCAGTTGGGGGGGACGCATACGGATTATCTTTCGGGGCCGGGCCGGTCGATCAAGGCGGTGTGGGATTCAGGACCCACGGGCGGCCTCTTCGAGGTCAACCAGGAGTTGATCGAGGTTCAGGCGGTACTTTTGGGCCGCAGCCTCCAATGACTCGAACAGGGCCTGACAGCAAAGACATTCGCCGGCCTGTTCATCATACCGATGGAAAACCGGCTCCGTCTTTCTGAATTCGGAGACCACCTCCAAGATGGTCATGTCCGGAGTGATCAAGCTGTTTTTCTTCGTGGTCATGAGTGATTCTACTTCTTTCCCATCACCAGGCCAAGGGCCTCGGGGATGCGGCCGATTATTTCGGCTACCTGGGTGGCCGGGGTCGGCCGGGCCAAATGACCGGCCAGGCGATTAACCTTGGCCGCCAGAACCGCGGCCTGGCCTATTTCATAACCCGCGTCAATCATGGCCGAGACCAGGCCGGTCAGGGTGTCGCCGGTGCCGCCGATGGCCTCCAGGGCTTCTTCCACCGGACTGTCAACGACGGCCTGGATGCCTTGGTGGTCGGCCAGATAATCCCGGGCGCCCTTGACCAGCAGGAAACGGGCCGCGTTTTGGTGCCGGTAAGCCCGGGCAATGAGATCTGGGACCAGGTTCTCTTCATGCAGGATGAAGCCCCGGGTGTAAAAAGGGTGCGGGGCTTCTTCATCGGCCAGAAACGCCAATTCGCCCACATCCGGCGTAAAGAGGTCGTAAGCCTCGGCCTGCCCGCTCATCTTGGCCGCGTACATGAATCCGGCGTCGGCGATCAGAACCGGCCGGCGGCTCATCTCTTCGACGGCGAACAGAACCCGGTTGTGCCAGTCCAGGTCAGGCTGAAGATAATGAAAAACAATGGTGGAAAAATCGGTCTGATCCAGATGCCCGGCCAAATGCTCGTAAAGTCGGCGGCTGCCGTGGCCGAGTCCGATGTCGCCGACCAGAAAACCGAAAGGCGGGGCCTGCCCCAGGGTTTCGGTGGTCTTCAGGGCGGCGGCCAGCAAGGAGGGCGTCCCTCGATTGATCGGAACCTTGAAATTCTGGATGCGGATAAAGCCGCCGCCCGGACTCACCGGTCCGGCGACCAGAGGGAACTCCGGGTCAGGGACGGTCCCGACTACGGCCAGCATCGACGCCTCATCTCCTCATAGGCCAACTGAAGGGCGTACCCGCATAGGGTGTGGCCGATGGTCCTGGGGCTGGGGGCTTCGCTCAATTTTTTCCCCACCATTTCCTGGGCCAAATAGGGCGCGTCCGGACACCCGCCGCCCGAGACATTTACTATGACCAGGTTTTCTTTGTCCACGGTCAGTTTCATGTTGGCCGCCCGGACCATCAGGTACCGGCCGAAGTCCTTGACTTGAAAAATGTCCACCGGCCGGAGCAAGGGACTGGTCACCGGGACCACCATCAGGGGCGGGGCGCCCACCTCTTCGAGGCGGCGCAAGATATTGAGTTCCTCGATCAGAGGGAACTCGATGACCAGGTCGCAACCGGTTCTGATCTCCGGAGGCGGTCCCATGATCTTAATCGGCCAGCCGTCGGCTTTCAAGGCGTTTTCCGCCCGGATGACCTCGCTGGTATTCTCAAAGACCAGAATACCCCGGTCTTCGGCGCGACTCTCGGCGGCCCGCGGAGTCTTTTTTCTTAAAAATCCTAAAATCGACAAGGCTAACCTTTGACCAGGGTCAGCCTGTACCCGATGCCGTCAGATTGAACGTCCTTGACCTGCCAACCCTGACTGGCCGCGGCCCGGGTCACATTTTCCTTGGAGGTGTCCGTATCCACCAAAACTTCAACCTGGCCGGCGGCCGTCTTTTTAATAACGTCCATGGTCATCAAAACCGGCTGGGGACATGACAGGCCCCGAGCGTCAACGATCTCAGACATGTTCACCCTCCTCAGGCGATTCTTTTTCTCATGGTGAAGCCGATAAACAGACAAACGGCCAGGCCGATGACGACCGCGGCGATCCCGTGAGGGCCGACGCCCTTGGGGGAACTGGCCATTCCGAAATTGTGGGCGAAGGCGGCCCCGACGATCATGCCCAGGACAAAGACGGCGGCGTCCCCGTCCCCTTCACCAGCCAGGAAAAGCTGGCGTCCCGGACAGCCTCCGGCCAGGGCGAAAGCCAGACCGGCCAAGACCATGCCGGCGAAATTCCAAAAATGCATGGTATGAGCCACCGGCTGATCGGCGAAGCCCGCTTTGAACTGCCCCAGGATCAGATTGGTGATGAAGGCCGCGACCAGAAGGCCGGCCAGGCCGAGAAAAAGATGAGCTTGACGGAACAAGATCAAGTCTCTAAAGGCCCCCATGGTGCAAAAACGGCTGCGCTGGGCCAGAAACCCGATGGCCAGGCCGACCAGCAGGGATACGGCCAGGGGGGCGGACATGGCCCCCGGTCCCTTGAGGCTGTAAAACAAAACCCCGCTTTGATCCTGGTCCGGAATCCGCGGAAAAATCAGCAGCAGCACCAGGAAGCCGAGCATGGTCAGGGGCAGAAGCCAACCGACCGTGGTGTGGGTCTTGTCGGCCCGCCCTAAATTGTAACCGCTCTTGAGGAACAGGGTGCCGACCCAGATGCCCCCGATCAGGCCGAGCAGGCCCAGAATGGCGTTCCCGTCGCCTCCGGCCAGGCGCAGCAAGGCCCGCCAGGGACAGCCCAGAAAGACCAAGGCCCCGATCATGGCGAAGGCCCCCAGAAAAAACCGGACGATGGGCGCGGATCCGGCCCTGGGCCGAAACTCCTTGAAGGCGTAAGCGGCCAAGAGGGAACCGAGCACGAAGCCGATGATCTCCGGCCTCAGGTACTGAACCACTCCGGCCCGATGAAGCCCCAAGGCCCCGGCGATGTCCCGTTCAAAACAGGCCACGCAGATGCCCATGTTGCCGGGGTTGCCCAGTTTTTGTAAAACCGCCGCCAAAATGCCTATGAATAACCCCACGGAAATGATGCCCCACTTGGAAGCAAAGATGTTTTTAAGCGCGGCCATGAAATACCTCCATCAAGTGAACCAGCGAAGAAACTGATGTTAAGTGGACCTTGCCTCGATCATCTGACGGGTCTATTTTTCATTCGGGGGGATTATTAATTCAAATAATTAATATGTCAAATAGATTTTTTCTATATATCAGAATAATCGGCTGGTGGGGGTCATTCGGCCGCTTTTTATGGCCTGGATTCATTCATGCGCGGGAATGACGTCAGTAAATAAAGGCAGTTTACCCGGAAGTTCACCCTCGACGCGCCGTCTGGACCTGACCCGGAGCCTCGCCCGTCACCCCTGCGCAAGCAGGGGTCCAGAAAACAGCGACGGTTGGCCCTGGTTCCGGGATTCCGGGAAGAGAATACTCAATTTTCCGGGCTCCCGAGAGTTCTAGCGATGGGCATTAGGTGGATTCATTGGGTTTCACTTGGTGCCCCACAGCTCTGCTGTGGGATTTTTGGTTGAAGCTGTACTTTCCTGTCTGCCCGGCCTATGATTCTGAGGCGTGGCATGTCCGGGTTAGGATTTAAAGACCTGCCTGGAGTTGAGTGATATTTACTCTGTCATCTTATGGGTGGCCTTGACAACTCAGCTTCATGCGTGGATGTCTGGGCGGCCGATGCCGACAGGCCGAAGGCTGCAAGAGGCCTTGACGCAAGGATGGCTTTTTTTTTGCTAAAGATCCTCCGCCATTTCATCGAATTCCCCGGTTAATCCCTCTGGTCCGCCGTCAAGCTAACAAGCCCGCTGGACGCCGTTTTGGCTAAAAGTAATGTTGGGTTACGTTACGCTCAGCTCTAACCTAAATTATATTTATATATTTATAGTGGTTCTCGAAAATAATTTCCGATAAGGTGCATTTTTTGCTTGGACGCAAAAAGGGGTCAGGAGCCCTAAAAAAAGGCTCCTGACCCCTTTGCTCGCCAAGGACTACGAGAAACTAATCGAACGAGTCGATAAGGCGCTTCTTTGGGCCAATAATCGGAAACAGCAAAACACCATCACTGGCTCTATTAGGAAAGAACTTTAGAGAAACGCTATAATTATTTTTAATCAGGAAAACATTGTGGTTTGGAAACAAAACATCAATTTTAATTTTTCATGTTGGCGATCTAAGCAACTATCTCCCAGTAGAGCCTTGAGTCATCCGGTCGGTAATGACCTGACTGTGCTGTGCCGTTAATGATCTTATAATTTCCTTTTAGAGGATATTTCATCTTAGAATAAGTTTATTGTGTCATGCGAAGACAGGACACACTGGACTTAGATTTTATGTAGTTTGAAAAATAATTTAAGACGACCAATTTAAATGGAGAAGGAACTATTTAATTTTTCAAGTAAATATTTTATTTTGATAGGTAATTTTTCAAAAGAATATATTTTTCTAATAACAATCCAAACACAATCTATAACAGCGACATATAGAATCGGTAAAATAGGGATATTATATCGATCGAGATTATGGGAAAAAACGGTTAGAAACAAAAAGGAGAAAGTTGCCGGTAAATATAATAATAAATTTTCCAGTTTACCATTTCTTATTGACCGATATGCGCAATATAAAAGAGCAATAAACCACAAAGGTTGAAGCATTATAATTGGCTTCAAATTCATTCCTCTCCAGGCAAAGGGAATGCAAAACAATAAATGTCGAAACGGATGAGATATTATCATATTTATCGCTTTATTTTTTTGAATTACATCAGCTTGTTGAATGCCGTATAAATCTACAAGCTCTTTGTATTCTTTTAAAACATTTTGGTAAATGCACAATGGATTTTCTTGTCGCCTTATCAAACGAATATAATCCTCCTTTTTGAAAAATTTATCTGTATAATTATTTAAAGAGCAAGACCAGTAAAAAAAGGAAGCACAATATTCTTTCCAAGTCATCATATTATAATTGGCACGAACAAGCAGAACCGGCCCCCCGCCCTGGGTTATAATAAAACAGCCAAAATGATTGTGATTTCTCAATTTCCATGGGACAATAATACTTGATGATGCAAAAACAAACATAATTAACGCAACAATACCATGCTTTTTTCTAATTTTTAATTTTAATATATTGGCAATAAAAATAATAATCAAAATATATAAAAAATATTCAAATCTTCCCCTGGTGATTACAAGATATCCGCAGATCAATCCGGAAAGTCCGTATAGCCAAATTGATTGTTTCTTTACCGTGAAGTATAGGCAAACCGAAAGTGCGGTTATTAAAAACGCTGTCAATATTTCAGTTAAAAAATTTGTTGTATAACCCAATAAGTGCAAATCAAACAGGACAAAGAAAAAAGATAGGTAGGCTGCTACCATAGAACCTATTAAATATCTGACAACTATTAGGATAAGCAACGCAGTCATTATGTGAACAATTCGTTGAAAGGTAATAAAAATATGAAAATGAGGCAAGACATCCTTACTATAAAGTTCTTTAAGATTAACGTTCCTTAGCTCGGAACTGAAAGATATACACTTAGATAAAAAAAATGGATAACCAGGCGCAACAAATGCTGAAGGATTGTGTGAAGCAGATTCTACAGGGTCTTTTGAAAATATTTTGTATCTCTGCAAATTAAATGCGGCGGTTACATATCCATGAGCATCTTTGCGCGGCTGAGTAATAGGTTTTTCTTTTATATGGCCTAGAAGAAAATAAAATAATATTAAACAACAAACCAAGCCAAAATGAATTATTACTTTATACGTGAAAACATCTATATTGAATCGTTTCATATAGTTTTTCCATAGGAAACTAATGAATCACGTATTTGTGTGACCATCCATCTCAATTGATGGATGTCAACTTAACTTTAAGGATGCCTCGGTGAATGAATCAATATCTACAGGTCGAAGAAGGCATCAACTTTTTGCCCCAAAAGACGACGCTTTCTTAACTCAACAAAAATAAAAACTCCACCACCTCCCTGCGGCTGAGTGGTCGATCCTCGATTATTAATAGAATTATAGATTTAATTATATTTAAGATTTTATCGGGAAGTCAATACTAAAAAATTTAGGAAAAAGTACCAGAAACCGGTATCGCTTCAGGAAGAATTTCCAAACAAACTCGATTAATATATTTGGCTATGGTTAGACCGGGACGGGTCTCATCGGCCCGGAAAGCGAACACAAGCCCGCCTCAGGCTGGCAAGGTTTGTCCCCACGGTGATGGCGACGAGCGTGAAGCTACGGCAACTGTCTTACCTGTCAAGCCGAAAGACGGTTTTGCCAGGGTTGATGGTTGTGGAGCATAGCGTTGAGCATGGTCGAGATTTTTTCATGCCAGCCATAAGGGCGGGTTTTTCGGTGCATCTTATTCGAGGAGGCGCAGATAGAAGACGGGGCGAAGAAAAGGACTCGTTGGGTTCGCCGCGCTGGTGCCCCACAGCTCTGCTGTGGGAAAAGGTGGATAAGCTTTCATATCTCATGGAGTCATCGCATCATCCTTCACGGTTCTTCTTTTTCATGAAAACCAATTATAACTCAACAAGTTAAATTAACAGAGCTTTTAAATCAAAGTGCAACCGGGCATGAGTCCGTGGTCGCCAAAGAATTAAAAACACGAGTTTTTATTTCGACTCCGGAATTAAGGATTTTCCGCATGTCCGACTCATCGTAAGATCTCAAATTTATCACGAAACCTGGTGACTCAAACAACTATCCCCCAGCAGAGCTGTGGGGCACCCGGCACGGATAAATTTAATTCAAGCATGAGTGACCGTCCTTTCCGGCGAAAGGTCCCGGTAGAGCCCTCAAGAATTTTTTATAGTAATCTTGGGTCGGGGTCAATAATTTTGAAAAGCCCTGAGGACGAATACAGGGATTCGCCCCTACTATGACGGTGATGGAATGTGAGATCGGGCGGGGTGTATTTACCGTGTTGTAGTGCCGCCGGGTAATTTTCCGGGTCGGGGGGGTCAGACGTTCTTTTTCAGTTCCGATTCCGGGACCGAGGCCATGGTGGTCAGGTTCTTGACCACCAGGACTTCCCCTTCGGGACGCTGGTCATAGACTTCGGATTCACAGGTGAGGATGCGCCGGCCCGGTTTGATGACCTTGGCCCGGCAGACCAGGGTTTCGCCGTAAGCCGGCCGGAGGAAGTTCATTTTAAATTCGATGGTCAAAATGCGGTGATTTTCCGGGATCATGGTGTATGCGGCGTAACCGGCCGAGTGATCGGCCAGAGTGGCCATGAGGCCGGCGTGGATGAAGCCGTCCTGCTGGCGATGCTCCGCCCGAATCCGGACCCCGGCCTCTAGAAAGCCAGGCTCGACCCGCATCGCTTCCAGTCCGCAAAAGGCCACGAATCCTCGGGAATAATCCTGTTGAATATGTCGCCGTCGTTCTTCTGAGAGTTTCCCTTTCATCAGCCGCTCCCTTTATCTGTTCCGGTTTAGTGGCGGGCGGGCCGCGTTTCGGCCTCGGCTTCGGCGTATATTGTGACGATTGGGCAGATAATGTCAAGCCATGGCCGAAGGTCAAGTCTAGAGGGTTCCTTTTTCCGCCTGAGCCAGACAAGGGTGGTCAGAAGGCCGACAAAAAGGTATCATGACCACAGCGGACAAGTTGAGAGGAGGTGGCGGGCATGCAGGTCGGCATGATCGGTCTGGGACGAATGGGACTGAACATGGTGCGCCGTCTGCTTGGTGGAGATCATCAGGTGATCGCCTACAACCGGACGCCGGCCAAGGTCGAGGCGGCGGTCCGGGCCGGGGCCTTGGGGGCCTATTCCCTACCGGAATTGACCTCCAGGCTGGCGCCTCCCCGGGTGCTCTGGCTGATGCTGCCAGCCGGTTCGGTCGTGGACGAGCACCTGGACCGGCTCAAGGCCCTCCTTTCTCCAGGGGACCTGGTCATAGACGGAGGCAACAGCTTTTTTAAGGACTCAGCCCGCCGGGCCGAGGACCTGTGGGCTCGAAAAATATTTTTTCTGGATGTCGGGGTCAGCGGCGGCGTGTGGGGTCTGGAAGAAGGTTATTGCCTGATGACCGGCGGTTCGAGGGATGCTTTCACCTTGGTGGAACCCCTGTTAAAAACCCTGGCCCCGCCGGAAGGCTATCTATACTGCGGCCCGTCCGGCGCCGGTCATTTTGTCAAGATGATTCATAACGGCATTGAATACGGCCTGATGCAGGCCTATGCCGAGGGCTTCGCCCTTTTGAAGGCCGGGCCTTATAATGAATATTTAGACTTGGCCCAGGTCTCCCGCCTCTGGAACCGAGGCAGTGTCATCAGGTCCTGGCTGCTGGAGCTGGCCGAGGCCGTCTTGTCCAAAGACCCCGGCTTGGACGGCTTGAAGGCCTGGGTGGAAGATTCCGGTGAGGGACGCTGGACGGTGCAGGCCGCGGTCGAGCAGGCCGTTTCAATCCCGGTCATAACCCTGGCCCTGATGGAACGTTTCCGATCCCGAAGCCGGAACTCTTTTGCCGACCGTTTGGTCGCGGCCTTGCGGCGGGAATTCGGCGGTCATGCCATGGACCAGCCCGAAAAAGAAGGAGAATAAACATGCCGGGTCATGCCGATGAACAGGCGGCGGTGATCGGCGGCCGGGTCCTCGACCGGGACAGCCTGCCCAAGGGCTGCCTGATCGAAGGCCCCCTGGACCCTTGCTCCATCGTCATCTTCGGGGCTTCGGGCGACCTGACCGAGCGGAAACTGATGCCGGCCCTTTACAACCTGTTTATCAACGGCGGGCTGCCGGACCCGGTTGCGATCATCGGCTGCGCCCGGACGGAATTGAGCCATGACCGGTTCAGGGACAAACTCAGAAGCGGCGCGGACAAACACAGCCCTCACGATCTTTCCCGCTGGCCCGATTTCGCCCGGAAAATTTTTTACCACCCGGTGGCCTATGAATCTCCCTCCTCCTTCACCGAACTGGCCGCCTACCTGCGGGACATGGACCGGGAGCATGGGACCCGGGGCAATCGGATTTTCTATCTGGCTACCCCGCCTTCTCTCTATGAATCCCTGGCGGAGTGGATCGGCCGAAGCGGCCTGAGCATCGAAAGACGGGAAGGATCGGGCTGGGTCCGCATCGTGGTGGAAAAACCCTTCAGTTTCGATCTTGAATCCGCGGTGCGGCTCAACCAAATCCTGCTGCAGGGCTTCAGGGAAGCCCAAATCTTCCGGATGGATCATTACATGGCCAAGGAGACGGTTCAGAACATTCTGATGTTCCGCTTCGCCAACGCCATTTTCGAGCCGGTTTGGGACCGGCGTTACGTGGACCTAGTCAGCATCACCGCCGCGGAAACCCTCGGGGTGGAGCACCGGGCCGGTTACTACGAACAGGCCGGGGTGCTCCGGGACATGTTTCAGAACCACATGCTCCAGCTCCTGGCCATGTCGGCCATGGAGTCGCCCTCCCATTTCGACGCGGAACGGGTCCGGGACGAAAAGGTCAAGTTGTTCCGGTCTCTCCGGCCTTTTCCGGTGGAAAACCTCGACGATCACCTGGTCCTGGGACAGTACGGACCGGGAACCATCAACGGACATACGGTCCAGGGCTATCGGACGGAGCCGGGCGTTCATCCGGCCTCGGTCACGCCGACCTTCGGCATGATGAAGGTCTTGGTGGACAATTGGCGCTGGCAGGGGGTGCCCTTTTTCCTGACCTCGGGCAAAAGACTGCCCCGCAAGCTGACCAAGATGGTCATAAAGTTCAAGCGGGTGCCTCATTCCATGTTTCGCCATGTTCTGGCCGAAAATATCACCGCCAACCAATTGACCCTGGGTATCCAGCCCGAAGAGACCATTCACCTGACCTTCCAGACCAAGAATCCCGGAGCCATAGTTTGCCTGCGTTCGGTGCGCATGGAATTCGATTACTTGCATGACTACGACGGTCCGGTCCTGGACGCTTACGAAAAGGCCTTGCTGGACTGCATTCAGGGCGACCACATGCTGTTTTGGCGCCAGGACGGCGTGGAAATGACTTGGGCCTTCATGAAACCGGTCATCACCGCCTGCGAACAATGCCGCGACCCCGGCGGGCGGCTCCGTATCTATCCGGCCGGGACCTGGGGTCCCGAAGAAACCAAAAAGTTGATCGCCGACACCACGGTTTGGGGAGCCTGAAATGGAGATTCGCCGGTTCAAGAATTATGAGGAATTGTCCGGAGCCGCGGCCTGGTTTATTGTCGAGACCGCTCATGATTTTATAGCCCGACAAAGCTTCTTCACCCTGGCCCTGTCCGGCGGGCGCAGCCCGAAAAGACTATACGAAGCCCTGGCCCAGCCGTTGTTTAGCGAGCGGATTCCTTGGAAAAGGCTCCACCTATTCTGGACCGATGAACGATGCGTGACTCCGGACCACGCCCACAGCAATTTTCGCCTGGCCATGGATACGTTTCTTTCGGTGGTCCCCATTCCGGAAGAAAACATCCATCGTATGCTCGGGGAAGTCGTTCCGCCGGAAAAGGCGGCCGCGGAATACGAAAAAACGCTGAAGGAATTTTTCGGGTGCGGACCCGACCGGCCGTTCCCCGGCTTCGACCTGACCCTATTGGGGCTGGGTCCCGACGGTCACACCGCTTCGCTCTTCCCGGAAAGCGAAGCCCTGTTCGAGGCCAAACGCTGGGTGGTTCAGACCGTTCCGCCGCCGGGGGTCGAACCGGCCGTCGGACGCCTGACCCTGACCATCCCGGCCCTCAATGCTTCGAAAAATGTGCTTTTCCTGGCCTCCGGCCCCGATAAGGACGCGGTCGTCGAAAGGATTTTTAAAAACCCGCCCCAGGCGGCCCGAGATTATCCGGCCGCCCGGATTCAGCCCCGAGGGAAACTCACCTGGTTTTTGGACGAATCAAACGAGCTGATCTAATTTTTCACCGGAACGATTCTCCCAGAACCCGGCGGCCCGGATCATGGCGCGACAGCCCTAATGAGCTTTTGAGTCGTCCAGGCGGCTAAGGCAATCCTGCTCCCCGGACTTTTTGAGTCTCCGGCCTCGGGACAACGAGTGGTCGGGGCCGCCTTGGGTTCGCTGAATGGCTCTCCCTCTCCGGCTACCCCGCCGCAGAAGCCTTTGAATGCGAAAACCGGCTCCCCTAACCCTCTCGTAAAGTTAGGAAAGATAAGGGTCGGCGGCCGGCGGTCCGGGCGTCCGATAAAAAAACTTGACATTTCCGACCGCCTCGGGTAGACAACAACCGATCAGGGCGGCTGAAGCCGCGAAGAAGTTGATTTTGTTTTATGCCCAGCCGCTAGGCGAAGGGGAGAATTAAAGAACTTAGCATTTCTCCCCCGGTGACGTTGGAAAATCATTTATAGAAGGCCACGAAGGCTCTCTCTCTGGTAAGGGAGGCGCAAGCGTGGCCTTTTTAATTTTGGAGATCGAACCCGATGAGTCAAAACGGGACTTCCGTAAACCGAGGAGCCTGAGCTCGTGAAGAACGATCAATAAAGTAAAGAAGGGCGGCGCGTCCCGGCCAGGATCGCCCGCCGCCCTTCCGAGGAAGCGCTCCCGGGAAGGGGAGGCTCCGGCCTCGATTATACCCTCCCCTTTTTTTCCGTCAAGGCCGGGTCCTCGCCCCTGGGGCGATGGAGTCGCTTGAAGCGCTTCAATGTCTTGCCAAGTAGAGGTTGAAAGGAGAGGAGTATGAGCAAGCGGCAATGGAACAAGTGGATGATGGGATTTTCAATCTTATGCCTGCTCGCGCCCTGGACGGCCGGGGCGGAAGAGGGGCAGGATCAACCGACCCGCCACCTGGGTCAGATCGTGGTCACGGGGACCAAGACTCCCCACATGCTTAAGGACACACCGGTGGAGACCATCGTCTTGGACCGGGAAGACATCGCCAAAACCAACGCCCAGAACGTGATGGATGTTCTTAATAACATTCCCGGGGTAAACGCAACCATGCACGATGATGCCTTCGGCACCTACACCTGGAACGCCCGGATGCGCGGTCTGAGTTTCAACAACGGCTATGCCCTGATCCTGATCGACGGCCAGCGAGTCCTGGGTGCCGGCCAAAGCGGCGGGATGGGCGAATACGGCACCGGCCTCAACCAGATTCCGGTGGAAATGATCGAGCGCATCGAGGTGGTCAAGGGGCCTGGTTCCGCCCTCTACGGCAGCGACGCCATGGCCGGGGTGGTCAACATCATCACCCGCCGGAGCCCGAAGGAGGCGGTGGGCGGGGCCGGAGTGGCTTACGGTTGGTACACGATCAGGGATCGGGTCAACAACGGGGTGGTTGATGAAGCCGCGGACAAGGACCGCCACCAGTCCCAAGCCTATGCCTATTTCGGGGATCGTCCCTGGGAAAGATGGGGATACCTGTTCCAATACGTCCAGGAAAACGCCCAGGGCATCGGCGACACCCGCATCGACTCGAACCGCCATTCGTTTATGGCCAAGGTGGATGCCGATCTGAGCGAGCGAACCGAGCTTTTCGTCAAAGGCGAGGTGAGCGACTACGAAACAGAGGAGAGCCAGAAGGAGAAAAGTCATCGTTTATCGGCCGGCATAGACTGGCGGCCCGGAGACAATCACTTCTTCTCCCTCAAGGGCTACACTTACAACTGGGATTTCAATCACGGCTTCGTTGACATGAGCTATGGCCACAAATACGGCGACGTCGGTTTCCACCAGGTGGAAGGACAATACACTTGGCGCGCCAACCAGACCCACACGGTGACCGCCGGGGCCGAGTTGCAGCGCCAGGGCATCGAGTACCTCATGGACAACCTCGACGGCAGCCGGGTCACGGTCAAAGAGGATGTGGACGTCTGGAGCACCTATTTTCAGGATGAAATCAGCCTTCTGAACGGCAGAGTGAGCCTGGTGCCCGGCGTGCGGTACGACGACCATTCCAGCTTCGGTTCCGAGATCAACCCCAAACTCAGCCTGATGTACCGTTTACTGGAGGCCACCACGCTGAGGGCTTCGGTGGGCCGCTCCTTCAAATCCCCCACTATCCGCCAGCTTTACTATGATGTCCCCTACCGGCATGGCAATTATTACGCCCTGTCCAATCCCGGCCTGGCCCCGGAGACCGCCATCGGCTATTCCGTGGGCCTGGAACAGTGGCTGATGAAAAACAGTCTTATGTTCAGCGTCGGTTATTTCCGGAATGACATAGAAGATATGGTGGTCTCCGAGGATACGGGCCAGTTGTTTGAAGGCCTGCCTCTACAGACTTACCGGAACGTGGAACGAGCCCAGATTCAAGGCCTCGAGCTCCTCTCGAAATTTTGGTTCAGTCGAGAGGCCGCCCTGGGCCTGTCTTATACTTATACCGACTCGGAAAACAAGGAAAACGGCCAAGACCTCACCTACACGCCCGAACATCAATTCAGTCTCACCCCTTCTTATGAATTGCAGGAGTACGCCGTGGGGATGAGCGCCACCATTGCCTATAATTCGAAACAATACACCAATACCAACAACACGTCTCAGCTCGACGAATACACCGTTGTGGACGCCAAGGTGTACAAGGGCCTGGGGAAAACGGCCAAACTCTCTTTGGAGGCCGACAATATCTTCGACTCGGACAAAGGAAACGAAACCAGTTTTCGCGTCGGGCAAACCTTTACGCTCAAGCTGGATTTAACCTTCTGAGGTGAAGACCGACCCGCATAAAACATGCGGCACGCTGATAAAGCGGAACGCCAACCAAACTGAAAGAAGAAGGAGGTACGCCATGAATCGGTTTAAAAGAACCCTACCCTGTTTCATCATCTTGACCGCCTTGATAATGACCGTGCTCTGGACCGGCCAGGCCTCGGCTCATTATCCGTGGGTGGCTCCGGACAAGTACACTCTGGCGGAGGGCCAAACGCCCTTGATCCGGATCGGCTGGGGTCACAAGTTCCCGGTGGACGGTCTCCTGAAGGCGGAGAGCCTCGATGAGATACTCATCGTTTCTTCTTCCGGGGCTAAAACCGGCTTAAAGCCTTTGTCCGAAACGGAATTCACCACCGGCGGGAAACTTGTCGGCGGGGCTTATCTAGTGGCCGCCAAACGGAAATCCAGCTTCTATACCAAGACCACCGACGGCAGAAAAGCCCAATCCAAAAAGGGCCTGGATAATGCGGTCAAATGCTCCTGGTCGATCATGAGCGGCAAGGCCGTGGTCAATGTGGGCGGCGGTCAAGGCAAGGTGGACTCCGTGGTCGGTCACCCCCTGGAGATCATCCCCCTGGTCAATCCAGGACAACTCAAGGTGGGCGAAGACTTGCCGGTCCGGGTTCTGTTCGACGGAAAACCGCATAAAGGCGTAATTTCCGTAACTTACAGCGGCTTCTCCACTGAAAAAGATGCTTTCGCCGCTACCTTCACCACGGACGAAACCGGCCGGGCCGCGGTCAAAATCACCGCGCCCGGTGCCTGGCTGCTCAAAATCCAACATGAAAGACCGTATCCCCGGCCCGAGGAATGCGATGTGGAATCCTATGTCGCCACACTCACTTTTGAGATAAAGTAAGGGGGCAAAGGGGCAAAGGGCGCGCGGAGGCCGGCCTGAGCCGCGCGCCTTTTTAAAAAAAATAGAACAAACTCGGGAAGGAGAACGCTCCGATGAAGATATGCGTATGCGGCAAGGGCGGCAGCGGAAAAAGCACGGTCGTGACCCTGCTGGCTCAGGCCTTTAAAATCCGCGGACAAGAACCCATCGTGCTGGATTCCGACGAATCGAATTCGAGCCTGTTTTGGATGCTCGGCTTTGAACGGCCGCCTCAGCCTCTGATGGATTTTGTGGGCGGAAAAAAGAATGTCCAACAAAAAATGATAATCCGGTTTTCACGGGGTGAAAGCGAACCGGCCATGTCCATCTGGGAAATGGAAAAAATAACCCCCCAATCTCTCCCCTCGGATTATGTGGTTGAAAAGGACGGATTTAAGTTGGCGGCCACGGGCAAAATCCATCAAGCTCTCGAAGGATGCGCCTGCCCCATGGGCACCGTGACCAGGGAATTCCTCAAAAAATTCCAACCAGCCGCAAACGAAGTCATGCTGGTGGATATGGAGGCCGGCATCGAGCATTTCGGGCGCGGCGTGGAGGCCAGTGTCGATCGCGTCCTGAGCGTGGTGGAACCATCCTTGGAATCCTTGCTCCTGGCGAAAAAAATAATGGATTTGACCCGAGCCGCCGGAGCCGCTTTTTACGGCGCGGTGCTCAACAAAATATCATCGCCGGAACAAGAAAATCGTCTGAAAGAAAAGCTGGCCGAACTCAGCCTCCCGGTGATCGGAACCATCCCCTTTCATGACGGGATTCAATCGGCCTGTCTCGAGGGCCAACCCTTCGATGCTTCAATGGTCTCAGAGGAAACAAAGGCCATCGTCGGCGCCTTGGTCCAAGGCGGCCCAAGGACAAACCATATCCATTGACGATCAGCCTGGATCACCGGCGGCCGGCCGCGGAAAGATCCCCGCCCACAGCACCAAGGCGGCGGGCCGCCGGCGATGCCTTTCGCCGGTGAAAACGGGGACCTCCAGGAACCATCGCCAGTCGGTCCCGCCGGAAGGCAACCTTATCCGCCTTTTCCCCGCCGGGGCCATGAACACTTGGGGAAGCCGATTTCCCCTTCATCCGACAAAGACGGGCCTAAAACCAATTGTCACGGAGGGCGTAAGGGAAACCATAAGGGGCCATCAAGTCCAGAAAAGGCTCCGGATCGAAGGCTTCCGGCGGCAGGACGCCGGTGTTTTGCCAAGCACCCTTGGCTAAAAGTTCCGTGGCGATGGCCGGTCCGACCGCGGTCTGGACCGCCACGGCCTGGCAGCCCCAGCGGGTCATACACGCCTGATTGTCGGCCACCTGGTACAAATAAACTTCACGGGACCGGCCGTCTTTGCGTCCCTTGATCAGAACGCCCACGCAGATTTTACCCTGCATCAACGGTCCGAGCTTGGCCGGGTCCGGCATACAGGCCTCGACCACGTCCCGGGGGGCCACCCTGACCCCTTTGACCTCGATGGGCTCGGCCGAGCTCAAACCCAGGTCATCGAGCATCCTTAAGGCCTTCATCAGGTCCCCGCCCAAGGAGATTTTAAAGGAGACCTTCTTCAGCCCCTTGTTGATCCAGCGGGGGATATTGATCACTTCCTCATGTTCGATGCTGACCACTTCAAGCGGGCCGACACCTTCGGGAAAATCGAAAATCTCCGGCTCGCTCATAGGGACGGTGGTGTAATAACCCTGCTCTTTTGCCCAAAAAACCGGGGGATTGAGACATTCTTCGATCACGCTCCAGACCGAGAATTGGGTGGCGTATTTGTAACCGGCCACGGTCATGTTGGAACCGTCCCTGATCCCGATCTCGTCGATTTCATCGAAAAGATTTTTTTCGGCGTACTTGGCCAAAACGTCACTGAAACCCGGATCGATGCCCATGCCGAGCAGGGCCAGGAGTCCCTTGTCTTTCCATTGTTCGTGACGGGCGAACTGATAATCGCCCAGCAGGACCCCCACCCGATGGTAGGGATCGGTCGGGTGTTTTTGAGACAGGGTCATGGCCATGTCCAGGTAATGACAGCCGGCTTCATAGGCGGCGTCGAACACGGGCTCGTCAAAATGCTGGGGACAGCCGTTCAGAATCAAATCAATGCTTCGGTCTCGAAGAGCCGCCGCGACCTGGGCCTGGCTGCCGGCGTCCAGGCTCAGGCCGGGAAACCGTTCGCCTCCGCCCAGCCGGTCGGCCACTTCCCTGGCCCTTTCCAGGTGAAAATCGGCCACGGTCAAGCTTTCCAGCCATCGGCCGTGGGGATCGGCCTGTTTCAACAAGACGCCGTAGGCTTCTCCCACCGCTCCGGCGCCTAAAAGCAAAACCTTCATTTAAACCTCCCTAAATTTTTTCCAATTCATGCCATGATCAATGTTTGGGGACCGGCCTTGAAAATCCGGCCATTGGACCTCTTCCGATAAAAACGTAATTTCAATCTATCTTTATTGAAACGTCCCTTTAAAGCCATTCAGGGAAACCGCCGGGCGTTTGACGGCCGATGGAAAAACGTCCCCCACTCAAATCCGGCCGGGACGACCATGGATGGACGTCTTTCTGGTCCGGAACTTTTGAACACGTTTTCCTCGAACACCGCGTCCAATGGAATTTCCTAAATTAATGGAGACACGGAAGCAGGTGATGAGTTCAGATATGGCACAGGCTTCCAGTCCCTGTCAAGAATATTTGTATCAATTATAATTATTATAATAATTTCTTGACAATGTCCGGCCAGGGTGCTAATGCTCCGAAAACAATAATCGTGTGAGGTGGTCTTTCGTGTTCGAGGCCGTTCGTCCCAGCAAGTCCGCGCAACAGATCATCAACCAGATCAGGGACGCCATTCTTGAAGGAAAATTGTCACCCGGACAAAAGATTGCTTCCGATCGGGAACTCACGGCCAAATTCGGAGTCAGCAAACAGACCCTGCGGGAGGCCTTGCGGGCGTTGGAATATTTGGGTCTGGTCGAAATCCGCCAGGGAGCGGCCGGCGGGGCCTTTGTTTCGGAAGTCGATATGGACATCACCAAGGCCAACCTGGCCAATTTCCTTCATTTCAAAAATATTTCCATAAAAGACCTCTCCGAAGTCCGCCGGCTGATCGAGCCCCACGCGGCCAGGACCGCCGCCGAGCGTATTTCGGCCGAGGACCTTGACTTGTTGAAGAAAATCAATGAAACGAGCCAGGTCTCCGTGACCCAAGGGCACTCCGCCGAATTGAGCCGGAATGAGATCAAGTTTCACCGCATTATCGCCAACACGACCGGCAATCCCATTTTGATCCTTATCCTGGATTTCGTGGGCAATCTGCTGGAAGACGCCAAGAAGATCCTGCAACCCGGCCCGGAGTTTTCCCGAACGGTGGTCCGGGCCCACGAAGACATTCTGGCCGCCGTCGCCGCCGGGGACGCAGAGAAATCGGCCCGGCTCATGCTGGCCCACGTCACGGATGTGGGGCAGGAATTGAACCAGTTGGAGATGAGTCAAAAAACCGCCGAGCCGAGTTCCAACCACGATTGAGGAGGTTATTATGGACGCCGCCGAAATCAAACGTCTGGATCGGGAACATAATCTCCACTCCTGGTCGGTTCAGGGGGCCTTGGACCCGCTGGTCTTCGACCACGGCCTGGGGGCCTGGTTTTGGGACGCCGACGGGAAAAAATATTTGGACTTTTCCTCCCAGCTCATGAACCTCAACACCGGCTTTCAGCACCCCAAGGTGGTCAAGGCCATCCAGGACCAGGCGGCCCGATGCTGTTTTTGCAGCCCGGCCTTTGCCTATAAAACCAGGTCGGAATTGGTCCGGGACTTGGCCGAGATCACTCCCGGCGACCTCAATCATTTCTTTTTCACCCTGGGCGGGGCCGAAGCCAATGACAACGCCATCAAGATCGCCCGATTTTACACCGGGAAATTTAAAATCCTGGCCCGTTACCGCTCTTACCACGGGGCCACTTACGGGGCCATCTCCCTGACCGGCGACCCGCGGCGCATCCCGGCCGAACCGGGCATCCCCGGGGTTATCCACGTCCTGGACCCGTATTGCTACCGCTGTTCCTTCAACCTGACCTACCCGGCCTGCGGCCTCCAGTGCGCCAAACATATTGAAGAGATCATTCTCTATGAAAATCAGGACACCGTGGCCGCGGTCATTCTGGAAGGAGTGACCGGCTCCAACGGCCTCCTGGTTCCGCCCCCGGAATACCTGCCTCTGGTCCGGGACATCTGCACCCGGCACGGCGTCCTGCTGATCAGCGATGAAGTCATGTCCGGCTTCGGCCGCACCGGCCGGTGGTTCGCCGTGGACAACTGGAACGTGGTGCCGGACATGATGACCATGGCCAAGGGTTTGACTTCGGGCTATCTGCCCTTGGGAGCCGTGGCCGTCTCCAACAAAATTTTTAATTATTTCCAAGACAAGACCCTCTGGGCCGGTCTGACCTACAGCGCCCACCCCTTATGCTGCGGCGCGGCGACGGCCACGCTGGAGGTCTATCGAGAAGAAGGTCTGTTGGAAAAAGCCGAGGCCCTCGGCCGAACCCTGAGACAAGAGTTGGAGACCCTCAAGGCAAAACATCCCTCCGTGGGCGACGTTCGGGGTGTGGGTTTATTCTGTTTAATCGAACTGGTCAAGGACCGTGGGACCAAAGAGCCCTTGATCCCCTGGAACGCCGCCGGACCGGACCTGACCCTCAACAAGGAGATCAACCGCCGACTTCTGGACAACGGCGTGTTCACCTGGGTCCGTTGGAACTGGATTTTCGTGATTCCGCCTTTGGTCATCACCGAGAAGGAATTGAGGGGAGGTCTCGAAATTATCGACCGGGTCCTCGATTTTGTCGACGCGCAATTGTAACTGATTATTAATTTTACAAATTACCGATAACATATCGGCCAGGCCCATATAAGTGGAACGGATCATTCCGCCTTGACGGGGGCTGGCCGCGGCTTTTATTGTTTCCCCCGCCCGTAAAAAAATTCCTAAAACATCTTATTCGCTCTTGCCGTCAGGTTTTCGCCCGGTTAATTATAAGTATAAAATGAAAAATCGCCGGGCCGAATGACCGGGGCCGACAAGACCGGTCCGGGTGGAGAGCGGAGTGGTGGAACATGCCCAGTTACTTCTATGAAAATCGGTGTATTTTCGAAGTGTTGGACGGATTACGGGAAGGTCTGTCTCATTTTTCCCAACCCAGCCGGGTGGCGCTGATTTATGCGGTCCGCCGCAATGATCCGCTCCGCATTTGGGACCCCCAGAACCTCCTTCACGGGCATGAACCAAAGCTGCAAGAGCTGTTTTTGGAAAGCGCCCCATGGCCGGAAGGTCTCCAGGAGGCCTTGGACACAGGCTTGGTCGAACCGGTCCAGCCGACCGGATATAAACTCGAATTGGCCGGCTTGATCTCCTTCGCCGGCCGTTCCAACGCCTTTTTCTTCCAGACGTGGTTCACCGAACACCATCCGGATATGGGCACGACCGGTCCCACGGAACGTTGGCTGGAATACGCGGCCCGGCTTCTTTCCCGAAACATCGCCAGCGAAAGAATCATGAACCTGGGGACTTCCGGGTACGTGCTCGAGGAATACGCCACCCATGCCGTCCGGGATTATATCGTGGATCGGCGTAATGTCATTTTGGGTTGGGACACCCAGCTCCGGATTTTCCCGATTTTGGATGCGGTTTTGGGCATCTCCAAAACCCTGGAAGAAGGAACCTGGCCCAGAGGCCAACTGGTTTTTGTCGAACCCAACCTGCTTTCCAAGATGAATTTTTTAGCCCGTTTTCCAGAGTTGGGACGTCCCCGCTTGAAAAACTTCAAGCACGTCCGGAAGCTTCTTTTGTCGGTGGAGGACGCTTCCCGGAAACTGGTCTCGGACGGCAAGGATATCATCGGCATAACTTCGGATCAACTCCCCCAATCGAGTCTGGTCGTGGATTTTCGCGGCGGGTACGGATTTTTAAAACTGGACGACGACCCGATCTGCAGCTTTGCCGACGGCCGTTTCAGCTCTTCGACCCGCAAGGCCAATCTGGTTTACGTGGAAGAAGCTCTGCTGGAACATTCGATGGATTCCTCGGCCCGCCACGACCTCTTCCGCATCATCACCCAAATCGTCAACAGCGCCGGGGAAGGCCGGCACGGTTGCACCCTGGTCGTCGATCCGAACGTGCCGGTCATCACCCTGTCCGGCCAGAATTTGGAACGCCCCCTGGATCTTCAGGACCCGAATTTGCTGGAACTGAGCAAATCCCTGGCCAAGGTCGACGGGGCGCTGCACATCGGCGGAGACCTCAAGCTTCATCGTTTCGCTTGCCTCCTGGACGGTCATGCCGTCCCCGGCGAAGACCGGGCCCGGGGCGCCCGCTTCAATTCGGCCCTCCGGTTTACGGCCGAACACCCGGAACTCATCGTGGTCGTGGTCTCCTCCGACCGGCCCGTTTCGGTCATCCAAGGCGGCCTCGAACTGAGCGCCCAGTGTGAATGGCAGTCCCCGGCCGGCTGGCTCACCCAACCCCCGCTCCTGGCCGAATGGATCAAGGGTTGAACCGATCCGGGCCCGGCCGGGCCTCGCCCGCGTACTACTGAAAATTATTTGAAATTTAATTCGAGGTGGATAAATCCGGCCTCTTCTGGTATGGTTTAACCCCGTATGTTTTGATGGGGAAGGAAACGAGGTTCATGAGGCTGTTGGAAAATAAATTACCCAACTATTTCTATTTACCTCCCGATTCACCAGCCAAGGCGCGGCCCCGGCGCGACCGTGAGGTCCTCCTGGTCGACACCCACCTGCACACCACTTATTCGGACGGCGCGGCCGACATAAAGCAGGTGGAAGACATCTGCCTTTTTAAAAACATCGGCTGCTGCGTGACCGATCATAACGAAATTCGGGGCAGCCTGGAGCTCCTGGACAGGGGCAAGACGCCGACCCTGCCTTCGTTGGAGATAGGTTCCCAGGAAAAGATCGAACTGATTCTCTACTTTTCCCAAGCCGAGGCCTGTGAGGCATTCTATAAGGACCAAGTCGAGCCCTTCCGCAAAAAACGTTGGTACGCCTTTCTGCCCCGACCCTTGGCTTACCTGATCGAGGCGGCCCTGGAACATCAAGTCCTCATTTCCGTCCCCCACCCCTTCGCCCCCCTGTGGAAAAACATCGACAATGGCCGCAAAAGGCGACAAGCGGTCGGCCGGGTCCTCGATCAGGCCGACTGCATCGAAATCTGCAACGGCTCTCAATCTCCACGGGCCAACCGGAAAGCCTTCCGCCTCTGCCAGCGACTCGACCGGATTCCTCTCGGCGGCAGCGACAGCCACGACCTGGAAACCATCGGCTCCATCCTGGTGGCCTTCAGCCGGCCCGTCAATTCAAAAAACCTGTTTCAATCCATGACCGAGGGCCGGATTTTCGGCATTTTCGGCGATGGTCTCCGGCCGAATTACCTGGCCAACACCTGGCACCTGATCGGCCGTCATTCCCGGAAATTCATTTCCGGGCCGGTTTTCCCGGAGGAACTCTCCGGCGAACCTTTGGAGACACTCTGGACCTCGGTCAAGACCGCGGTTCGCGGCGGTTCACGGCCCTAGTTCCCACCTATAAACACCGGTCCTCTCCACTCAGGGCCTCCCGCTTTTATTACCGCCGGCTTCAAAACTTCTATCACCGTCTCGATGGGCTTGGCTTCATTCCCTTTCGCTTTTAATTAAACCCGGCCCAAAGGGGAAAAAAAGACCAAGGCCACCCGGTAAAAAATTCTAACCGCTCGGCGATAAAAGCGTTTTCAGGTGATCCTTTCGAAGTTTTTTCTTATATCTATTTGAATTTCATCTTAATATTAATGCCAATCCTTGTGGCACATATATTGCTAACCTAAAGCGGAAAATGAACTTGCCCTGAGGCGCTCCTGTAGGATTGCTCCAAAATTCAGGACAAGGTAATCGAAGCGTATCGGGAGTCATACTAAGTTGCCTTCATGCCAAGACTTAAGAAACTATCAGGTCATGGCGAAGTTCGACGCGGACGGACCGAAGCTATCCCTTGAAATTACAAGAGATGGCTTCGTCATCCCACTACGGCTGGATTCCTCGCCATGACCTTCGAATAAACTTGGGTTGAAGGCAATCTGGTATCAAAACAAAAAAATGGATGGTCTTAAAATAAGCCAGACCAAGATTCGATTAAATTCCAGGTTTGATTTTTTTCACCCGCCTATTGGGAAGGGCAAGGTCCAGGGACCGGCCTTCCCCTAATCAGGAGGCTTTAAAATGCAAAAAAAATCCGAAGCGGCGCCGGCCGCCGAAGGCAACAAAGCGGCCACTAATGTTACCTGGTTCGCCGGACAGGTGAGTCGGGAAGACCGGGAGCGGCTCCACGGCCACCCCGGCCTGGTCGTCTGGTTCACCGGACTGTCCGCCTCGGGCAAGTCCACCATCGGCCACCTGGTCGAAAAAAGACTTCATGATCGAGGCTGTTCCACCTACGTTCTGGACGGCGACAACGTTCGTCATGGGCTGAATTCCAACCTGGGCTTTTCGCCCGAAGACCGGACGGAAAACATCCGGCGGATCGGCGAAGTGGCCAAGCTCTTTGTCGAGGCCGGGGTGATCGTCCTGGCCGCCTTCATTTCCCCCTATCGGGTGGACCGGGACCAGGTCCGAGGCCTTTTAAAACCGGGCGAGTTCATCGAGGTCTACACCCAATGCCCGGTGGATGTCTGCGCCGGCCGCGACTGGAAAGGTCTCTATCAAAAGGCTCAAGCCGGCTTGATCCCCGAATTCACCGGCATATCCGCGCCCTATGAGCCCCCGGACCATCCGGAACTGGTCATTGCCACCGACCAGGTCAGCGCGGTCGAGGCGGCGGACGGATTGGTCGCCTTTTTAGAGACTCACGCCCGCGTCCCGGCCCTTTCCGAAAAAAGACGAGGGATTCTATGAGTCTTGCACCGGCCGCCCGGCCGGGCTCTTCCCCGGCCGGGACTCTTTCACCCGCTCCGGCTGAGTGGCCGTCCCCACGGGGCTCGGAAGAAATCGAACTCCGGAAGTTCCCCTACCCTTACCGGGCCGCATTGGCCCTGGCCAACGACATCGACCTGACGTCCTGGGAGGATTTCGTCAACATCTTCGGCTATCTGTGTTCAAACAAAGAGACGCCTCTCGGCCGGGGCCTGGGGCTGCCTTTTTCCAGCAGCTTCTACCTGTTCAATCCTCGGGGCGGTGAAGATGAATTCGCCTACTTCGACTCGTTGGACGGCGAGGACGGACCGCACCGCCGTCAGATCGAACACTTGATCCAGACAGGCTATTTGGACACCCTGCACGGGTTCGGCTCCTTTGACCAACAGGCGCCTTTCCAAAGAAAATACGCCGAAACGGCTTACAGAATATTGACGGAAAGAGGCTGGCGCTTGAAAGTCTGGACCAATCACGGCGTGGGCGGGCCGCCGTCGGTGGACGTTCCCTCGCTGGATTCCTCCCGAAAAGTCACCCACGCCAAGGGGGACCATCCCGGCTCCCCGGCTTATCACTTCGATCTGACCAGAAATTTCGGGGTGAGGTTCATCTGGCAGTGGCACGACGGCGGACTAAGTCCGGTCATCGGCCAGGACACGGTCGATTTCATGGAATTCGGCCATAAAACCTTTGTCCCCATGGCCCAGGACGGACGAAAAAAATACCAGGTCCTTAACCACGATCAAGGAAGACTCGCCGGCCTGGCCGATCAGAACTCTCTTCTGGTCCCGGTCGTATTCAAAGACGGCGGCCGGACCTATAACATCAGGCGTTTTAACGGGGGTCTGCTCAAACCCACGGCCTCGAATTTCCACCTCCAGCTCAATCCCCTTTTCCTCAACGAACTGGTCCTCAGCCAGGGCCTCATGGTCATTTATCAGCACTTGGGGGCCGGGACCGGACCCGACGGCCGGGCCGTCAAGAACACCAGGCCTTATTTTTCCAAGGAAACGCGGACATGTTTGGAGTTTTTGGCCGGGTTGTTCCAGGAAGGGATTCTCCTGGTGGCTCCGCTCGGGGAGCTGTTGGAATATAACTATACATTCCACCAGTTAAAGTGGCGGTGGGCGCGAGAGGACTCGGGCTTCAGGATCATCCTTGAAGGAGTAAGGGACCATTTTTTAGGCCTGGAAGGGCATCCGGACCGGGACCATCCGGCCGGTCTGACTTTTTACACCCCCGACCCGGAACGGACCACGATCTACCTGGGGAGTGAACGACAGTCCGGGATCGTCCTCAACCCGGCCGACCATCTGGGCCGGAAAAGCGTCTCGCTTCCTCGGAAACGGAGGGAGGATTTTGAGATTATCTGAACACCAAGAGGTCAGGGCCGCCCTGGCCGTCCTGGGCGACTCCATGGCCGCTCAAGAGAACTCTTCCCGGTTAAGCCATTTTTTGGACCGCGCCCGGGAAAACTATGAAAAGGATTTCGACCTTTATCTGGCCAATCTCGAACGCATCGGTTTCACCGGCGGCCGGGCCGTTTTGGATGTGGGCTGCGGGGCCGGCCACTGGAGCCTAGCCCTGGCCCAGGGCAACGATTTTGTGGCCGGCGTGGACATCAACGAGGAATTCGTCCAGGTCTGCCGGATGGTCGCGGCCAACTTCACCCAAGGCCACCGGACCCGGTTCCTCCGGGCCGCGGCGGAATCCGTTCCATATCCGGAGGATTTTTTTGACTTTCTTCTCTGCCACGGGGTCTTGATGTTCACGGACCATGACCTGGCCCTCAGCGAATTCAACCGGGTCATGACCACCGGGGCCAAGTTATATCTGGGTTACTCCGGGCTGGGCTGGTACCTGGCTTACGTGATCGAAGACGGAATAATCAAAGGTGACCAAAACCGCCTGACCACCGGGCTCCAAGTTCTGACCGACACCTTCAAGTGGCTGGCCGGCTTGGGGCATCCCCAGCGTCGCTGGCTGGGGCTGCCTTCGGCTTCTTTAACCGCTCTCCTGGAACAAAAAGGTTTCCGCTGCCTGAGCCGTCCCTGCATCCAGGACGGACGGCCGGAGTTTCTTGGTTTCGAAGGAACCTACGACCTGGTGGCCGAAAAGGTTTTCCCTGAAACCGACCAACTGCCCGACGGCGGACCCTTGGTTTTGCAACCGCAATTGTCCCGCCAGGTGGACCTGGGCCAGGGCCGGCAAGTCTTGACCGCCTTGAGCAAACTTAACGGCGGCCTGGACCCCAGGTCCGCCGGATTTTTGGCCGCCCGGGCCTGGTTGAAGCTGGGCCGAGTTGACCAGGCCGGCCCGCTCTTGGCCAAAATTCCTCCGACCGGCCCGGAAGGCCATCTGGTACACGCTCTTTGCCATCATGCCGCCGGCGACTTCGGCCGGGCCTTGGAACACTACCCCCAAGCCCTGACCCTGGCCAACGAAAACGACATAAACTATCTGGCGGCCGAATGTATCCGCGAAAGCGGTCATCCGGCCGAGGCCTTGAAGCTTTTCCACGGCCTGGTCGAAAAAGACCCGGCCGCGCTGCGAGGCTGGATCGGCTGTCTGGCCTGTCAGACGGCGCTGAAAAACGCCGACGCCCTTCGTCAGACCACGCGCAGGATTCTGGAGACTTTTGGAGAATGGGCCCGTCAACCGGAGGAAGTCCAGGCTTTATTGGCCAAATTGCCGGCCCAAACTCCTCCGAGCACCCCTTCGCCGGCCCGGTCCAGCGTTCCAAGTCCTTCCCCGGCCCCGGAGGTGCGGACCTCCGAATTCAAGGCGGCTTTCGCCGAACTGGACATCACCCCCGGCGTTTCACCGGAACGGCCTCTTTATCTCCAAGGGCTGGGAGGAACGCCCCGGTCGGCCACCCAGGTGGCCAGTCCCCTGAAGATGCAGTTGCTCCTCCTGGAAGACCTTTCGGGAAATCGGCTTTTGCTGATCGCGGCCGACATCTTCGGCTTCGGCCCCCGGATCGTCAGCCGGGTCCGCTCGGCGGCCGAAACCTTCGGCCTCCGGCCCGAACAGATCGTTCTCAACGCCTCCCATACCCACTACGCCCCCGGCACCACCGACCATACCGCCGAGGAACTGGGACCGTTTTATCCTGAATTCGCCGAAGGGATCGCCGCGGCCGTCGGCCGGGAACTGCCCCTTCTCCTGGACCGCTTGGAGGCCGCCGATCTGGCCTGGGGTGCGGCTCAAGCCCGGATCGGGGTCAACCGCCGGCGTCCCCAACAGGGACAAACCGTGTTCGCCCCGTACGAAGAGGGCTTTTGCGACACGCACACTCCATTTATCCAAGTCCATTTTCCGAAGAAAAACAAGAAGGTCATCCTGGTCAATCACGGCTGCCACCCCACCGGACTGGGCCAGGCCGATACGATTTCCGCCGATTTCCCCGGCTATTTCCGCCGGGCCTTGATCGCCCGGGGTCAGGCCGACGGGGTGATGTTTCTCCAAGGGGCGCTGGGTACGGTCAAGGAAGCGGTCAGGGATAACGGTCAGGTCCGGTTCTGCCAGGACGAGCTTGCGGCTCGGCAGAACGGTGAACTCCTGGCCGAGCGGGTCACCGAGGCCTTGACGGCAGGCCTCCGGAAAATCTCCGGCCTCATGGCCTGGACCACCGGCCGGGTCGAACTGCCGCTTAAACCCCTGCCGCCGACCGAAGACCTCGAAAAGATCAGTCTTAATAATCAGGCCCCCACCCCGATCCGGCGGTGGGCCGCCGATATTTTAGCCCGTTATCCGTCCGGGGAGTATCCCCGCCGGCTCGGCCTCAAATTCCAATGCCTGGCCTTGGGGTCCGACCTTCGCTTCATCACCCTGCCCGGCGAACCGGCGGCCGAACTGGCTGTTAAACTCCGTTCGCTGACCGAAAATCCAGATGGCGTTTTCCTTTTAGGCTGCACCAACGGCCTGGCCGGTTATCTCCCGACCGAAACCATGCTCCAGGAAGGCGGCTATGAAGTGGACGCCTCCCCATTCATTTATCGCCATCTGTCGGCCTTCGATCAAGGGACCGAAACCGCCCTGATCGCCTCGATCCAAGACGCTTTAAGCAACCTTGAACCGGATAAGGAAAAAACGCCGGCCGCCGAACTTTCTCCCTCCTCCCGACCGGCCTGGCCGGTCTCGGCGGTATTCCTGATCGGCGGCCCGGAAAACTTACGCCGCTCATACACCCAGGTCCTGGCCGAGGCCGTCGGGTCGGACGGCCCCAACCAGCCCCAGGTCATCGGTCCCGGTTTTCTGCATCCCTATGTTCTTAAAGGACTGGGCTTGTCCGAAATGGGCGAAATCCAGGACCCCTCCGCCTGGGGCGGTCTGATCCAGGCCTTTTTAACCAACCGGATCAGCGTCATCGGTCAGGTCCCCGGTCTGGACCGAAGCCAGGCGGCTACTTTGGAAAAAATCCTGACCGCCGGCGGCCGGAACTGCCCGGTCTGTTTCGCTTACCTCGACCATATTCCGGCCGATCACGATTCGTCCGGTTTAATCCGGCGGGTGAACCTGGCCGAGCCCGACCTGTCCGTTCAAGTCGGCGCCTCCAGAATCCTGGCCGCCCTGACCGGCGGCCGGCCCGGCCCCACCGCCCGGCCCGAGGTTCCCGACCGGCCGGTCACGGCCGGTTTCGAAGAACCGCCGGCCCCGGTCTTCATCGTCGGGGCGCCCAGGTCCGGCACGACCCTGCTTTACCAGCTTTTGGTCAATCGGTTCCAGTTCACCTATTTTTCCAATTTCATGGCCAAGGGCCTGGCCCGGCCCGTGGCCGCGGCCCTGGTCCAGAACCGCCTCTTTGAAACCCAGGCACAAACTGACTATGACTCGAAATACGGGTCCACCGAAGGCGAGCTGGGGCCGAGCGAGGCCGGGGAATTCTGGTACCGCTGGTTCCCGCGCCCGCCCCACGTCCATGTCCGGCCCGGGGCCGCGCCGGATGAAACCCGCCGGGAATTGTTCCAAGAGATCATGGGGATCAGCGCGGTGACCATGACGCCCATGCTTATTAAAAACACCTTCAACTCCATGAGAATCGCCGCCTTGGCCGAAACCTTTCCTCGGGCCTCCTTCATCGTCTGCCGCCGAAATCCCCTGAACATCGCCCAGTCCCTGCTCAAGGGCCGGGTGGACCTCCACGGCAACAAACGGGTCTGGTGGTCCTTGCCGCCCAAGGAAATCGACCAACTCGCCGATCACTACGCCTGGGACCAAGTGGCCGAACAGGTCCATTACATCTATAACCAGATCGAAGAAGACCGCCGCCGGATCGGTCCGGATAGATTTTTCACCATCGATTACGCCCAATTTTGCCAAAACCCCGGTCTGGTCATGAATGACGCCGGCCGGTTTCTCCGGGAGCGCGGCCACTCCCTCGGGGACCGCTCCCCGGACCTGCCGCCCGGCTTCAAGGAATCCAGCAGCATAAAGATAAATGAAACCGACTACCGCCTGATAGCGGACCGTCTGGTTGAATTGGGTGAGATCGAACCCGGCCGAAAACCCAAGAAGGACACCCTGGCCCGGATCGAGGACTTCATTACGGCTTCGCCCCAAGGCTCGATCTTCTGCCGGCCCTGGTGGCTGGAAGCCCTGGCCCCGGGCCAATGGGATTACCTGACCGTGTTCAAGAACGACCAAGTGGGGGCCTTGATGCCCATCGTCTGGCGGGTCAAGGACAAAAAGCGCATCATTCTCCTTCCGCCCCTGACCCAGACCTTGGGCGTTCTTCTGCCCCGGTTCGACTGCAAGTACGCCAGGGCCGTGTCCCAGGAAGTCAAACTGACGTCCGAACTAATAGAAAAATTGCCGGATTACGCCTATTACGTCCAAAACTTTAACTATAACTTCACTAATTGGCTGCCCTTCCACTGGGCCGGCTTCAACCAGACCACCCGGTACACTTACGTGATTGAAGACTTGAGTGACCTGGACCAGGTCTGGCGGGGCTTTCGGGAAAACATCAAGACGGACGTCCGCAAGGCTGAAAAGCAGGTCCAAATCGTCACCGAACCGGACCTGGAAAGATTCCTGGAGGTCAATGAACTGACCTTCACCCGGCAAGGCCTGACCCTGCCCTATCCAAAAGAACTGGTCCGGCGGCTGGACGAAACCTTGAGCCGCCAAGGGGCCAGAAAGATGTTCTTCGCCGTGGACGACCGGAACCGGGTCCACGCCGCGGCCTACCTGGTCTGGGACCGGAAGTCGGCCTATTACCTCATGGGCGGCGGCGATCCCGAGCTGAGACACAGCGGGGCCACGGCCTTGACCATCTGGGAAGCGCTCAAGTTCGCGGCCAGGGTGACCGATAAGTTTGATTTCGAGGGGTCGATGATGCCCAGGGTGGAAAAATTCTTTCGGGGCTTCGGCGGAACCTTGAAACCTTATTTTCAGATCAGCCGCAAAGCCGACTAAGAGAGCCGCCATGCTTGAAAATTCACGGGAAGCTACCTTGAACCATCCCCTCCGGACCGATCAACATAATCCTTCCTCTCCGGCCGCGAGGGATTCCGAATGCCGGGCCGGTTCGAGCCTTGAAGCCGATGAATTGACCGGTCCGGGAGCCCGGCCCGGCCCTCTCCTGGACCGCCCGGTCAAGGTGCTCGTCGCCCCGGTGGAAATCGGGCACAATTCCTTCCATCTCCGCAACGGCCTGAAAAAATACAACGTCGAGGCGGACATTATCGACGTCCTTCGGGGCGGACCCCGCCGGGAAGACCACACCACGGTGCCGGCCGGTGTTCTTCAGGCTCTCCGGGACGACCCGGCCGGGACGGTCAAACGTCTGGCCGGAGAGTACGACCTGATCTATTTCCAGTTCGGCTGCTCCCTGGTCGATCATGAGTATCTGGGCGGCCCCAGGCTTCGGCAACCCTACCCCGATCTGGAACTCATCCGGGACCGGGGGGCCAAGATCGCCGCCGCCTACTGGGGTTCGGACCTCTGGGACCCGGCCATGTTCGTGGACAACGCCCTTCGGGCCATGGGCGTGGAACTGGACCGGGCCCCGGAAAGTTCCAGATATAAACAGATGAAGATCGAGCGCCTGGCCGCTCACTCCAGCTTCCTCCTTTCGGTGGATGAATATGCCCACCTTTGCCCCAAGCTGGTCAACGGCGACCTGGCCCTGGACCTGAACAAATGGCCTTACAAACAAAGGTCTTTTGAACGAAAACGCCTCAAAATAGCCCACATGCCCTCGAACCGGGCCAAGAAGAATTCCGACGTGGTCTTGGAAGCGTTTCAGGTGTTATCCGATATCGGTCTGGCCGAGCCGGTCTTGATCGAAAACGTCCCCCATGGCCGGATTCCGGAAATCCTTGGTGATTGCGACCTTTTTCTCGACCAGATGGTCCGCGGCTTCGGCAAGGCTTCCCTGGAGGCCATGGCCCTGGGCCTGCCGGTTTTCACCAGGGCCGACGGCCCCATCGTTGGTCAGCGCGGACAGGCCCCGGTTTTTGTCTTTCGGAATAAATTCGACCTGCTGGGTCGTTTGATTTACTTGAACCTCAATCGAGAGATCTTGCGCCAAGCCTCGATCAAGGGACGGGCGTACATAGAAAAATACAATACAATCGAAAAGATCGCCGCCGATGTTCATGACTATGTTTCCAGGGCTTTAAAAGATAAGCCGATCAATCACCTGATCACCGACCGGGCCACACGCCTGGCCATGTTTCAAACCAATTTTTACGAACAGGCCCCGCCGATTCTGGCCCGCATGAAGAATGAGGCCCGTCTGACGGACGTCTGCCGGTCCGGATTGGAAAACGGCATTTCGACGGAAACCTGTCTGCAATATCTGAAAGTTTTGGAACAAAAGGGCCTGGTCAGACTGAACCGAAAGACGGCCGGACCTCAAGAAGCCCAGGCCGTGGCCTGAGAATCCCTCACCAAGATTTGAAACGAGCAGAACCATGAAAAAAAATAAAAACATAGCGCCGACCATAACGGGCAAGAAGATTTTCGTCACGGGCGGGGCCGGCTTCATCGGGGCCACCCTGGCCGGCCGCCTCCTGGACCACAACCGGGTCGTCATTTACGACAATTTCGCCAGGAACTCCCTCAAAACCAGGACTTTTTGCCGTCATCCCCACTTGGAGGTCATCCAGGGAGACATCCTTGATTTCGATCATGTCAGCCAAGCCATGCAAGGCGCCGACATCGTCGTCCACTGTGCCGCCATCGCCGGCATAGACACGGTCATCCTCAGCCCGGTCTCGACCATGCGGGTCAACATGGTTGGTTCGGCCAACGTCTTGGAAGCCGCCGCCCGTCTACCCAGGGTGGAGCGGGTCGTCTGTTTTTCCACCAGCGAGGTTTTCGGCCAACAGGCCTTTCGTTCCAGTGAAAACGATAACGCGGTCATGGGCAAGGTCGGCGAAGCCCGTTGGACTTACGCGGTGAGCAAACTGGCCGAGGAACACCTGGCCATCGCCTATTACAATGATAAATGGCTGCCGACCACGGTGGTCAGGCCCTTCAACGTTTACGGTCCGGGCCAGGTCGGCGAAGGCGCTCTGAGCACCTTTATTCAGCGGGCCAGGCGTGACGAAACCATCGAAATCCACGGCGACGGCACCCAGATTCGGGCCTGGTGTTATGTGGACGATATGGTCGACGGGGTCCTCCTGGCCATGGTCCACCCCAAGGCCGTGGGCGAATCCTTCAATATCGGCAACCAGAAAACCGTGACCACCATCTACGGCCTGGCCAACACCGTCGTCCGGGTCCTGGAGTCAAAATCTCCGATCATCTTCACCCGCAAGGACTACGCCGACGTGGAACTGCGCGTCCCTTCGGTGCAAAAGGCCAGGGAACTCCTGGGCTTCGAGGCCAAGGTCGACCTGGAAGAAGGCATCCTGGCCACGGCCGAATATTATCTGGCCTTGGAAACCCAATCGCCGGTTGAAACCAAGCCTGCTGCTTTTTCCCAGACCCCGGCCGCCGAAGAGTACGGTGGAACTTCCTGGTCGGAAATGAATCAGGCGCCTCCAGAGCTTTGACCGGGTTCAATGTCCGCCATGGCCGAACCCGTTAAAATCATCATCCTGGGAACCGGGGGCAACTGTCTCGATATACTGGATTGTTTAATGGAAATAAACGTCCGACGCCCGGAACCCCTTTATGAATGTCTTGGTTTTCTTGACGACGACCAGGATAAACGGGGCCTGGAGATTTGGGGTTATAAGGTTTTGGGGCCTTTATCACAAGCCGGCCATTTTCCCGGATGTCGTTTCGTCAACGGCATCGGCAGTCCGTTTAGTTACAGACGCAAACCGGACATTATCGCCCGGACCGGCTTGACCTTGGATAGGTTCGAGACCGTAATTCATCCCGCCGCCAGCGTCTCGCGGATGGCCGAACTCGGCCGGGACGTCGTCGTTCTTCAGAACGCCGTCATCGCCGCTGAAGTCCAAATCGGCCACCACGTCATAATCCTGCCCAATTCAGTCATCAGCCATGGGGCCCGGATCGGCGACTACGCCTGCATCGCCGGCGGAGTGAATCTGGCCGGCGCGGTTGAGATAGGAGAACGCTGTTATCTGGGAGCCAACAGCTGTGTCCGTGGCCAGGTCAACATCGGGGCGGGCAGTCTGGTCGGCATGGGCGGCGTCGTCCTCCAGGACATTCCCCAAAACAGCGTGGTAGTGGGCAACCCGGCCCGTTTCCTCCGAACGGCCAGGTTCGTCTACTCATCGAAATAGTAACTTCACAAGGAAGGCCTGATGCCGACTAAATCCCCCCAAGTCACGGTCCTGATCTCCACTTACAACCGGCCCGAGTACCTGCGGGAGGCCGTCCGAAGCGTGGTCGACCAGACTTTGACCGACTGGGAGCTTCTGGTCATGAACGACGGCGGGGTCGACGTGGCCGAGGTGATCAACGGCTTTGGAGACCCGCGCATCAGGTATTTTCACGACGAGGTCAACCGGGGGCTGCCTTACCGATTCAATTTCGGTCTGCGGGAAGCCCGGGGAGAATACATCGCCTACCTGGGCGACGACGACCTCTTCTACCCCCATCACCTCGCAGTTTTGGCTCAAACCTTGGACGAAAATCCGGAGGTGGAGGTCAGTTACTCGGATCTTTACGCCGTGTCCTTCATTAAGGACAAAAACACGGGCCGCCGGATAGTCTTAGATAAAAGTCTCAAGGTTACGCGTGACTATAACCGAGACTTCATGTTCCACTATAATCACGCCCTCCACGTCAGCGTCATGCACCGGAAAGAGATCGCCCGGCGGGTCGGGGGGTACGACGAAAACATCTCCGTCCTGATCGACTGGAACCTCAACCGCAAAATGGCCTTCTACACCGACTTCAAACATGTCCCGATCCCGACCGGCGAATATTACATGCCCATCTTCAAATCCGACCGCATCAGCGTGGTTGAGCGCAAGGACAAGACCAAATACAAGCACAACCTGCGCAAGATCAAGGGCGACCTGCCGCCCGAGCCTTGGGCCAAGGCCGAACGCCTGGCCGTGATCTTCCCCGTCCTCCACTGGGACGAGGCCCTTCCCGAATTCCTGGGCCGGGTCATCGATCACCTCTCCTATCCGGTCAGGTACGTCCTGGTCAACAACGACCTGTCCAAAACCGAAGCCGATTGCCGAGCCGCCCTGGGCCTGATCGGCGAACTCAAGAACGTCCAGGTCTTCACCCCCGCCCATCAGTTAAGCGTTCTTGAATGTTACCGCTTCGGGGCCCGGCGCCTCGACGTCGATTACGTCTTCCTTGTCTCCAAGCGGCTCTCCACCAAGATCAAGTACCGCCTTTTCAACGGGCTGGCCCACCTGAAAAGCTGCGATTGCCAGGGGGTCAAGTGGGACGTCGAGGCTGAAAAACCGGGCCGGTTCGACGTGCTCATGAGAAAGAACACCTTTCTTGAATTGACCGACCCGGACCGCCATGACGGCAACGCCTATATCCACACCATTCCCAATAACGTGGCTGAATCCTTCAGGTTCGATCTTTTTCACGCCGCGGCCATGCGCCACTATTCCCGAGGGGAATACCGGCAGGCCGTTCAGTCCATGGACGTTTGCCGAAGCTTCGAGCAAGGAGCGCCGGGGCCGCAATTCTACGGCGAAACATGTCTCAAGATAAACCTGGCCCTGGGCCGATATGATCCGGCCGCCGAACTGTGTCTGGACTTGATCAAAAAAGGCTACGCCCCGGACAACTGGGTCCGGCTGGGCGTGGTCAGGCAGGCCCAGGGTCAATATCTTGAAGCTATCGAAGCCTACCGCCAAGGCCTGAAAGCTATTGGTCTGAAGGAAGCCGATCTGGAAAGTTCCGTTTTCCCTATCTCCTTCCCCCAGGAATTCAACTCGTTCGCCGCCCTGATCGGCCGGGGGGACTGCTGGTTCGAACTAGGCCGCTTCGATGAAGCCGCCAGGTTCTATCGTCTGGCCGCCAAGCTCCGGGCCAACAGCCACCGTCCTTTTCTGGGCTTCGCCAAGATTTTCCTGGCCGGCAACCAACTGGACCAAGCCGAAGCCGCCCTGGCCAACGTGGGCCGGCGGGACGGCCGGGACCCTGAAACGCATCGTATCCTGGGCAAACTGTGCGAGCGACGCAATAGACCGGACCTGGCCTTCGGCAGCTATCTGAAGGCCTTCGAATACGGCCAGACGGACGAAAAAAACATCGATCCCTTTTACTATCTGGGGGCCGGTCTGGGCAAATGGTCGGAAATGAAACCGGTGCTGGAAAAATTCGTGGCCCAAAGGGGCGACCACTCCAAGGCCCTCGGCCGGTTGGCTTCGGTCTTCCATCATTTAGGCGAGCACCGGAGAGCCGAGGAAACGGCCCGCCGAGCCCTGGCCCTGGAGCCGAACAATTCTTTCCTATTGAAACTTTGGCCCCGGATAAAAAAAGCCCAAGAGAACGAGGCTGGTCCGGTCTCGGTTTCCCCCGGCCCCGCGCCGGAAAATCAATTCCAGATCAGGACTTCCTTCAGGTTATAATCCCCGGCGGCCTTGCCCCGCCGGACCCGAGCGGGTCCGGCATTCAGCTTTTTGGTTTTTATGGCCATATCCCGCTTCTTCCCGCCACATCCCGCCTTGGCCAACCATTTTCTTTTAATGAGCCGAATCACCAAGCCGTCTTCGCCAATATTTATGCATCAGGGTTAGAATCTGGGCCAGTTCGCTCAGGCGCTGATAGATGCGGAGCCCCTCCTGGTTCAGATCATAAACTTCCTGACTTTCCCAGGGGGTAAAATGGCTGCCGATCAACACCGGTCGGCCCATTTCCGTTTCCAGGGCCGCATAATCCTTGATGACCTGTTTGTTTATTTCAAGGAACATCTTCCGCTCTTCGGTGGCCTCCGGGGGAACCAGGCCCGGACGGCCCACGCCGTGGAGGATCAGGGCGTCGACTTCGCCGGAAGCCAGGACCTCGCGGCCGAAGCCGACCAGGGTATCCTTTTCGAAAAACAGGCCCGAGGCGCCGATGTCAACGGGATTCCTGGTCGAAGCCCGGCGGGGCATGCCCATATCCCGCAGGGCTTTTTGAAGAGGGGCGCTCAGTTCGACCACTTCCAGGCCGGCTTCCTCCAGGGCGTCGGACAAGGAAACCCCCCAGGACCCGCCCATGGTCACGATGGCCACTCGCGGGCCTTTCACGGGCGGGCGCTCGATCAAGGCGTGGCTTAGAGGCAACAGGAGTTCCATGGTCGGCGAGATGATCAGGCCCGCCTGCTGAAGCAGCCCGTGGTAGATTTCCTTGACCCCGGACAAAGCCCCGGTGTGGCTGAGGGCGGCCCGGGCCGAGCCGGGCGTCCGGCCGGCCTTGTAAACGATGACCGGCTTGGTCTTGGTCACCTGGCGGGCCGCTTCCAGAAAACGCCGGCCGTCGCGGATGGTTTCCAGGTACATCATGATTCCTTCAACCTCGGGGTCCGGACCGAAATGTTCCAGGAAATCCGTCACGGTCAAATCGGACTCGTTGCCGGTGTGGATGAATTTGCCCACGCCCATCCGCCGGTTCGAGGCCGCAGCCAGCATCTCGTAAAAGGCGTAACCGCCCTGGCAAATGGCACCGAGGCCGGTCGGTTCGACAAAACGGCCCGGCCCGCCCGAGGCGTTGAATTCAGCGTGCAGGTTGAACGTGCCGCTGATGTTCGGACCAAGGAGGCGCATGCCGTAGCGCCGGGCCGATTGGACCAGGGCCTTTTCCTTTTCCTTGCCCCCGGCGTAGGCCTCGCCGAAGTCGGCGGTGATGATGGTCACGCCCCTGACCCCTTTTCGGCCGCAGAGGTCAATGGCTTCTTCGGCGAACTTGGCCGGAATGGTCAAGACGGCCAGGTCGATCGGTCCGTCCACGTCCAGAATATCCTTGTAAGCCGGAATGCCATAGACCTGCCCGGCGTTCCGGTTGATCGGATAGATACGGCCGGGATACTTGCGGGACAGGAGCCCTTCCATGATGAAAGAACCCCAAGCCCCCGGCCTTTCCGTCGCGCCGATCACGGCCACGGATTGGGGACTGAGAAAAGCATCAAGGGGATTTTCTACTGCCATCCTTTTCCTCCATATTCAAGGCGCCGCCATGTTTTTCCGGTCATGAACCGGCTTGTTTCGGATTTCATCAAGGCGCTCGTTAACCATATCTAATGAATGGGGACATTTTCCGCCTCTTTCGGCCCGGCCGAAGGAAGTGAATTCCTTATTTCGCCGTAACCTTAATGCCCTTTAAGGCACAACCACGAAATGAAAGTCCGGTTACATGAGGCCTGGTTGTTTTTCCCGCCCGAGATATCCAAGCCTTCGTTCCCGCGAAAGAGAACCCGGTCTTCGGTCTGGTCCTTTTCCGGACCCCTGCTGGCGCAGGGGTGACGGGTGGAACTTTGGGTCAGGTAAAAAATCTATTAGGTGCCGACTTTCAAATAAATGACAAATAATTACTAACGCCGTTCCCGCGCGGGCGGTAATCCCGGCCGCCCAATAGCCGCCGCATCAGGCTGTTCGATCAAGGGTCCCGAGGATAAAGCCCGTTAAAAAACGAACGGTCATTAATAAATATTTTGAAAACTTAACCCACTCATTTTATAGCCATCCGCCCCGACTGCCGCCCGATTCAATTATCCTCGGCCTATAATCGGCTTCAAGTCCGGACCAGACGGCCGCAAAGGGTCTCCGCCGAACGCCTCAGACCCCGGTCCCTTCCTCGGCCATGGCCGATGGCTCGGCCTTCTTTTTTCCGACCAGACGGACCAGGACAATGCTGATTTCATACAAGACCAACAAGGGCATGGCCATGAGCACCTGGCTGACCACGTCGGGCGGCGTCAATATGGCCGCGACTACAAAAATCAACAAAAAAGCGTATTTTCGGTTGCGGGTCAGCAGGCTGGCATCGACCAGACCCATCTTGGCCAGAAAGACCATGATCAGGGGCAGTTCAAAGACCAGGCCGAAGCCCAGGAGCAGCTTCAAGGCCAGGGAAAAGTACTGCTGGACGCCGGGCAAGGCCCGGATGGATTCATCGGCAAAGCCCAGAAAAAATTTGAATCCGAAAGGAAAGACGATGAAATAACCGAAAAAACCGCCGACGGCGAAAAGGATGGTGGCGAAGACGATGAAGGGGATCAGATATTTTTTTTCGCGCCGGTAAAGGCCGGGGGCGATGAAACCCCATAACTGATGGAAAAGGACCGGCAAGGCCAGGATGACGCCCCCCCAGAACCCGACCTTGAGGTAAGTGAAAAAGGCTTCGGGCAGCCCGGTGTAAATCAGTTTTTCTCCCTCGGGCAAAACATCCAAAAGGGGCAGCATCATGGCCCGGAAGATCGGCTTGGAAAAGTAGTAACATATCCCAAACCCCAGGCCCACGGCCACGGCGCAGACTATCAGGCGGCGGCGGAGCTCCCGGAGATGATCGGTAAAAGACATCCGGGCCTCGTTGGACTGATTTGATTCTTCTTCCGCCGTTTTGTTTTCTTCTTCGGTCATGATGCTCGGGGGGGGCTTTCTTTGTCCGAAGAACCTTCAGGGAGGTCTTCAGGAGCGGATCGGCTGTTTTTCTCCGGAGTCCGATCCGGTGGTTCGGAAGAGGCGGACTTATCTTCCTTGGAGGGCGATTTCTCCGGGCCTTGGTCGAAGAACCTCCCGTCGGCCAGGGCGTCGGCCAAATCCTTGACCTCGAGGTCCCTGGTCCCCTTTTTGATTATTCCGTTCACCCCCTCCTTGGCTTCGCTCAAAGAGTTCTTGATATGTTTGAGGTCTTCGTCATCCTTGAAGCTGTCTTTGATTTCATTGGTCGCCCGCTTGAACTCCCCGATGCCCCGGCCGATGGCCCTGGCCAGATCAGGCAGCTTGTCCGGCCCGATCACGATCAGGGCGATGACCAGGATTAATATAAGCTCGGGCATGCCGATGCCGAACATGACAAACCTCCGTTAACCGCCCAATTATTGTAGGGGCGGAGGACGTTCCTGTCAAGAAGTCCCGGTTCTTAAAAGATAAAGATGAAACCGGAACGCTCGGAGCAGGCCTGCCGTTCCCAGGCGATCCCCGTCTCATCTCTTCAAGGTCGAGAACGGCTTCAGGTCTTGGGTTGGTCCTTGGTCTTGGCCATTTCCCTTTCCCGCAGGACCCGCCTGAGAACCTTCCCGATGTTGCTCTTGGGCAGTTCATCGAGAAACTCGACCATCTTGGGCACCTTGTAAGCGGCCATTTTCTCCCGGCAATAAGCAATCAATTCTTCCTCGGTCAGGCTTTCCCCCGGCTTGACCGCAACAAAGGCCTTGACCGTCTCGCCCCGATAGGGATCGGGGATGCCCACGGCGCAGGCTTCCTGGATTTGGGGATGTTCGTAAAGGATTTCGTCGATCTCCCGCGGATAGATGTTATAGCCGCCGGCGATGATCATGTCCTTTTTCCGGTCGACGATGTAAAGATAGCCTTCGTCATCCATGTACCCGATGTCGCCGGTGTAGAACCAGCCGTCCCGGATGGCCGAGGCCGTTTCTTCAGGCCGCTTGTAATAACCCTTGGTCAACTGGGGTCCTTTCAGCAGAATCTCCCCGGATTTACCCGTTTCCATGTCCCTGATCCCCGTCTCGATATCCACGATCCGGCAGTCGGTGTCGGGCACGGGGAGGCCCACGCTGCCCACCTTGGTCTTTCCCCGCCAGGGATTGGCGTGGGCCAGCGGGGCCGTCTCGGTCAAGCCGTAAACTTCGATGATCGTGGCCCCCACCGCCTGCTCCCAGGCCCGGATGGTTTCCACGGCCAGCGGGGCCGCTCCGGAGACACACCCCTTGACATAGGAAAAATCCGTCTTGGCGAAGTCCGGATGATTGAGCACCCCCACGTAGATGGTCGGCACGCAGGGGAACCAGGTCGGCCGGTACTTGCGCATCATTTCCAAGACCGCGGCCGGCTCCGGACGCGGCACCAAAACCACGGTCAAGGTCCGATATATCGACTGATTCATGACCGCGGTGAATCCAGCCGAATGGAAAAAGGGGAAGATGCCGATGACACTGTCCTTGCCTTCCTCGGCGTCAAATATCCAGGCCTTGAGCTGTTGGACGTTGATGCAGAGGTTGGCGTGGCTGAGCATGACCCCCTTGGACACCCCGGTCGTGCCGCCGGTGTAAAGCAGGGCGGCCAAATCGTCAAAGGCCACATCGACCCTGGGCGGCTGGGGCGGATATTTGTTCATCAGGGTGACGAAATCCGGGACCCCCTCGCCAGGGATCGCGCCGCGATGCATCTGTTTCTTGACAAAGGGGAAAAGCTGTTTGAGAGGAAACGGGAGGTAGTCCCGAATATGGGCGGCGATGATGGTCCGGAGGCCGGTTTTATCCTTCAGTTTGAGCATTCTGGGGACCAAGAGGTCCAGCACGACGGCCACGGTCGATTCGGAGTCGTTAAGCTGGTGTTCGAGTTCACGCTCCGTATACAGGGGATTGGTCATGACCACCACGCCGCCGAGTTTCCAAACGGCGTAAGCGGCGATGACCATCTGAGGGATATTGGGCATAATCAGAGCAATTTTGTCCCCCTTTTTCACCCCAAGATCGGCCAGGGCCCCGGCGAAACGGTTGGCGTATTCGTCCAGTTCCTTGAAGGTGATCTTTTTCCCCATCATGATCTGATGAACATTGTTGGGAAAATTCCTGGCCGTCCGTTCCAGGGTGGCGGGGAGGGTGATTTTTTCATAATCGATGCTCGGGGGCACCTGCGGCGCATAGGACTTGTGCCAGATCCTCTCTTGCATGGACCGTCCTCCTTTTTAGAAAACCGAATTTTTTGCTTAAAGGGAATGCGCTATAGGGGTTAAGGATAAGAAAGAATCCGCTTTTAATCAACAAAATTCGAAGAAGCCGAGAGAGAAGACGCCGGCCTGAGGTTTTAAAATTTTTCCCTGAATTCCGGGATTAGGCCAAACCCAAAGACCATGGAAGCGCGCTCTTCTCCCACCCCCGGCCCCGCTTTGAGTAAATCAACTGCTTAATCAATTATAGTGGAAATGAAGCAACCGCTTCCCCCACCGCTTCCCCCACCGCCAGAAACTTCATTATCCCCAAAAGCTCTCGGCGGCGCGGGGGGGCGCTCCACGCTGTCCGGAACCGGTCGCCCCGTTGTATTTCGGTCCGCGACCGCAGCCGCAACGGCCCGGAAGTAAATTGGACCCTGGCCCGGGGTCAGCTTCTTAATCCACCCGCTCGCGGCAACGTCCAGGGTGGCGGCCGCACGGTATTCATCGCCCGAATACACCCAAAAAATCTGCTGGGTAATATCGTTGTCCGAGTGGTGGAGAAAAGCGAAACGGCCGTCCTGGTCTTCCACGACCACATCATTGACGCTCAATAGACCTGTGCGGCCTCCGCCTGGAACTCCGCCGATACAACCCCCAAAAGACATACCAACATGATGACGAAATACACCAACAGTATTCCCGGAATACTCCGCATGGGCCTCATTTTTTCCACTAAAAATCCCTTTCGGCTGCCAAGCTGAGAGAAATCGAATTGTCAACCAATGGCATGAAACGCTTGCATACCGGTCCCTGCCAACCGCCGCCTCCGCCATGGCCGGAATGATCAGACGATCGGGAACAATGCCCATTCTATGTGGAGTTATGCTGCCCCCAAAAGACTAAATCGGACCAAATCTGAGAGGTTAAGGCGAAATTATGAATAGGCTAGGATTTCCTTGTTCCCATCCCGACACCGCTTATTGGGCTTGTAATGTAGGTTAAACTGGATCTTAGGGCTTTTAAATCCTTGCCAAATAATGATTTTTTTACCAAGATTGCCGAAAACCCAGCATTTATCTTGGTCCGAGCTATATTAATCCCTCGAATCCCTCACTGTCAAACAGATACCAGCCCGGCCCCCGTAATCATGGATCAATTTTTAGGGGGGCGGACCAACATGGACCCGCCAATACAGACTTTAGAATCAGGCACCGAAAGCAGCGTTGGCCGAAACTTCACCTCACGCCACGCACTTATGCCAGTTCAAAATTATGCCTCTTCAAAAAAATCTGTGGGTGAAAATTGGTTCTGGTAATTGCCCGAGGGCATGATACAAGGCGATTTCCAGGCTTTTGTAGGTGCGGAAACCGTAGGCTCGTTTTGTGATCAGTTTGGCTTTG
>Ga0209270_1000894_pt1 | contig 50764 bp, 41 predicted proteins | sample MTBAKSrepl1MetaG_FD_187456 | JGI IMG/M metagenome (GOLD analysis project Ga0209270, IMG submission 187456) | Enrichment culture microbial communities from Arthur Kill intertidal strait, New Jersey, USA, that are MTBE-degrading - MTBE-AKS1... | ecosystem: Environmental > Aquatic > Marine >... | reverse complement strand
TAATGTTATCGAGAGGGCCTTCAGGGAGGTGAGGCGAAGGACAAGGCCCATGAGCTGTTTCAATCATGATCAGAGCATCGAGAGAATTGTCTATGCAGTATTGAGTCATCTGAACGAACAATGGGGTAAGCATCCCTTAAAAGAATTTACACAAAATGATTGACACTACCATTGCGAACAAACAATTGACAGTCTTTTTCATTTTATGTTTTAATTAATTACCTTTAAGACTGGTCCGGTGAGGCCAAGAAGGTAAGGAGGCAGCATTGGCCGCGGAAATGCGCGCATGTAAAAGATCTTTCCCTCTCAATCAGGGGAAGGTTTTTTTTTGCCTTATTTTACTCATAAAATTAAACAACCCTCGTATGTATTCTATGGAGTGTCAAAATGCCTAAAGAACTTATGAACGAGCATGATATCAACAGGGCGCTCACACGCATAGCACATGAAATAATAGAAAAGAACAAAGGCACGAAAAACCTTTGCCTTGTTGGCATACAGCGCGGAGGCGTGCACCTTGCAAAAAGGCTTGCCTCCGAGATAAAAGCTATCGAGAAAAAGGATATCGCTGTGGGCTCTCTTGATATAGCTTTGTACAGGGATGATCTGAATATCAGAAAAGAACACCCGGTTATCAGGAGAACCGAGGTTCCCTTTGAGGTAACCGATCTCAAGATCATCCTTGTTGACGACGTTCTGTTTACCGGCAGGTCAATCAGGGCTGCAATGGATGCACTGATGGATCTCGGAAGGCCAGCTAACATCCAGCTCACTGTCCTCATTGATAGAGGACACCGGGAGCTTCCGATAAAGGCTGATTTTGTCGGCAAGAATATACCCACAGCACTCAGCGAGGTCGTTGAGGTTCAACTGAAAGAGGAAGGGGAACGAGACAGGGTGCTCCTTAAAAAAATAAAAAGGGGAACATAGACCATGCTGACAACAAAAGACCTGCTCGGGATAAAGGAGCTTTCCCGAGAGGAAATAATCCTTATACTCGATACTGCTGCGGGTTTTAAAGATGTCCTTGGAAGGGACATAAAAAAGGTCCCGACTCTCCGTGGAAGAACCGCTGTGAATCTGTTTTTCGAACCCTCAACAAGGACGAGGACCTCTTTTGAGCTTGCAGCAAAAAGGCTCAGTACAGATGTCATCAATTTCTCCGTACCAACGAGCAGTGTGGTCAAGGGCGAGAGTCTGATCGACACTGCCCTTACCGTGCAGGCCCTCGGTGCAGATCTGATTATCATCAGACATTCATCAGCCGGGGTTCCCCATCTCCTTTCAAAAAACCTTAGAGCCTCTATAATCAATGCAGGGGACGGCACTAACGAACACCCGACGCAGGCGCTCCTTGATGCATTCACCATTAAGGAAAAGAAAGGAAAGATTGAAGGGCTTACCATAGCAATCGTGGGTGACATAGCACACAGCAGGGTCGCTAAATCTAATATATATTGCCTCACAAAACTCGGGGCAAAGGTCAGGTTGATCGGCCCTCCGACTTTAATCCCTAAAGAGATAGAAGCAATGCGTGTTGCCGTCTTCCATAGGATGGAAGACGGGCTGAAAGGTGTTGATGTTTTAATAATGCTCAGAATTCAGATGGAACGGCAGGGGAAAGGTTTCTTTCCCTCTATTGAAGAATACTCCAAAAACTGGGGGATTACATCAGAAAGGCTTTCGCATGCCCGGCATGATGTTATCGTCATGCATCCCGGCCCTATGAACCGGGGGATCGAAATCACCTCAGAGATAGCCGATGGACCACATTCGGTAATTCTCGAACAGGTAACAAATGGAATTGCGGTCAGGATGGCAGTGATGTATCTCCTCGCAGGGGTAAAGAGATCATGAGAATTTTAATAAAGAATGGACATGTCATAGATCCATCCCAGGGGCTTGACGCCATTGGGGATATTTTTATTGAAAATGGAAAGATAAAAGAAGTAAGAGTGCAGAAAACACCCCCCCATCCCCCCCTTGCCAAGGGGGGGCTTAGGGGGGGTGACCTGTCCAAGAAAACAGGAAAAAGAGGTACTCACCCTTCATTCAGAACCATCGATGCAAAAGGCTTAGTTGTCATGCCCGGGCTTATCGACATGCATGTACATTTGAGGGAACCCGGGTTTGAATACAAGGAAACGATAAAAACAGGGACAGGGGCTGCTGTTCGCGGTGGCTTTACAACCGTCTGTTGCATGCCAAACACATATCCCGTTCATGACAATGCAAGTGTCACAGAATTCATCATAAGGCGGGCAGCCGAAGAAGGCTACTGTACCGTCCTCCCCATAGGAGCTATCACAAAAGGCCAAAAGGGTGAGGAACTTGCTGAGATGGGGACGATGGTAAAGGAAGGCTGTATTGCGTTTTCAGACGACGGTTCCCCTGTTATGAACAGCCTGATTATGAGAAGGGCGCTTGAGTATTCAAAGACCTTTGATGTGCCGATAATCTCTCACTGTGAGGATGTAACGCTCTCCGACAACGGTGTTGTAAACGAAGGACTGATGTCTGTGACACTCGGGCTCAAAGGTATCCCTGCGGAATCTGAACAGATAATGATCTTCAGGGATATAGCCCTTGCTGAGCTGACAGGTGCCCGGTTGCACATAGCACATGTATCGACAGAAGGCTCTGTACAGTTAATCCGGGATGCAAAAAACCGCGGTGTTCATGTTACAGCAGAGACATGCCCTCATTATTTCAGCCTCACGGAGGACGCTGTAAAAGGATACGATACTAACGCAAAAGTAAACCCTCCTCTCCGGACCGACCGCGACAGGCAAGCGATTAAAGAGGGCTTAAGAGACGGAACGATTGATGTTATTGCAACAGACCATGCCCCGCATCATACAGATGAAAAGTTGAGAGAGTTTGATATGGCACCCTCAGGAATATCAGGACTTGAAACTGCCCTGGGTCTAAGTCTGAGGCTTGTGCATGAGGGGGTTCTTACCTTAAAAGAACTTGTTGAAAAAATGTCCTTGCATCCGGCTCGTATATTACGGATTTATGATAAGGGTACGCTGAAAGCAGGCTCTGAGGCTGAAGTTGTTATCGTTGACAGTAACAGGGAATTGAAAGTAGATGCCGGCAACTTTTTTTCAAAAGGGAAAAATACCCCCTTTCACGGCTGGATACTGAAAGGTATGGCTGTTACAACAATATGCAAGGGAAAGCTCTATGAGCAGTAAGGCATTCCTCGTACTTTCTGATGGCATCGTCTTCGAGGGAACGGGCTTAGGCCACAAAGGGGAAGCCATTGGTGAAGTCGTGTTCAATACCTCAATGACAGGATATCAGGAGATACTCACAGACCCCTCTTACAAGGGACAGATCGTGACTATGACCTATCCACAGATAGGCAACTATGGCATTAATGAAGAGGATATTGAATCCCTTCATGGCCCGAAGGTAGAGGGCTTTGTCGTAAAGGAATATATTGATTTTCCGAGCAACTGGAGAGCTTCTCTGTCACTCGGTGCATATCTCAGGGAAAACAAAATCGTGTGCATAGAAGGTATAGATACAAGGGCATTAACAAGGCACCTCCGTGACCACGGTGCTCAGACAGGGATAATCTCTGCGATAGATCTCAACCCCGGAAGCCTCCTGGAAAAAGTGAGGGCTCATCCCGGGATTTCTGCTTTTGATCTCGTGAAAGAGGTTACAACGAAAAAGACATATGCCTGGAGAGAAGGTGTCTGGAAATGGCAACCGGAAATACCCCCCCATCCCCCCCTTACCAAGGGGGGGCTTAGGGGGGGTATCATTACCAAGAAGTGGCCTTTCGGGGCAGAAGCTAAACTCTTGAAGGTCATTGTCTACGATTTCGGTGTTAAGTTCAATATCCTGAGAAACCTTTTCAACGCCGGGTTTGATGTTACCGTTATTCCGGCACAGACTCCTCCGGAAAAAGTTCTTGAAAACGATCCGGATGGGATTGTCCTCAGTAACGGTCCCGGTGACCCGGAAACTGTCTCATACGCCATCAGTAACACAAAGAGACTCATCGGAAAAAAACCCATACTCGGGATATGCCTTGGCCATCAGATACTCGGCCTTGCCATGGGTGGGAAGACTTATAAACTGAAATTCGGACATCACGGCGCCAACCACCCTGTTAAGGATTTGTCTACAGGGAGGGTTGAAATAACCTCGCAGAACCACAACTACTGTGTTGATATACAAAGTCTCCATGGACAGGTCAGGCTCACACATAAGAACCTCTACGACGGGACAGAAGAAGGCATGATGCACGTTGAGTTGCCTGTCTTTTCAGTCCAGCATCATCCAGAAGCTGGACCTGGGCCGAATGATTCCGCACATATCTTCAGAAAATTCAGGGAGTTGATCGAAAAAACCTAATTTGCCAAAAAGATCGGATATCAGGAAGATTCTTCTTATCGGTTCAGGCCCGATAGTCATAGGCCAGGCGTGCGAGTTTGATTATTCGGGGGCACAGGCATGCAAGGCACTCCGTGAGGAGGGCTACACGGTGGTTCTCGTCAATTCCAACCCAGCAACAATCATGACAGACCCTGATATGGCTGACGTTACCTATATAGAACCATTAACTCTTGATATCCTTGAATTAATCATCAAAAAGGAACGACCCGATGCCCTTCTTCCAACTATGGGTGGGCAGACTGCCTTAAACCTCGCAGTTGAATTAGCTGAACACGGCATACTTGACAGGTATGGAGTGGAACTTATCGGAGCCAAACTGGATGCGATAAAAAAAGCAGAGCAACGGGATTTGTTTAAAGAGACTATGCAAAAGATTGGGCTTGAGATACCAAAGTCAGCCTATGTCGGTTCCCTCAAACAAGGAACTGAGATCATAGAGGACATTGGATTTCCGGCAATCCTCAGGCCATCCTTCACACTCGGAGGCACAGGCAGTGGTATAGCATACAATTTAGAGGAATATAACGAATTGCTGGCTAAGGGTCTTGAACTCAGCCCCATCAGCCAGGTTCTCGTCGAGGAATCTGTCATTGGCTGGAAGGAATATGAGCTTGAAGTCATGCGCGATGGAAAAGACAACGTCGTCGTCATCTGTTCCATAGAGAATTTCGACCCTATGGGCATTCATACAGGAGATTCGATTACTGTTGCACCAGCCCAGACACTGACTGATAAGGAATATCAAAGAATGCGTGATGCGTCTATTGCAATAATCCGCGAGATCGGTGTTGACACGGGCGGCTCTAACATCCAGTTTGCCCTTAATCCAAGCAATGGGAGGATGGTCGTTATTGAAATGAACCCGAGGGTTTCGAGGAGTTCCGCGCTTGCATCAAAGGCAACAGGATTTCCTATTGCAAAAATTGCAGCAAAGCTCGCTATCGGCCTGACACTTGAAGAAATCCGGAACGATATTACTCGGGAAACCCCTGCTTCATTTGAACCTACCATAGACTATGTCGTAACCAAATTCCCGCGATTCGCCTTTGAAAAATTCCCTGAGGCAGACCCGACACTGACGACACAAATGAAATCTGTCGGAGAGGTGATGTCTATAGGCCGTACATTTAAGGAATCTTTCCAGAAAGCCATACGGAGTCTTGAGATTGACAGGTACGGCTTCGAAGATATTCGACCCGGCACACAAATAGTAAAGTCAAAGCTCAAGACACCTCACGCCGATCGGGTATGGTTCATTGCTCATGCACTCAGGGATGGGATGACCATCCGCGAACTCTTTGATCTGACGGGTATTGATCCGTGGTTTTTGCAAAACATCAAACAGATCATTGATATGGAAGAAACGCTTAAACAGCACGCTTTAAGCAATAAAAAGGAGACGACCCTAAGTTTAGCACCGTATCTTATCCCTCAAGAACTCCTTGCAGAGGCAAAAAGGTTCGGGTTTTCAGACAGAAGAATTGCAGAGCTTATTAATGTTGAAGAAGTCGTTATCAGACACTTAAGACAACAGTATTCAATGAATGCTGTCTACAAGATGGTTGACACCTGTGGTGCAGAATTCGCTGCTTATACACCGTATCTGTATTCGACATATGAAAAACCTTTTTATTCGATAGAAAAAAACGGAGACCCCCCCACCCATCCCTCCCCCTCGAGGGGGGAGGGCAAGGGAGGGGGTGAAAAACCTCCCCATCCGCCCTCAAGCTATCAAGCTGGCAAGCAGGCAAGCAGGAGTGAGTGCGAATCCAATCCGGGCAATAGAAAAAAGATCATTATCTTCGGCTCAGGTCCTAACAGGATAGGACAGGGGATCGAATTTGATTATTGCTGTGTACACGCAGTATTTGCTCTGAAAGAACTCGGGTATGAGACTATCATGGTTAACTGTAATCCTGAAACGGTCAGCACAGACTATGATACAGCTGACAGGCTTTACTTCGAGCCTCTTGCCATAGAAGACGTTCTCAATATCATTCATAGAGAAAAACCTGAAGGGATCATCGTACAATTCGGAGGCCAGACACCGTTAAAACTTGCTGTTCCACTCGAAAAAGAAGGCGTAAGAATCCTTGGGACTTCTCCGGATTCTATCGACCGTGCTGAAGACAGAAAGCGCTTCAAGGAACTCCTGCACAAGCTGAATCTCAAACAGGCAGAAAGCAGCACGGCACTGTCTGTCAAGGAGGCTCTCAGTGCTGCAGAAATAATCAGCTATCCTGTTATGGTAAGGCCGTCGTATGTTCTTGGCGGAAGGGCCATGGAGATAGTATATGATGAAAAATCACTCAAAGATTATATGAAACGTGCTGTCAAGGCATCTTTCGAACATCCCGTACTCATTGATAAATATTTAGAGGATGCCATCGAGATTGACGTCGATGCTCTTTCTGACGGAAAAGATGTCTTTATCGGCGGAGTCATGGAACATATCGAGGCAGCCGGTATCCATTCGGGGGACTCAGCGTGTTCCCTTCCTCCATATTCTCTTCCTTCCGAAATTATTGTTGAGATTAAGAGACAGACAAAGGCACTCGCACAGGAGCTTAATGTAATCGGGTTAATGAATGTGCAGTTTGCTGTAAAAAATAACGATATCTATATACTCGAGGTTAATCCACGCGCTTCGAGAACCGTACCCTTTGTCGGTAAGGCAACGGGCATACCACTTGCAAAAATTGCGGCAAAGATCATGGTTGGGAAAACATTAAAAGAGCTCGGCCTTACGGAAGAGAAACTCCCGACTCATATCGCAGTGAAAGAGGCTGTCTTCCCCTTTGACAGATTCCCGGGAGTTGATACGATTCTCGGTCCGGAGATGAAATCTACCGGTGAGGTCATGGGTATTGATGAAGACTTCGGGATCGCATTTGGTAAGGCTCAACTGGCCTGCGGCAATAGAATCCCGCTATCGGGAAAGGTTTTTATCAGTTTAAAGGACAAAGACAAGCCATCTTCGGTCCGTATCGTCAGCATGCTTCTTGAACTCGGACTTTCTGTCATCGCTACAAGAGGCACTGCTCAGTACCTTAAAAATCATGGGTTAAATGTTGAGGTCATCAATAAGGTTACTGAAGGAAGGCCGCACATTGTAGACCTTATTAAAAACAGAGAGATTCATTTTATTATCAATACAGTCAGCGGCGCCCGGGCACAGAGAGATTCTTTTTCCATACGACAGAGTGCGCTTCAGTATAACGTGCCATTCACGACGACAATATCCGGAGCACTATCAGCAGTACATGCGATTGAGATGTTTAAGCACAAGACCATAGGGATTAAGTCTATACAGGAATACCATGCAACTAGTTGACCCTTTTTGTTTTTTTTTGCATTCCATGTTCTAAATTTAGTTAACCTGAAAAATGCAATTACTGTCTGGGCATATATGCGTAAAAACCTTTCCAAATCGAAATTTGCTTGTATTATGAACTCTGTCCTTTTTGCTTGAAAATATACCGGTTTATTCAATAATAAACGTATTGCAAAGGTAACGTTCGCACTCAGGTCTCCTCAGGCGACTCGCCGGGGCGAGCGGATTCGCTGAGGAGAAATGGGAAAGCTTTTTCCGCACACATGCCCTACGTATGATTTCTTTAAATGCATTTTTTGGGTATACTATTTTTGAGCCCACATTATTCTTCTATAATCATGAGATATCTGTAAAGAGTGCTAAAATAGTATTATTGTAATATATTTAAAAGTATGCAAAATTTATATTAAGAGAAAAGATTATGTCAAAAAATTTAATAACAAAAAACGTAATAATATTTGAACTTATTGTTTTCGGAATTTTAATTGCCCTATTATGGATAGATGAAATATTTGATATCCCGCACACTGTATTCGGTGCCGAGGCAACTCCCATAAACTGGTCTGAGAGCATTCTTGAAACCGTTCTTGTTTTAGCTTTATGCATTGCTATTGTCTATCTATCCTGGGGGTTTTTGAAGAGGATTAAGTACTTAGAGGGCCTTGTATCTGTCTGCTCCTTCTGCAAGAAAGTAAGAGTCGGCAAAGAGTGGGTTCCGATAGAACAGTATATACATGAGCACTCCGAAGCAGACTTCTCCCATGGGTTATGTCCTGAGTGTGCTGAAAAATACTACAAGGATTATTTTCCGAAAGACCGCTTACATACCATGTAACGGGACGACCATGGTTACAATTATTTCACTAAATGCTCATAGTACTTCAAAGCCTAAAAAAATATTCTCATCGCTGTGTCTAAGCTGTTAACCCGAAAACTGCATTTATCGGAGGCAAGGCTGTCTGAAAAGTCTTTTGTCCCGACAAAAGTCGGGATTGAAATCAAAAGACTTTGAAGGCGACTTTGCCTCCGGTTCAACAACCAATTGCATTTTTCGGGTTAAATTATATTCCGGGAGGTTTAATTATGGATATAACAATTCTCGATAATATTACGGTTCAAGCTGCGGTTGCCTTAATCGGAGCGAGTGTTATCATATCTATTACTGTTTTCACAATAAGGAGGATTATAAAAAAGAGGAGAGAAAACAGACACGTACAATTTGTTCATTGTACAAGTTGCAGTTGGAAAGGGAACGTCAGCAGGTATGCTGGACGGTGTCCTCAGTGTAACCAGCCCCTTGGTGACCAAAAAGCAAGAGTCAGGTGAATTTTTAACATTTCTTTACTCCTGAAATTCTTTCACCTCCTTTTCACTTTTTGGAAGTGCCACAGATTTTCTTTGCCCAGTTTATATCCGCATACGGAGATAATCATGTGCTACCGTCAGAGGCCCTGCATACACGTTTCTACATTGTGCAACAATATCTTCTCCGTCACACACGGGATAAAAATGAGATAAAACCAGATGTCTCACATTGCCTTCCCGTGCAATCCGTCCTGCCAGAGAAGGGGTGAGGTGCCCCGTTGCCCTGTATTGATCAGGGAATGAGCATTCAAGAACCGCAACATCAGCAAGCTGTACCAAACGGAGTATCCCCTCGCAATAATCAGTATCTCCGGAATATGCCCAGACTTTTCCTGTTTTCTCATGAGTCACTCTGTATCCGATGGAGTTTTCAGTATGGGCAAGTATCTCCCACCGGATGTTCCATCCTTTTTGATCAAGAGGATACCGGGTGATGTCATGAATTCTTGCCCTCTCAGGAGGCGGCTCAATCCATTTCCCGTAGACATGCTTCAACTGATAAAAAAATTCTCTGAATCCGGGTGGTCCGATTATTTCCAGGAATATTGACGGGTCAATATCGGGATTTTTTAATGCGAAGAGCACGGGGACAAGGTCGCCTGTATGATCCGGGTGCAAATGGGTAAAAAAGATGTGTGTCAGTAATCTCAGGTCCATACCGTTTCGCACTGCGCGGTGGACTGTCCCCGCACTGGGATCAAACAATATGTATCTGTCTTGTATCCGTAAAGCATAACCCGGAGCAAACCGCAAATCATGTGGGACTGCTGTACCGCTCCCCAGAACGATCATTTCGAAGCGCCCTTGTTTTTCTTCGGCAGGAGGACTAATAAATACAGATTGCCTGTCCCCCCGCATCTTTTTCCATAAAAAATGCTGGGCATAGAGAAGTCCCTCCTGATTACCGGCATCAATATAATCTCCACGGAAGAACTCTGCGGCTAATCCCCTCTCTTTGAGAAGCATTTGAAAAACAGGTACATCGTCGAGTTCACCACCTGCATGAACTGACCGATATCTTTCTATGTAGTCAAACACCTCTTCCGTGCAAACAGTTATACCTGTACCCCTGTATGCAAAATTTTCTCCGGCTACCTCAAAAGTGCCGGACCGTTTGTCACCGAGCTCTTCTATAATAAAATGCCCCTCTGCTGAAAAGGATCCTCTTATTCGGCCGCAGTTGCCATAGAGATATGCCTTGTTTGCGGTAACGGGGCATATGCTTAATGTCGTTTTCCCTGTCAACGCAAATAGACGCACTTGACGCTTAATGAAATCCTGGTCTCCCCAATGGAAACCGTCAGGCATACAGAGCAAGAAAGGGTTATCACCGATAATTGGTCGGCACAGAGAAATTGCATCTGCAAGCCCAACCGGTTCTCTTTGCGTGACAAATTTCAGTTTGATCTTTTTTGAAAATTCCTGTCTCAGATATTTTTTAAGAGCTGCTTTTAGCGGGCTGATGACCACCACCACTTCCTGAATCCCGGCGTGTATTATCCTTTCGAATACATACCGCACCATAGGTTTATTCCCGATCGGGATGAGTTCTTTTGGAATAAATCCGGTGACCGGCAAAAGGCGTGTCCCCTTACCGGCAGCAGGGACAAGAGCACATCGCACAGCCTGTGGTTTAAAAGATTTTCTTACTGCCATATTATTTCTTTCTTGCATCCATGTCACTGTAAAGATAGTCTATCATCGTTTCTTTTTCGACTGTGCCATTTGTGATAAATATATGGTAACATTCTGAGATTATATATCAATCACTGCTCTTCATGGAATCCTGTTGTCACCAATTTCTTAGAGGTGATGACGGTGATTATCATGAAAAGCATTGCTCGATCAAATTGAGAATGTTTTTTTACCATTTGTGTAAAATGCTTTCAGCCTTGCATAATAAACATGGGACCGACACGTAAAATAAATGACAAATCAAAAAGATTACTACAAGATACTTGACCTTCCCGAGGATGCTTCTTCAGAGGAGATTAAAAAGTCCTACCGGACGCTGGCCTTTCAATATCATCCTGATAGAAATCCCGGCAAAGAAGAGATGATGAAGGAGATTAACGAAGCGTATGCTGTTCTTTCAGATGAGCGTAAACGAAAGGAATATGATCTTCTCAGACAGAGGTATGGATCATTTGCCAGGGAACAATTCCGGCACACCTATACTGAACAGGATATTTTCAGGGGATCTGACATCAGCCAGATCTTTAATGAGCTGAGCAGGATGTTCGGGTTCAGGAGCCCGGAAGATATTTTCAGCAGGCATGATTTTTACGGAAAACAATACCAAACCTTTGAATTCAGGGGGCCTGGATTCTCAGGGAGAGGGTTCTTCTTTTTTGGACCAATGAACAGAGCTTCTCGTGAACGCATGAAAGGTTTCCCCGACAAACCACAATCGCCTTCGTTATCGAGTCAGCCTCTCTTTTCCAGAATCTTGTTAAAAGGCATGGAATTCATACAGAAGCAGGCAGCTAAAAAATTCGGGGTGACCCTGCCTGAACGAGGCAAAGATCTGGAAGATCATATAGAAATAACCCCTGAACAAGCCTTGGTAGGCGATAAAATAACCTATACATACACTAAAAGAAATACCCCTAAAGAGCTCTCTGTCAAAATTCCTCCGGGTATGCGAGACGGACAGAAAATAAGGCTCAAAGGTATGGGTGAAGAAGGAAAACACGGAGGTGATTCCGGTGATCTTTACCTCAGGGTTAAAATTCGCACACCATTATTCAAAAAAATAAAAAACTTCTTTAATAAATAATATGCCCACGGGAATTACCCTGCTATGATCGGACAGATTGAAGAGAAAATACTCGGTGGTGGTTCCATACACAAGGAAGAAGCTTCTTATATCTCCGGAATATCCGGATATGATATTTTCAAGCTCTTTTTATCTGCAAACAGAATAAGAAGTCATTTTATGGGCAATAGGGCAGGACTCTGCTCCATTGTTAACGCAAAATCCGGTGCCTGTCCGGAAGACTGCTCATTTTGTGTCCAGTCATCGAAAAGCAAAGCAGAAATCGACGTGTACCCCCTCATAAACAAAGCAGTCATTATCGGGAAGGCACGTGATGCAAAAAGAGCCGGCGTTAAGCGATTTTCAATTGTGACAAGCGGCAGAAGTGTTTCACAAAAAGACCTCCTGTCCATAGCAGAGCTGATTTCTGACATAAAAACAATCGGCCTTCTTCCCTGTGCCAGTCTCGGCATCCTTAAAGAAAGAGATCTGAAAATACTGAAAACAGCAGGGTTAGAGCGGTATCACCACAACCTTGAAACTTCAGAACGCTTTTTCCCGCTCATATGCACAACACATACATACAGAGATAAAATACAAACAATTAATTCAACAAAATCAACGGGCCTTTCCATATGCTCTGGCGGTATATTTGGCATGGGGGAAACGTGGCAGGACAGAATTGACATGGCATTTTTCCTCAAGGACATTGATGTTGACTCTATACCGATAAATTTTTTAATACCGATTAAGGGAACTGCTCTGGGAGAAAGGGATGTTCTTCATCCTTTCGAAGCATTAAAGATTGTAAGTCTTTACCGATTTATTCTTCCACAAAAAGAGATCAGGGTCTGTGGCGGGAGAAACCAGATACTCAATGAATTCAATGCATTCGTCTTTTTTGCCGGGGCCGACAGTCTCCTCACGGGCAACTATCTGACTACGCCGGGAAAAAGCTACGACGATGACCTGAGACTTATTAAAACATACGGGCTAACTGTATAAAAAACCTTATTACCTTTCCCTGGATTCATCCATGATATATTCTAAAAAGATCTGATAGGCAAGCGGGAGAGTCCTTTTTTTGTGAGTAATAATGTAAATCTTCCTTCTCATGGAGACATCGGTTATTTTGATTTCCTTTAGCGTCTTGTGTTTCAACTCATCAGACACAGACAGTCTCGATAAAAACGAAACTCCCAGTCCGGCCTTGACAGCCTGCTTTACGGCATCCGTAGAGCCGATTATCCCGGCAATGCTCAGATTGTGATAAGAAATTCCTCTATCGGTAAAAAATTGTTCTGTTATCTTGCGTGTCCCTGACCCTTCCTCCCGTAGCACCATCGGAATCTTAATCAGTTCTTTTAATGATATCTTTTTTCTCTTTATAAAAGAAGGCGAGGATACGACAATAAGTTCGTCATCAAGAAACGGTACATAGTTTATTGCTTCATTCCCGAGTTGTGCTCCGACTATCCCCATGAGGAGTTCGTGTTTTGAAAGACTATCAGCAATTTTTTTGGAGTCCGCAATAAGAATCTGCCAGGAGACAGATGGATATTTTTTTTGAAATTCGCTCATTATTGAAGGCAGCAGATAGGTTCCTGGGATTGTGCTTGCACCAATAATCAATGTTCCGGTTATATTCTTCTTAACACGACCCATAGCATCTCTGATACCATCGGTTTTTTCGATAATCTCTGTTGCATATTGATAGAGAATCTCCGCCTCTTTCGTCGGAATAATCGTTCTTCCCAATCTGTCAAAGAGTTTACAGTTATATTCTTCCTCCAATGCTCTGATATGGGCACTGACAGTCGGCTGGGTAAGGTGCAGTTTCTTTGAAGCCTTCGAAAAGCTTTTATCCTTAAAAACAGAAACAAAAACCCTGAGGTGATGAATGTCCATAGGTAATATTCTACCTTAATTTCACAAAAATTCTTTTCATTTCGTTATTCCTATTTCTACAAGCATTTACTGTGCAATGTTCGGGCATAACCCTCAAGTGAATTTTATTATATTTTATCAGTAGTGTCCGGTTAAAGACCGAATGCATACTTTTAACTACATGAATGATAAAGGATTTCAAGATATTTTGGGTGGTGTCGACTTGATTGCAGATCGGCGAATAAGTAATCCTTTCGGAATTGTAAATTCCGGAGGTGCCGATGTATACAGGCAAGACCCTATTTGCACAGATCATGGATTTTCTTCCATGGAGCACATTTCATCGAATCGTAGCTCGATACGGAGGCGACTATCGTATTCGTACTTTCCCCTGTACAGATCAGTTTCGTATTATGGCATTCGCCCAGTTGACCTATCGGGAAAATAATCACTATTAGGAACTGTTGAAAGCATAGCAACGCCCTGTTCAGTAAATACATATGGTGTTACAGTTGAATGTTTCAGTGTCCTGAACCGGTCACAATTTGTGTTTTCAAATTTTGTTATTGTCATATTGAATTATTAATCGCCAACCCAATCTCACTGCAATTGTTATATAATCGTGAACCTATTCGTGAACCTATTCGTGAACCACTTTCAGATAAGTACATATCTAACACTTCGTCCTTTACCGCTCTTTTTAATTACCCTCATATCTATCAATTTCGAAATCTCATCGAGTGCTGCCCTATTTGAAATATTAAACATATCTCTTACATCTCTATTCGTAATTTCTCCCCTCTCTATTATCCTCTCTACAATCCTCATCTGTCTCTCATTAAGGGCTATCTGTCCTTTTTCCTTGAGAGCTCTAATGTCCTTACTGAGTCCGATGACTTTTTTCTTTACTGCCGCTAAACTTACTACTACGCCATCGGTAAAGTATTCAAGCCAGCCGGTAATATCTAAAGTGTTCTTATCAACACTTTTTAATGCAGCATAGTAGGCGCGCCTATCATTATCATAGTAGTCATCTAAGGCAAAGAACCTTTTTACATCAAACCCTCTTTTGTATAAAACGAGAGTGGCCATGATTCTTGCGGTCCTGCCATTACCATCTATGAAAGGGTGAACCCTTACAATCTCATAATGAGTGATGCCGGCCTCTATAACCGAATCAATTTCATTTATCACTTGTGAATTAAACCATTCAAAAAAAGAATCAATTAATTTGGGAACCTGTTCTGTTGGCGGCGGCATAAACACAATCTCACCGGTTATTCTATTGCCAACAATCACCTGGCGATTTCTGAATATGCCCTCATCACTTGGATTATCCAGTGTATCTTTTGTTACTATCTTGTGAATCTTAAGGAAGTCCTCTGACAAAAATGGATTTCTTTCAGCAAATGTAGGAATCTTCTCTAATGCCTCAATGTAGTTCAGCACTTCCTGTTTATCCTTCCTGCTGACCATAACCTCTCTGCCAGATGCTAAAGCACTTACCTCATAAAAGTGATAACTGCTTAACTATTTGAAATATATTAATTTATATTATCTAATGGAGAATATAACAGGCTGTATAAGGGAGGGTTATTGTATTTGAGCGGTTTTATCCCGATGAATATGGGGATTCTCGGAGCTCAAGAGCTCAATCCCAATAACTTACGGGATCGAGACTAGTGCAGTGCGTCTAACAGATCTTTGCATTTGGTTGTCATTGCGAGGAGCGTTAGCAACGAAGCAATCCCAGTCTCAAAGGCGAGATTGCCATGCTCCCTTTGGTCGCTCGCAATGACAGTTTACGAGGCTCTCAAATGTCAAGTTATTTATGACGCAATTCACTAGTGTCCTGAGTCATAAATGCCTTGCATTAGTTCTCTCCAGTGTCATTCCCCGACTTGATCGGGGAATCCAGTTGTTTCAAAGGCTTCTGGATTGTCCGGTCCCTCCAAAAGAACGGCGGGCAAGCAAGCCGGACAATGACAAACAATTTTTGACTCAGGACACTAGAATGAGCGAAAATATTATATCCCTCCCCATCTTATACACACGTTTAGAACTTTTATAAAGTGGGGTAGACTTAATGACCACCATATTCTGTTAAACCCTAATAAATATTTTTCAGTTATAATGTCTGAAGACACTTTCCGGAGCCAATAATGAATCCCATTGATGAGATCGAACATCATAAACTGATGGTTGCGGTTCGCACCGATACACCCGAAAAGGCATTCAAGGCAGCTAACGCCTGCATAGCCGGAGGTATTCATCTCGTAGAGATTACTTTTTCTGTACCGGGAGCAGATGAGGTGATCAGAACGTTATGCAGTGAAACAAAGGCATTGATCGGTGCAGGCACAGTGCTCAGTCTCTCAGATTTGAAAAGAGCTCTCAAAGCCGGTGCTTCATATATCGTTAGTCCCCATATAGACGAGGAGATTGTGACATTCACTAAAAAAGAGGGTGCGGTATCCATCCCGGGTGCCGGCACTCCTACGGAAATATACAGGGCTTACCGTGCAGGAGGCGACGTCATCAAGCTTTTCCCTTTCGTCGAGATGGGGGGCATTAATTTTCTCAAGGCAATAAGAGGCCCGATGCCCTTTGTGAAGTTCATGTTAAGCGGGGGCGTTACCCTGGATAATATTTCCGAATATCTTTCTGTGCAAGCCTCCTGCATACTCATTGGATCATCGATTCTAAAAAAAGAATTTTTAACAGCCGGGGATTGGAATTCCATTACCGAACTGTCGAAAAAATTTATGCAGAACATAGGCAGGAGTTCGCTGTCGGACAGAAAACCTGCATAAAAAGCGTTTTTTTTGTATAATTTTGTATAATAAAGTTAAATTCTTCTCAATAGTCTTTCTTCTGAAGAAAATCCATTTGGAGGTAAAGTATGTATCGTCCCCAGATAAAGGTTCTCGACTGCACAATACGTGACGGTGGTTTGATCAACAAGTGGCAATTCAGTGACCAAATGGTCAACAAAGTTTTTCTTGCACTTTCAGCTGCCGGCGTCGACTATATGGAAATAGGATATAAATCATCAGAGCAATATTTCTCAAGAGCTGAACACGGTGCCTGGAAATTTTGCACCGAAGAAGATATAAAAAGAATTGTTGGCGACGTAGAAACGAACATGAAGTTATCGGCTATGGTTGACATTGGCCGGATTGATTCTGAGGACATACCCTCAAAAAAGGACAGCATCCTCGACATGATCAGGGTAGCTTGTTATGCAAAAGAGATTGACAAAGGGATAGCCCTCGCACAGGAATGTCTCGATAAAGGCTATGAAGCAACAATAAACCTTATGGCAGTTTCAAAAGTCGTCGAAAGAGATCTTGACGAAGCGCTCGATGACCTTTCAAAAAGCTCTGTGCCGGTTATTTACCTCGTTGACAGTTTCGGTGCGCTCTACTCCGAACAGATCCATTTTCTCCTGAAGAAATATTTTCAGGCACTGCCGGGAAAAGAACTGGGTATCCATACCCACAATAACCAGCAGCTAGCTTTTGCCAATACTATTGAGGCTATCATTGCAGGTGCAAACCGTTTAGATGCAACGCTCTATGGTATGGGAAGGGGTGCCGGTAACTGCCCGCTTGAACTCTTACTTTCTTTCCTAAAAAACCCGAAATTTGACATCAGACCCCTCATTGAAATCATACAGGAAATATTCATTCCATTGAAGGCCGAGATAGAATGGGGGTATCATATTCCGTATCTGATTACAGGGACGTTGAACGAACATCCACGAAGTGCAATGAAGATCATGGCTTCAAAAAACCTGCCTGATCTCAGGCAATTCTATGAAGAGCTTAAGGACGGCACCCAACTGGATTAGACAGCTTTTCGGTGTTAATGCTTCTTTCTTACAGCCTTTTTTGATAACTCGGCAACAAATTTTTTTGTCGTGCTCAACCCCTTGCCCCTGAGCATCTTGATAATCTTTTCAGAAGCAACCGATTTTAAGAATGCGGTTCGTTTCTTTTTATCCTTGATTTGATGAAGCGCCTTTTTTCGGATTATCTCAAGCAGCTTCACATAATCCGAGAACTCTCGACCGTAGCTTTTTTCAAGTTCTTTTCGGATTGATTTTGACAGGGCGGGGCTCATACCGCTCGTAGATACGGCAAACTGTAAGCGGCCACGCTGAACAAGAGAAGGAACGATAAAATTGCAAAGATCCGGCTTATCAACGACATTCACTAAGCATGGTGCGTCACGGGAAACCTGTTCGTTGACACTCTGAGAATCAGTAGCGGCAACAACAATAAATGCATTTCTGATATCCCCTTTCTTATAAGAGCGGCAGATATGCTTAAACATGCCTTTAAATTTCTCTCTCTCCAGTCGCTTTGTGAGACGAGGGCTGACAACTTTCACATCAGCGCGGGCATTGAGGAGGCTGCATATCTTTCGCTCTGCAACACTCCCGCCTCCGATAACAACTGCTTTCTTATCAGTCAGGTTCAGATAAACAGGGTAGTATATAGGAATAACAGGGTCCAAAGAGTGAGCACTTGAATCTTTTTTTTTCACGGCTTGATGTTATCTAATGCTTTTTTTGCTTTCTTAATTATCTTATTATTCGGATACGTTTCAATTAGGCGGGTAAAATACTCCCGGGCCTTTTCATCCTCTCCCAGATGCTTGTAGGACATCCCTATATAAAACAGAACAGCAGCCTCTCCCTGGTATTCAGGATAGTTCTTTAGTAAATCCTCCAGTCTTCCGATCGCAGCGCTATAAGATCCCTTCTTGTAGTAAAACTCTCCCACGAGAAATTCATATTCAGCTATGGTATTCCTGCACTGCTTTATTCTGAGATCAATAACATCTCTAAATGGATTACGGGGAAACTGCTTCTTGAGTTTCTCAAATTCTTTGAGTGCCTGAGCAGCATAGCCATATCCCCGTTGCGCGTCTTCTATCTTGTTAAATGAAACCATGGCTATCTGATATTGGGCATAAGGTGCATAGCGGTGGTCAGGATACTCTTCGAGAAACTTTTGATATTCAGCGATTGCGCGCTCTGGCTCGTCTTCTTTGATATAAGAATCGGCAATTTTTAACTGGGCAAGCGGTGAAATTTCATGTGAAGTATCTTTATTTTTAACCTCAAGCAAAGTTGCACGTGCTCCTTCATAGTCCTTCTTTTCTATTTGTTCGTTAGCTAATACAAATGAACGCTTCGGATCAAACGGCACTTCCGGTCTCATTTCTTTTTTACCCGAGCAAAAGCTCAGGGAGAGGAGAAGAAGAATCAGGATGGCACATAGTCTTATGTTCATTACCGTACTATTAAACATATAAGTCCATTTTTAAGTCAAGGCATGAGTTTTCTTAAGCCTTTGAAATGCCCCACAATTCCTTGCCAAATGGGGGTTTCAGATGGTATCCTTAGTTGTGAACCTCTCACTGTTCCAGAAACCAAGCAGATATATCAACCATGAGATCAATGCCTTTTATAAAGAATCTCTTATAAAAGTAGCCCTTGCATTCCCTGATATATACGAAATAGGGATGTCCCATCTCGGCCTCAAAATCCTTTACAACATAATAAATGAACTTCCTTATGCGTCCGCAGAAAGAGTGTTTTCTCCCTGGGTTGACCTTGAGGCACATATGAAGGCTCAGAGCATCCCTCTTGCTTCCCTGGAATCAAGCACACCTTTGAGAGATTTTGATATTGTTGGATTCAGCTTGCAGTACGAGCTTTCGTATACCACGGTTCTCAATATGCTTTCGCTGGGCGGTATCCCTATAAAAACGGAAGAAAGGATCAGTTCCTCTTCCCCTCATGGATATCCACTCGTTATTGCGGGGGGGCCTTGTACGGTTAATCCTTTCCCCATGTCTCCATTCATTGATGCATTCTTGATCGGCGATGGTGAGGAAGCCGCCAGGGAGATTCTGGATACATGCTACCTGTGGAAGAAAGATGGCGACAGGAAAAAGTTATCCCTTCTCCGGGCATTAGCTGACATTCCCGGATTATATGTCCCTTCTGTTCACGATAATTATTCGCCTCAAGACCTACATGCAGAAAGACTTACCATTAAACGGCGCATCATTGATTCCCTTGACAATGCCCCCTATCCTGTTAACCCTATTATCCCCTTCACCTCCATTGTCCATGACAGGATAAATATCGAAGTATCAAGGGGTTGTCCGATGGGTTGCCGGTTTTGCCAGGCGGGTATAATATACAGGCCGGCTCGTGAAAGAAGCCTTGAAAAGGCACTGGACATCGCTGAAAAATCTATTAAAAACACCGGCTATGAAGAAGTTGCGTTTACTTCTCTCAGTGCAGGAGACTATAGTTGCCTCTTGCCACTTGTTCGAGAATTTAATAAAAAATTTTCAAACCGCAAGATCTCGATCTCTCTCCCCTCCCTGAGGATAGCATCAATAAATCATGACCTGCTTAAAGAGATACGTTCTGTTAGAAAGACCGGTTTCACTATTGCTCCAGAGGCTGGAACCGACCGGCTCAGACGCGTTATCAATAAAGATTTCAATGAAGGGGATTATGAAAAAGCTTTGAAGATACTATTTGAAGAAGGCTGGCTCAATCTCAAATTATATTTCATGATCGGGCTGCCAACAGAGAATGACGAAGATATTGAAGCAATTCCTCACATGGCTGTTAAAGCACTAAAAACAGCTAAAAATTATACGAAAAGGTTTGTCAACATAAACATAGGCATCTCACCTTTTGTACCAAAAGCACATACCCCTTTTCAGTGGTACGGACAGAACTCCCCTGATGAGCTGAGTAGAAAAAAAGCCTATCTCAGTAGTGTACTCAATAAAAAGGGGGTTCATGTTAAGGGTCATAATATAGATATGAGCATTCTCGAGGCAGCTTTTTCGCGTGGTGACAGGAGACTTTCATCCTTGATCGAAAAGGCATGGTCCCTTGGCTGCAGACTCGACGGATGGTCAGAATTTTTTCATTTCGACAGATGGAAAATGGCAATGGATTCTCTCGGTATAGACGCGGCTGATTTTGCAACAAGGACTTTTACATATACAAATCCCCTCACATGGGACATCATTCACACCGGAGTACATAAGGAATTTCTCTGGAAAGAGTACCGGAAGGCATTATCGGCTTCCTTTACGATTGATTGCAGAAAGTCCTGTCATAACTGTGGCCTCGGTTGCAATGATGATAAAATGACGTCAGGAAGTTCAGAAGCTCAGATACAAAACAATAAAGAAATTCAAATAGCTCATAAACTTTACAATTTCTCAATTTCTCAACCTCAGAAAAATTTCAAACCTGTAAAAATTCGGGTTGAATTTTCAAAAACCGGTACTATGAGATACCTTTCTCACCTTGAACTTATGACCGTATTCCAGCGAGCGATCAGGCGGGCTGAGATTCCGGTAGATTATTCCAGGGGTTTTCATCCATCACCAAAGATATCTTTCGGGCCCCCTCTCGGTGTAGGGATTGGGGGGCTCCATGAATATTTTGATATCGAGGTATTTCCGCCCTTTGATTTAATGACGAACAAAAGCAAGCTCAATGGTTTTCTGCCTGCAGGTGTCTCTGTGAAAGACATGTCAGGCATACCTCGTAAATCCGAGTCCCTCAATAGTTTTATAAAAAGATATGAGTATGAGATAAAAGGTGGAAATATTAATGAAGTTTACAGGTTCTTGTCTCAAAAAGAGATTATGATGCAGAGGGGAAAAACCCTCATAGATGTAAGGTCTTTTGTAGAGGACGCACAATACGACAATAAAGATGCCGTACATTTAGTGGTTGTTGACCTGAAAGACATGAAGGTGAGATTAGGTGAACTGCTTCCCGAGGTCTTCAAGGTTCCGATTGAAGAATTATATGTAACAAGGGTGGCCCTCTTTGGATGGGATAACGGATGGGTGAAACCCCTTACGAAATATGAATTATTTTCTGTTGATAGTACATAGAAAAATCCGAAAAAGAATATGAAAATAGATGCTTAACCGGATTCATACACGCATAAGTTGTAAAAGAAGCATTGTTTTTTTATCTTACATGCATGATATATTCATGATATAGTAAGAAAATCATCCTATGGAAAGCGAAATACTTATCAATATAACGCGAGATGAAATCAGGGTTGGTCTTCTCGAAGCAGGCCAATTAGTTGAATTCTATGTTGAAAGAAAACGGGATGCAAGCCTCGTTGGAAATATCTATAAAGGCAAAATCGTAAAAATACTTCCCGGCATGCAGTCTGCTTTTGTTGATATCGGTCTTGACAAGGCAGCTTTCCTCTATGTAACTGACATCCATGAGGGGTTAGAAGAATTCGCACCTTTTCTCGAGGATGAAGAAAAGGAAAATTCTATTGAACTTGTTTCAAAGAGGGGGAGGCCTGACCTCACTATCGAGGAACTTATTCAAGAAGGACAGGAAATTCTTGTACAGGTATCTAAAGACCCTATCGGTAGCAAAGGGGCACGTGTAACATCGTATGTCACTATGCCCGGCAGGTATCTGGTTCTTATGCCGAATGTAGAACATATAGGGATATCAAGGAGGATAGCGGACGAGTTGGAGCGTACGAGACTGAGAACGATTGTCGATGATTTAAAGCTCAAAGGCTATGGACTTATTATCAGGACAGCCAGTGAAGGTTCTACTGAAGATGAGATCAAGAAAGACCTCGATCTACTACTCCTTTTATGGGAAACTATCCAGAAGAAAAAGGAAAAAGTTTCCGCACCCTTCCTCTTGTATAGCGACCTTGACCTTATCTTCCGAAGCGTACGAGACCTCATGATACAGGATGTCAAAAGACTTATTATTGACTCTGCTGAAGAATACGAACGAATTAAGGAGTTCGTCAGGACTTACTTCGAGAAGTTTCTGGGAAAAATAGAGCTCTATGAAGGCATTGAGCCCATATTTGATGCCTATGGGATAGAGCTAGATATCTCAAGGGCTCTTGGGAGAAAAGTCTGGTTAAAGTCCGGTGGTTATATTGTCATTGACCAGACCGAGGCCATGACCGTTATTGACGTCAACACCGGTAAATTTGTGGGCAAAGAAGAACTGGAAGATACTATACTCAAGACAAATCTTGAAGCAGTAAAAGAAATAGCTTACCAGATAAGACTGAGGAACCTCGGGGGGATTATCATCGTAGATTTTATAGATATGGAAAAATATGAAAACAGGGAGCGGGTCTTCAATTCGTTTGTAGAGGCTATGAAAAAAGATAAGGCAAAAAATACCATATCACATATTTCTGAACTTGGGCTTATCCAGATGACGAGGAAACGAGTTCGTGAAAGTCTCGGGAGAACGCTTTGCGAATCCTGTCCTTACTGTGAAGGAAAAGCTTATGTTAAGTCACCCCGAACGCTCTGTTATGAAATATTCAGAAAGATTTTTAAACTCGCAAAACATGGCAGCGACAGGATTATCGTCACTACTCATCCATCAGTTGCTGAACTCCTAACTGACGAAGAGCGGGGGGGGATTGAAGATATTGAAAATATGTATAATGTAAAGATAACAATACGTGAAAGCCGTAATCTTCATCAGGAAAATTATGAGGTAACGGTACTCTAAGCTGAAAACTATAACATTATTTCCTTTTATTTTTTCAAAGATTTCCCGATCCTTCGTTCTATTGATTTAACTTTTGCGTCTATCCGGCTGGGCTTCCCTTTCCTGTCATCAATGGATATCGTTGTGACTACGCGATCTTCAGAAGACATTACTTTTTTATGACATTTCTTTATGAGCTTCATTATCTCATCCCATTCCCCTTCTACTACGGTCCCCATAGGATTGATCTTATAAGGGAGACTACTTGCAACGACTATCCTCAAAACTTCTGCTATTTGGTCACCGATACTGCTGCCGGAACCTATAGGCAGTATACTGAATTCGACAAGCATGACCCCTCCTTTCCTTTTACATGATTAATAATAACTCAGCATTATTTGCCGCTTAAAATCTGTTCTGTATTTAGTTTCTATTTCAATTAGATATAAATACTTAATATTTGTCAATAAAACATCTATGGAGTTCCTGATAACTTTTCTGCTTGACATGGTAGCATAGATCCTTTACTTTAGTGAAATATCTATACAATATATTGTATATAATATATGATCTTGCGGAGACAATAACATGAGAATTCCATTACAAATTACAGCACGCAATTTTGATTTACCTGAAACATTCAGAGATGAGATTCACAAAAAGGCGGAACATTTAGATAAATATTACGACCAAATCATGAGATGCAGAATTGTGGTGGAAGTTCCCCACCGTCACCGCCATGAAGGATTTCTCTACAATATACGCATTGACATAACGGTTCCAGGCTCGGAATTGGTAATAAAACGGGAACCACATAAAGACCTCAATGTCGCCATACGAGATGCTTTTGATGCAGCCCGTCGTAAGCTTGAAGATTTTGCCCGGCGACAACGAGGGGATATAAAGCATCATGAAGAGGTACCACGCGCACGTATAAGTGCACTTTTTCCTGTTAAGGGTTATGGCTTTCTGACCACGTCAGACGGCTTAGAGATCTACTTTCACGAGCACAGCGTTACAAACTATGATTTTAATCACCTGAAGGTCGGAATGGAAGTGCGTTTTGTGGAAGAACAGGGCGAAAAGGGGCCCCAGGCAAGTTCTGTGACCGTATTAGAATAGATTGTAGGAATCTTTTTTTAATTAACCCGAAAAATGCGATTGATTATAGAACCGGGGACAAAGTCGCCTTCAAAGTCTTTTAATTTCAATCCCGACTCTTGTCGGGACAAAAGACTTTTCAGTTAACCTTGCCTCCGATAACTGCATTTTTCGGGTTAATTAAATATCAAATATTAATGGCTACTGCAACATAATTTACGATTTCAAAAGAAAATAACAGATAACAACTGTTATCCTTCTATTCTCACAAAGGGATATTTCTGCAAATCCTCAAGGGTCCAAATGGAGAGTCCTGCCCTGTGCGATACGGTCTCGACAGCAATTATAATGTCCGGATCTTCAAAGGTAATATGGCCGGGATTGCCGCCCTCTTTTGTCAATTCAAGCAGGATTTCATCCAGCATCTTTTCTTCTATAAGGCTGGAAAGCCTTCCCTTGAAGCCCCTGCGGTGCATCCTCACATGAAATCCTTTCCTCTCAAGTTGTGGCGCCCATTCTGATATCGTTTCCTTCACTTTTTGTTCGAACTCATCCGGAGTCTGAAAAGTAAAGGATTTTGTGACCGGGATGAGCCGCGAAAGAAAATATAGAGAAGACGGATCGTTTTCCAGACGCTTCTTCAGGGCATCACATATTACTGTTATATTTTCCACCTTCATCACCAGGACGTTGAAGAATTCTGTCTTACTGATTGGTCCAAATGCTTTAAGAACATTTACTGCCTGTCTGAATCCTTTTTCATTAACACTGACAACAACATTCCAGTCTTTCATCTGTTCACCGATTTATGCTTAGATAAAACATTATTGTCATGATAAATTAATCTTAATACAATATGAAGCATGTTGATCTTATTATTGAGTAAAAATGTGAGGGGAGTTAAAAAAGCAAGGCTGCGCAGCTACAAAGCTCCTCGATTTGAGCACTGCGCTCACTGACAAAGAAGAAGAATATTGTTTATAACATTAAATATCAAGACTATATCGATTGTCGGGCTAACAATAGAGCAATGATCTTTTTCATTATTCTATGAGTGTTGCAATAAATGTATAAAAAAATACTTGCAACGGTAAATGAACATTTAAACTCCGAGATATCGGCAAAGTATGCGCTTAACCTTGCAAAAATCTGCCATGCCAAATTTTATGTATGTTTTGTTGCTGTAAAAGGCTCAGCGGAAACTAACCTGGAAAAAGCAACAGAGGCGATGAAGAGACTTTTTACCGAGGCAGAGAAACAAGACATCATTTCTGAAAGTATTACGCTGAGCGGAGATCCTGTAGTCGAATTAAAAAAGCTTGTCAAACATGAAGAAGTAGACATTGTTTTTACATCCACACGAAGAGAGGATATCAAGAAGAGATTCTTTAAAGGTACAATAGCGAGAAAACTATCCTTAACACTCCCCTGTTCTGTCGCTCTCGCAAGAATTGTTCATATGGGCAGGATACATCCGGGGAAAATCCTTGTACCTCTCAAGGCAACAATTAACCATGTCAATGAACGGGCTTTTTTCACTTCAAAGATGGCACAGTGTTACGACTCAAAGGTGATTGTTTTTCACGCAACAAAACCCATTAAACATTTTTTCCATGGAGAGATACATCTTCCCCCTGTTGAGTGGGAAAAGAGACTGCCAAAAGATATTGTAATGTTTATAAACCAACTGGAAAAGCATGGCATTTCCTATGAAAGAAAACTCACTCCCGGGGCGACTGCAAGAAACATAACCATAGAGGCCTTCACGAAAAGGCATGATCTTATCATTATGGGTGCAAGTGAAAGAGGTCTCCTCAGTAATCTCTTAAAAAGCGGTCCTGTAGAGGATCTTTTAAAAGAGACCCCCTGTAACCTCATAATTCTAAAACCATTGCATGAAGATTAACAACCTCACTGTAGAAGAAGTACTATACGATCTCAATACTTCTAAAGATGGTCTGGCAGATAGTGAGGCACAGAGAAGACTTGTTGAATTTGGCTACAATGAAATCGAGGAAAAGAGAAAGAAGCCTCTTATCCTCAGATTTTTCGATCAATTCAGCCACTTCCTCGCTGTCTTACTGTGGATAGCTGCCCTTCTTGCTTTTCTTTCAGACTTCCTCCATCCCGGAGAAGGCATGATAACCCTATGCATTGCTATTGTAGTGGTCATTTTCATTAATGCCATATTCACATTTATCCAGGAGTACCGTGCAGAAAAGGCTCTCAAGGAGATGAAGAAGCTCTTGCCATTTTATGTAAATGTTATGCGAGAAGGTATTATGAGAGAGATACACGCGCGAGAAGTAGTTCCCGGTGATGTTGTTTTTCTGACAGATGGGGATAGAATCCCTGCTGATATACGCCTCATCGAAGCACTTGAAATAAAAGTAAATAATGCACCTCTCACCGGTGAATCCGATCCCGTAGTGAGAGGAGCTGATCCTTTTCCGGGGGATATCATAAACAGTCCCAATATTGCCTTTGCCGGAACAACAGTCGTAAGCGGTTCAGGAACGGGGATAGCCTTTGCAACGGGGATGAGGACTGAATTTGGAAGGGTCGCTCACCTCACGGGTGCAGTAACATCAGGGATTAGTCCTCTTCAGAAAGAGATTGTAAAGATAACACGGATCATTGCAATACTGGCCACGATTATGGGGATTGTTTTTTTCTTCGTAGGACATCTCATAGGGAGGACATTCTGGGAAAACTTCCTCTTTGCAATCGGGATAATTGTGGCTAATGTGCCTGAGGGTCTCCTTCCGACGGTAACGCTCTCTCTTGCTATGGGTAGCCAGAGGATGGCAAAAAGAAATGCACTGATAAAAAAACTAATATCTGTCGAAACCCTTGGCTCTGTTTCGGTCATCTGTACTGATAAAACGGGAACTCTTACTCTGAATAAAATGTCTACGAAAAGAATAGTTTCCTTGAATGAGCATGAGGATTTTATAAAAAAAGAACCTCATATACTCACGGTTGCACTTCTTTGTAACAACACAAAGGATGTCGAAGGAAAATTAAAAGGTGATCCCACAGAAGTTGCATTGTATGAGAAAGCAACAAAATCCATGGGGCAGATAAAAAGCATCCGTTTGAATGAGTTCCCCTTTGATTCTGAGCGAAAAAGGATGAGTACCGTTCATGTCATTGAAAACAGTACTTATGTATTGACCAAGGGTTCGCCTGAAAGTATTCTCGCAATTTCCACTGACTGTCTTGTTGATGGCAATATCGTTCCCTTCAACGAACCGCTGAGAAACAAGGCAGCTTCTCTTTATCAGTCAATGATGGATGAAGGCCTAAGGATTATTGCATTTTCATACCGGAGCATTAAGGACGATGAACAGGTTACAAGCAAGGAAACCGCAGAAAGAGATATGATCTTTCTCGGTCTGATTGGGCTGGAAGATCCGCCGAGGCCGGAAGTGCCCGGTGCGATAAAAAAATGCAGGAACGCCGGAATAAAGATAATCATGATTACGGGTGACAGCTCCGGGACAGCGCTCGCTATCGCAAGAGAAATAGGTCTTGTAAAAGGAGAGCCCGTGATAATAGAGAGCAAGGATTTCTTGAAGATGTCCGATGAAGAACTCCGAAAAGTTTTATCACACGAAGAAGTCATATTTTCCAGAATGACTCCAAAACACAAATTGAGGGTTGTCAATATTCTCCTGGATGAAGGCGAACGGGTTGCTGTTACTGGTGACGGAGTAAACGATGCCCCCGCACTGAAGCGGGCAGACATAGGAATCGCCATGGGAATTACTGGAACAGATGTTGCAAAAGAAGCAGCTGACATGATTTTGCTTGACGATAATTTTGCGACGATTGTAGCCGCTATAGAGGAAGGAAGGACTGTTTACGAGAACATCAGAAAATTTATAAGTTATATCTTTTCCTCTAATATTCCCGAAATAATACCCTATCTTGCTTATGCTTTATTCAGAATACCCCTTCCACTTACAATCATGCAGATCCTTGCTGTTGATCTGGGGACAGATATGATTCCTGCCTTAGCCCTCGGAGCCGAGAAACCGTCACCGGCTATTATGATTTCTCCTCCGAGAAGCCCTAAGGAAAGGCTATTAAATCTCCCCTTATTAACACGGGCATATCTCTTCCTCGGACCTATTGAGGCAGCTGCAGGATTGTACGGGTTTTTCTATGTTTTACACATGGGTGGCTGGCAATGGGGTCAGATGCTTCCTTCGGACAATATATTGTACCTTCAGGCTACAACAGCCTGTCTGACTGCAATCATTGTCACGCAGACAGCTAATGTCTTTGCATGCAGATCTTTCAAAGAATCCGCCTTTCATATCGGAATCTTCACGAACAAGTTAATATTTGCAGGGATAGCATTTGAGATATTTTTACAGGTTTTTATTGTATATCATCCATTAGGGAATAAAGTATTCGCAACGTATCCTATCGCTTTTCATATTTGGATAATACTTATTCCATTTGCATTATTGCTTTTCTTTGCAGAAGAACTCAGAAAGGCTCTTGTGAGAAAAGCAAAAGGATATAGTTCATAAGACAAGCAAATTTCGATTTGGAAAGGTTTTTCCGCATATATGCTTTGACTAACAGGGAATTGCCTTGCCTGTGATATAAAACGTTCAATGCAATTGGATTGTTGAATCGGGGTCGAGGGCAGGCAAGTCGGGAAATGAGGGACTGTTCAAATATCAATTTATGGACAGACTCTGTTTATGCTGATTTTAATTTCACTATTTGACGCAAATCAACCTGAGAAAGTAACATAAACAATAATGGATAAATTGACACATCTTATAACTATCCTCAAAGATATGGAAAGTGCTGTTATATCCTATTCAGGAGGTGTAGACAGCACATTTTTACTCAGGGCAATACAGCTTTCAAACATAAAGGCACTCGCTGTAACGGTAAATTCAGAGATAACACCTTATAGTGACTTTATGTCTGCAATGCACATGGTTGAAGAATTTGGAATTGATCACATGGTTATTAAAACAGATGAACTTTCAAGCGAAGATTTTGTTAAGAACAGTCCCGACAGGTGTTTTATCTGTAAAAATAAACGGTTCAGGATCCTTAAAGATATTGCTTTCTCCAAGGGATACAAGTTTGTACTGGACGGCAGTAACATGGATGATATCATGGACTACAGGCCCGGTAGAAAAGCTGCTGAAAAAAATAACGTCAGGAGCCCTTTAATCGAAGCCGGGTTTACAAAACAGGATATCCGGGATTGCTCAAAGCACATGGGTCTTTCAGCATGGGACAGGCCTTCATCTCCCTGTCTCGCTTCCCGATTTCCATACGGTCAGCGGATAACGAAGGATTTGTTAGAGAGGGTTGAACGGGCAGAGAATTTCCTCAAATCCCTCGGGTTCGATAATGTACGCGTGAGAGATCACGGTGGAATGGCCAGGATAGAAGTTGATGAAGATAAAATAGACCGGTTTCTTGTTCCTCAAACAAGAAAAAAGATATCTGAACAGTTAAAAAACCTCGGTTATATATACATATCCCTCGACATAGACGGGTATATGAGGGGAAGCTTGAATAGAGGAGTCAGGTCTCAACAAACTGTTGAGACCTGACTCCAAACTATATGGACACTACTCTTTATCTTGCACAACTGTCAAAATGCGTACGTTGCGGAACCTGCAAGGCATTCTGTCCGACGTATGATGATGATCTCACAGAGGCAATGAGTGCAAGGGGAAGGCTTGCTCTCCTCTGGGGACTCTCATCAGGGCAACTCGCAGCATCTCCGGTTTTGAACGATCGTATCTTCAGTTGTACATTATGTGGTATATGTTCTGGTCTGTGCCCGTCAGGAATTGACATTCAGGAAATTTTATATCATGGAAGAAGTATTTTAAGAAAAACAGATAAAAAAAGGCGCTTTCTCCGGTTTTTTACCCGTTTCGTTATGAAAAGGCCAAGACTGAGCTTGAAATTCCTTAGTATGACAAAACACGTTGTTTTTCCGTACCTTATAAAAAAGGGCCTTCTTCCGTTCAAACCAGATATACCGGAATATCATCTAAACGAAAAGCTAACGGTATACACTGTTACCCAAAAAAAAGGCAGAGTGGCGATATTCACAGGGTGTACCATTAATTTCCTCCTCCCACATTTAGTGGATTCACTTACTCATGTCCTCCACAGTCTTGGGTATGAGGTAATTTTTCCGGTTGGTGAAACATGTTGCGGCGTTCCATTACGGTCTCTCGGTCTCGATAGAATTGCCAAAGAACTTGCTAAAAAGAATCTTGAACTATTCAATCGCCTTAACGTAGAAGCTGTGATAAGTCTCTGTCCAACATGTACACTTGCAATAAAAAATGAGTACCCTAAACTCATCGGTAGGGGGATAGAGAAGGCCATAGACGTTTCGCAATTTTTAATGGATAAGCTGGACCCCGGTCAATTCCAACTCACTTCATCTCATATGAAAAGAGCTTTTTTCCACGATCCTTGCCATCTGAAATACGGCCTGGGCGTCGAGAAAGAGCCACGGGCAATTTTAGAAAACATAGGTGTTGATTTACAAAAGACCGGCGCCGAGCACTGTTGTGGATTCGCAGGCACATTCAGCTTCTCGTATAGAGAGCTTTCCCAAAATCTTCTTAATAAATGTCTTATCGATTATTTACAGGAGGAGTCTGAGATGATTATTACTGCATGCCCCGGCTGCATGATTCAGCTCTCCAAAGGAAACGAGAAGAAACCGGTGTTGCATATCATTGAGGTAGTCGAGGAAGCAATACTCCCTCCCGGCTAACCCTCAAAATGCATTTACCTGAATAATATATTCATACCTCCCTGTATCTGCGATAGTTTGTCATGCTCTCATACACGATAACTTTTATAAAGCCTGCAACCGGGATTGATAATAACATCCCAAGGATACCGAATAATTTTCCGCCGATCATTATCGCTAATAATACGGTGAGAGGGCTGATATGCACGCTTTTTGACATAACCATGGGCAAAATAATGGCATCATCAAGTAATTTTATTATAATAAACGCAAGAATCACATATGACGCCAAATGAAAATCACCTGTCTGGAGTATCGAGACAATAATGGCAATTGCCGCTCCTGTAATAGGCCCAAAATATGGAATAATGTTAGCGATTCCTGCGAATACCCCGATAATTAAGAAATATTTGACACCAAGAAACCACAGTGCCCCTGTAGCCAGGATACCGACTATGGTTGCATCAAGCACTTGTCCTCTTAAGTAGTTTCCAACCTGTATATTAATCTTATGAAGTAAATAGAGACTTAATTCAAAGTATCTATTCGGCACGATACTCACAAATTCTTTTTTAAACTGCCTTCCATCTTTCAAGAGGAAAAATACGATAAAAGGGATGAGGATAATACTGATGATTATAGAGGCTGCATCGAGAACATGTGTAAACATCCAATCTCCTATCCCGGACGTTATACCATGTATCCTGTCGAGCAGATTCAGCTCCTTTACGCCTAAAAAGGAAAGATTAGCAACGAGAAAGTTTTCGAAACGGGAAATCACTAATTCCGCCTTTTCAGAGTCAAAACCACCCTTCAGTGCACTAATTTCTTCAGAGAGGAGTGGCAGAAATAAGACATAAGAAATACCAACAACAACAAGCAATAATAAGAAAATACCGATAGTCGCTTTTGTTCGGCTCATTCCGCGGGACTCAAGAAAACTGGCAAGCGGGTCTAAAACGTATGCCAATAATGCTGAAATAATAATCAATTTTACTATATGAGAAATGGCAACGAGAAATACGACTATAACTAAACCAACAATGAAAAGAAGCGCTATTTTGATAAAGTTGTTCGTATTATCTGACATGGGCTCTCAGGATATCATTCATTTGTATTTTTCTGAAAACAAAATTTTCTTACCTGTTCATTCGTGCTTTTCAAACGTTCACCGATAGTCCAGGCCAGTCTGAATAAAATCTTTCCGCCGAGTTTGGGATTACGGTTGATAAAATCGAGAAGATCAGGTTTAAAAAAACACAAAAGGGTGCATGGTGTCTTCGGAACAGCTGTTGCACTCCTTGGGGCATCATCAAGGAGTGCCAGTTCCCCGAAGAAATCTCCGTCATTGAGCTCTGCCAGTATATGTCTTCCCGGATTGCAGATAATTTCAACTGTTCCCTGAAGAATGATATACATTCCAAGTCCGATATCACCCTGATGAAAAATTACCTCGCTTGTTCGATAATCTCTTTGATGCAAGATGCGTTTAACTGTTCTGAGTTCACGATGGTTTAAATCTTGAAAGACCGGTATCTGCTGGAGAATTTTGTCTGTCTCGTCAGCCTGTTTCTGACGGAGCTTGAAAATATTCTGCCACATATTGTTCATGCGAGCATGCTCTTATAAACCATATCCCTGTTTCTTTTTTGAACCCCTCTCGTTCCTTAACACTATATAATCATATCCTTTGAGCATGTTTCAATAGGATATTCATTGCTCACAGCCGGATGACCTCTGTGAGATTGAATCCATGTTCATTGCTTTAGATCTTTATTGCTCGTGAAGATTATCCATGACGAAAAATTATTCAAGAGTGATGATGCCAGTTCTTTGAGATAAGGATCATTCTCTTTCTCCACAACTCTTCTTAAATGCGGGATTGCCTGAATGTCTCCGATCTTCTCAAGGGCTCTTATGGTAGCAAGTCTTATTGCAAAACTCTTGTTATAGAGTCCCTGTATTAAAAAAGAAACAGCCCTTGGGTCACCGATCTCTCCGAGTGATTGTATTGCAGCTTCCATGATAAGGAGATTATCTTCCTGTAATGCTTTAATGAGGGTATTCACTGCCTTTGAACCTCTATTGAATCTTTTACCCAGAGCGATAATAGCATGACTTTTTATGGCAGGGCACCCTTCGTTAAGGAACGGGTCACCAACTATCTTTATAAGGAAATCTGAAACCTCCCTATCTTCAACCGTACCGAGAAAATCAATTGCTTTTATTTTTATTTTCCAATCTTCTTTTTTAACAAAGATATACTTCTTAAAAACATCGAGTGTATTTCTATCTGTATCTTTTCCTAATTCTTCCACTGCCTGCATACGCGTCTGAACATCCTTGCTCTTAAGATCCTTCATGAGCTTATCTGTGTTTTCAGCGTTTATATTTTTACCCGACAACAAAATGCTGAATACAATACCCATTGCCACTATAAATCCCATATAGGCATTCTCTCTCGTCATTTTTTCCCTTAGCGTCCTCTTAAAAGACGTGTTAAAAGATGGAGATATACGATTGATCAGCTTTTATAATTATTTACAAATTTTTATATTATTAATTTTACATAATAACCTTTCATTTGTATACATTTGTATAGGACCATCCAAATCTGCCGATAGAAATTATCATTGCGGGCAAAGCGTCCTCCTCAGACGGAAAACACTCCCGCTGTATCGGATGAGATTGTTACGGGCTTCTCTCTCGCAACAACCTTCCTGGTCGGATTGCTTCACCCCCTTTGGGTGTTCGCAATGTGACGATAGTCGAAGGGTTTCTGAAAGACTCGCCTCGGAGATGGGGTAACCTGATTCAGTGTGATGAATTATTATCTTTTTGCTTGTTTCTCTTATGCTCGTACATTAGTTTATCCGCCTCGAATATCAATTCGTCTATGAAACGAGGATGCGCGGGGTCATAGCTTGCGATTCCCATACTGATCGAGAGTTTTGCCCTGCGGTGCGATTTTCTATTGTACGACGCAATGCTTTCTTGTAAACGCGCATAAAGAATTTCCTTGATTGTATTGTTTTTTTCTATGACGAGTACAATAAATTCATCCCCTCCAACCCGTGCAATAATGTCAGATTCGCGAAAGGTCTCCCTGAGGAGAGTGGCTGTATCGATCAATGCAAAATCGCCCTCTTGATGACCAAACGAGTCGTTAATCAATTTTAAGTCATCAATATCTGCATAAAGAAGCAACATTTTTTTGTTTAACCTGTTTGCGACTTTGATCTCCTGTTCTGAAAGGGTCAATAATCCCCGACGGTTGTAAAGCCCTGTCAGCTCATCAACAAGTGCCATGGACAGCAGTTCTTTTTCCTTATTCTTTTGATAGGTAATATCTCTGCCAACTGCCTGATACTCGGTTAAGTGGGATTGACTGTCAAAAAAAGCCCGGACCGTCCACTGATGCCACCGGGGTTCCCCATCAGGCGCAACAACCCTGAATTCAATAGCAGTCACCGGACTGCTCTCGACGAGGGAAACAAGCTGTCTTACGACTTTTGCATGATCGTCCTCCGATATTAATGAAAAAAATTTAGTCCCGATCAGGTCATCGGAGTTTTTCCCGAAATAACGGCAGAATGTCTGACTCACAAAGCAGAGAGTTCCATCGGGAAGAAAACGGCAGATGAGTTCGGTTTGATCATCGACTATCGCCCTATAGCGCGCCTCGCTCCTCTTAAGTGCTGCCTCGGTCAGTTTTCGTTCGGTAATATCAAAGGCGGCTACTAATACAGCAGGTCTGCCGTCTAAATTGATTGCTGTTGCAGAAATATCAACCCATTTTTCCTCTTTGTTTTTTGTAAGCAGTTTGCTCTCATATCGTGCGTGAACTGTTTCACCCTGAGATACGGTAAGTTCAGTTCCTATCAGAATTTCTCCGAACTCAGGATGAGTGATATCCCGGTAATTCATTGTAGAGAGCTCTTTTAAAGAGTATCCGGTAAGTGATTCTGTTGCTGGATTGGCGTAGCGAAATCTGCCGTCCTGGTATATAAAGATCCCGGCTGAACACGTTTCGGCGAGAACACGAAACATTGCATTATGTTCTTTCATAAGGCCTGATGCAGGATTGAGGTATGCCTTTGTCTCATCCCGTCCCGCTACAATCCGTTTGTCTTTTGCACAACAGCATGAATAACTTCATCGATGACAAGTTTTAATTCATATTTCGTATAAGGTTTGGGTAATGAAGCAATAAAACCATATTCCCTGAAGCGGAGCATGGCAGGATCATTAAGATTGCCGCTTGAAACAATTGCTCTCACCTGTGGGTCTATTTTGATTAGTTCCCTGACCGTTTCTTCCCCTCCCTTTCCGTTGCGGACATGTAAATCTAAAATGACGGCATTAAACGGATACCCTGACATTTGAGCGGTTGTATAGCACAGGATGGCATCTGACCCGTTCGAAGTGACATGAACCGCATATCCGCAGTCAAGGAGGTTGAAATACAGATACGTCCTGATTATTTCATCATCATCCATAACAAGGATATGCCCCTTGAGATTCTCAAAATTATTATCACACATAAGGATTTATCCCCCTTTACTCTACGTATAAGACATGAAGTTTATATAGATAGAACTCCCTTGGATCTTTTGTACCGGCAATCGATTGCTTGACAGTATGGATTTAAGTGTTTTTTAGAAGTGTTCATCTCTGTCATCCTTCTTTTACCTGAAACGAAAAAGTAGCAAACTGAATGCCAGATTCCTTGGGATCAGAGAGCCCTTGTTCTATATGGAAATTTAGGGAGAGGTGGATACAGTGAAGAATCGTACCTATGCGGAAAAATGCAAGGGCATTGCAGAAAAATGCAAAGATCTATGAAATTCCGTGTTCCCGTATTTTCTCAAAGAGCGACCGATAACTTATGTCGAGGAGCTCTGCCGCTTTTGTCTTATTCCCCCCGGTTTGTTTGAGAGCCTCCATTATCTTCTGTTTTTCTGCATGCCTTACCGCGTCTTTAAGCGATAGAGATTTTGGAGTGTCTTTGTCGAGGAGTTGCTCTTTGAGTAAAAAGTCTATACATTCCAGGCTGATACTATTGGTATCCGTCAGAAGAACAGCCCTTCTTATTACATTTTTTAATTCTCTAATATTGCCAGGCCATGGATGCTTTTTCAGAAGAATCATAGCATCATCGAAAACTTCCCTCATTTGTTTGTTCAGCTCTGCTGAAGCCTCAAAAATGAATTTGTTTACAAAAAAGGGAATAGACTCAGTTTGCTCCCGAAGAGGCGGGAGGGTAATGATAAATTCACTGAGACGGTAAAACAGGTCTTCCCTGAATTCCTTTCTCAAAACACATTGCCTGATGTCTTTATTTGTTGCTGCGATAATACGCACATCGATATCCACCTGGGTTGTTGAACCAATGGGGGAAATCTTTTTCTTATCGATAACACTCAGGAGCTTACCCTGCATAAGTGCCGACATGTTTTCCAGTTCATCGATAAATATTGAACCGGTATGTGCAATTTCAAAGTACCCTTTTTTATCCTTCTCAGCACCTGTAAAAGATCCTTTCTTATATCCAAAAAGCTCGCTTTCAACAAGGGGATCGGGAATCAAACCGATATCCACGCATACAAAGGGCTTATCCGCCCGCTTACTCATGTTCTGTATTGCATTGGCAACAAAGGACTTCCCTGTGCCCGTTTCTCCCTGTATGATTACAGAAAAATCAGTTTGTGCTACCTGGGTTATCTGCGTTATGACAGTCTTTATGGCTTCACTTCTTCCGAGAAGGGATTCAAGGGATAACTCCAGTGAGAGACTCGTCTTTTTCATCTCCATTTCCAATATTCGTCTCTCGACGGCCCTCTGGAGGGTAATGATAAGTCTCTCAAATTCAGGGGGCTTCATTGTAAAATCGTATGCCCCATTTTGTATTGCTTTAACCGCGGTCGGGATATCACCATGAGCGGTCAGGATTATAACGGGAATATGACTGTCTATCTTTTTAAGTTCGAGCAACGTCTCCATACCATCCATCCGTGGCATTTTCAGATCAAGGAGTACAGCATCGGGCATACTGGTTTTGAATACTTTGACAGCGCTTTGTCCGTCAGGCGCCTCCATGGTGAGAAAACCTTCCCCTTGTAAGACATCCCTGACAATAGCCCTTAGTTCTTCATCGTCATCTACGATCAGTATTTTCCCCATTACCTTAATACCTTTAGCCATCTTATTCATTTTCATGAATTAGCAAAGAGTCCATAAGTAATAACACATAAAAAAACCCTTCCCGTCAAGGGAGAAGGAATTAAAGAACCCTCTTTCCTGACACCAGAGGCAGGGTGAGGGATGTGGTGTTACTTATGAATTTAGCAGCATGTCTGTATATTATAATGAATTGCCTCCTTTACCGGTATCGGGATTATTTTCCGTATTATCATCATTATCATCAATGTTCCCCTGTAAGGGCAGGTATATCTTGAAAACGGTTCCTCTCCCGGTTTCCGTATCAAAATCAATGTGACCCATGTGCTGCTGGATTATGCCGAAAACTATGGAAAGCCCGAGACCGATACCCCTGCCGGACTCTTTCGTTGTAAAAAAAGGTTCGAATATCTTCTCTTTTATCTCTTCCTGAATTCCGGCGCCTGTATCGGACACAGAGAGTAGCATATAGTCCCCTTTCTTTATTCCTGAATGCATGGCTGCATATTCTTCATCAATATTTACGGGTACTGTTTTTATGGTCAAATCTCCTCCTCCCGGCATGGCATCACGTGCATTGGTACAGAGGTTCATGATGACCTGCTCTATCTGAAGGGGATTAGCCATTACCATAAGGGTTTTTTCAGAAAGGTCAATGTTCAGATCCACGGCATCTCCGGCAAGGCTTTTCAGCATGGGCTTCAACTTTTTAATGAGCATGTTGATATCTACAGGACGAAGATGGATTGATTGTGTCCTGCTGAAGGTGAGCAGTCCTTTAATGAGGGTTCTTAATTTGGATAATGAATTGTTGATCTGTTCAATATAAGGCGCATACAAACTGTTTTCCTCTAAATTCTTTTTCAGAATATATACAGAACCCTGAACCGTTGTAAGGATATTATTAAAATCATGAGCGATACCTCTTGACAGCCTGCCAACTGACTCCATCTTTTGTGCCTGTATGAGTTCTTTTTCCCTCTTTTGCAGATTTTCAACCATGGTGTTGAATGTCACTGCAAGTCTTCCTATTTCATCGGCTGACTCAACCGGGGCCTTTTCGACATATTTTCCTGTTCCGAATAATCTTACGTGCTCGGTCAGTCTTGCAAGAGGCCTTGTGATTTTTTTTAATGCAAGATAGATGACCACGGTGCTCGACAGGATGAACATGAAAGCAATTACGACATTATTCAATAATATGGAGCGCATCTCTGCATGATAGGAACTTTTATCCAATACAATCCGAATATACCCTATTATTTCCTCTGATTTCTCTGATTTTTTACCGTCGAAAAAGAACAAATCTTCCGTTCCGGAGAACGTTTCAATGACTACGGGCTTCAGGAAACTGAAAGCATTCCGTGTTTCGATAATTTCCAGTGATTGAGATGATATAAATCTATCTGAAGCCATTTTCCGTAAATATATATCAGCCCGGTCTTGTTGTTCAGAATGCATTTTATTGAATAAATACAGGGGCTTTAATTCTGCATTATAAATCGAGACGTTTACAACATTCTTCTGACTCGTTATATACTCAGCAGCGGTTTTTAGTGAATCTGTATTTTCTGCAAACACCTCGACCCTTGAATAATTTGCCAAAAGCCTGGTAAGCATTTCTCCTTCCCGTATGAGGTTTTCTTTCAACTCATTACGCTCACGGAACACGGAAAATATTGTATATCCCGCCAAAACAATGATAAAAATGCCAATAAAGGCTGTAAATAATCTATAGACCATGCTCTGTTTCACAGTTGTGCTGAGATTTCTATTCAATTATGTCCGCCTTTCTGGAAATTTCGTCTCTGATATGTATCCCGAGTTTTTTCGCTACCTTGCGGTTTATGGTCAAAACAGTTTTTCTCGGATTGGAACGGACAGGCCCCTGATCTTTGCCATCAGTGACAAGTTTTTTTGCCATCTCCCCGGCCTGTATACCAATGTCATACGGGTTAATGACCAGCCCTGCCACAGCTCCCATTTCCACATATTTTTTTGCGAAGGTGAATATCGGAACCCTGTTCCCGAATGAAAACAGAAGCATTGAATTGACGGTTTCAGTATTTACTACAGTGGTATCCGGCAGCATCCAGAATACATCTATTTTCCCCTTCATACGTTCTATGAGCGCAAATACTTCTTCAGACCGGAAAGTCTTTTGAATGACTAATTCGATCCGTTTCGATTTTGCCGCGTCCTGCGCTTCCTGAACAAATTCCTCCATGTGCGACGGATCATAGATAAGACCTACTCTTTTAACGCCTGGGAACACATCAAGGATCACATCAAATTGTTTTGCGGGAGTAATATCCATGCATATCCCGGATATATTATTCTGTTTGAGGATCCCGGAATGTGGGAGGGGGATCATGGTATAAATAACCGGAATATGTTTTATTGCCTGCGAATATTTCATTGCATCAATGCCGATTGTAAGGACTGCATCAGGTTTCATTGCCGTAACTTTGCCTGCCATATCGCCGGTTTTCATTGCGGAGAGGGATACCTCTTTCACTTCGCAGATACATGAACGCTTAAAACCTTCCAGGACATCATTGTACGGTTTAATATCAATGCTCTTAAGGACTACCACGGTATATGGCTCCGAAGGCACGGCGGGATTAAGGAAGACAACCAGGAGAATTACGGCAAGAGGAATGATCATGGAGATTTTACTGCTCATTTTTTTCATTATATACGGGATACTTTTTCACAGATAAAAGGCATCGAATATCATTTTCCGGTTCTGGTGTCAAACATTCCGTATCCTGTATTTCATATCTTGTCCGACAAGCTCCTTGAGTGTCATGTCAAAAAATGATTTTTTGCAGTCAACACCCTTCATATTCCCGTCCCGCAAAAACTTCATATACCTGCATCCGCCAAAACAGAGTGGCAGATACACGCAATTCAGACACTCATCGTTCTTATAGTTGTCAAGGTTGTGTGATTGTCTGCAATCTCTGATATCACTTCTTAAATCACCGACACAGAATCTTTCTCTTCCCAGGAACCCCGGGCATTTATATATGCTTCCATCATAATTTATGACAAGACTGTTTTCAATATCTATCATACAGGAGACAGGCGTTATCTCCTGTGTTTTATATCCCCTCTTGAGAGGAACGGAGGGGTGTGTTCCTCCTCTTAAAATCGCCTCCCTCAAAAATATACTTGCTTCAAAGAGCCATGGTTCGTTTATTGAGACGCATCCGGATGTAAAATCCTGCAATGCAAATTCAGAGGTTTCCTTTATTACAGGATAGAAATTCAGGGATGAAATCCTGTCAGGGGTAAGTTCATTATCTATAAGATGGTCAAGAAGACGGGGGAATTCACTGTAATTTTCTTTCGTATAGTTGCCGCCTATATGAATATCTATCAAGTCGCAGACATCTTTTGCATTCCTGACAATCGTATCAAAACTTCCCTTCCCTGATTTGAAAGGTCTGAATTGGTCATGTATATCCCTGGGGCCGTCGAGTGTAATGTCTGCGCTTGTCAATCCAAAAGGCTTAAGCTTTTTTATAACAGCCGGTGAAAGAAGTGTCCCGTTGGTTATCAATGAAGCGCTGAAAGTGATTCCTTTTTCATTGCTGAAAAAGCTCCCCCTCTCCCTATCCCTCTCCCGCCAGGGGAGAGGGGAATGTCTTTCATCGCTCCCGCTTGATAGGAGGGATTTTATATATTTCCCCTCCCTTGAGGGTCGAAGACTCGCCGAGGAGAGGAGGGGAAAGGGGGAGGGTGTCCTAATGTTTGTGTTGTCTTGATTTGCAATGGCTTTTAACTTTTCCGATATATATATAATAAGCTCGGCGCTGAGAAGAGGCTCTCCGCCATAAAAGGTGATTTTTATTTCTTCAATAAGTTCCCCCTCGCCCCCCTTTTCCAGAGCGGGGGATTTCAAGAGCCTTTTCCTCACAAAATTCACAAACAGGTCTGCCGTCTCTTTGCTCATATAGAATTTGCCTTTTCTTTTACCTTCAAAACAGTATTTACAGGCGAGGTTGCAATCGAGGTTCAGTACGACGATAGCCTTGAATTTCCTGTTGACGGCATTCAGCTCATTAAAGAAATTGAGCATTTCCTGTTTTTCTGTTTCTTCGTCCTGCACAAGGAAGCCGAGTTTTATAAGGGTCTCTTTTTCCTCAGGGGATAGATTGTCTTTTTCAATATCATCGAGCGCTGATTTGGATATAAGAACAGAAGATGCTTTTTTTGTAGAAAAAAGGATATAAGTATCAGGGATTTTTTTGTTAGGAAATATCTTGCAATATTTAGAGAGAATCAAGATTTTCTTCTCTCCTTACGCCGGATGTTGCAGAAAATAAAAGATTTATTAAAATGGTATTTATAAATTTATAGATTATTCTCCTCTGATTTTAGCAGGACCTGAAGGGCAGCATCCTTTATCTGCTATTTCTTTTTTATCAACACCGCTGTTTAGAACAATAATGCGTTTATCCATTTATATCCCTCCTTTCTCTAAGCAGAGCCGTTTATATAGTCAGTTTTACCGTCATGCCGGCTTGATCCGATATCCGGAAAGCATTGATCCCGAATGCTTTCTATGCTGGATTCCTGCCTCCCAGGAATGACAAAAAACTGACTTTATGGACAGACTCTATGTAAACTCTAACGAACTTTGAGAAAATTTGCAATCTTTCAACTTAAAACTTATACCTCAGCCCTCCCTCGATCCATCTTCTGGGATTATTATAACCGCCGATTGCATATTGAGAGGCGTTAAAGATATTATGGGCAGTCAAAAATGCCTCCAATGCATGATCTTCTTTACTGTAAAAACTCTTGATTATATTAATATCAAAGACAAAAGAATTATAATCGCCATTATATGCATTGATCCACCAGATATAATGGCCTTTAAAAACAGCCCTTAAGGATTTCTTGTCGTTATATTCGAGACCCAAATCATAAGTGTACTTGGGTGTGATTGTTTCTGTGGCCGACCCGGATGTTTCTATAAAAGTTGTCCCTGCTGAAAATGTTGTGTTATAAATGGGTACGGTCTTCATTTCTATTTCTATCCCCTGCCGCTTCTGATCGCCTTTATTTATTTTTGTCCATAAAAGAGGTTCTTCGGATATGATATCATCAACAATAACATCGCTTATATCATGCCTGAAGGCAGAGATCTTCAGCCATAAATATCTCAAGGCGCTTGTTTCGATTCCTAATTGATATGACCAGACTTTCTCTACATCGAGGTCGGAATTCCCGACATAATAATTAATTTCATTGTCTACAGCAGCGCTGAGAGTTGGTATACTGAACCCTCTTGCCACAAAAGCTCTTAAAAGAGTGTCATTAGAAATTTTATAAGTAGCGCCAATGCTTGGGCTTACAAACCCGCCTGTTATATTTACATCATCATATCTTATGCCGGGAGTAACTGAAAATTTATCGAATATTATCGTATCATTGGCAAATACGGCAATTTTTCTTAATATCTTTTCGGTTGAAGTTATATCCGATGTTCCATAGTCGTAATCGCTCCCGACAACTATATTGTGCTTCTCATATTCCCACGTAAGTTTTGCACTTGCTCCATATGTCTTGTCTTTTAGCCATGTTTTAAAGACATCTCCTGTGCTTAATATCTCCTCTTCGGAATCAAAGTCCAATTTACTTGTTCTTAACGAAATATTCAGATTGAGGTTATCCGCTAAAGATGTGTTTAAGGAAATGCCTGTTAAAAAATTTGAAGTCTCATCGCTATCGGAATAATCATATTCGGGGAATTTGCCGTCTCCACGGTCGTTTTTATTATATAGAATAGAAAAAAGCAATGTTGTATCTTTTGATAAGTCATAAGACAATTTTGCATAAATATTATTTCCTGAAAAATCTGTGTTTTCCCTTAAGCCGGGGAGTCCATCAGACTGCAATCTGCCTGCAAAAAGATAATATCCAAAATTATTCTTTCTGCCGTATGCCTCTGCCCTGAAATCTCCGGTATTATTTTCGCCGTATGAGGCATATAATGTGCCTTTTATCTTTTCTTCCCTGCCCGGAGATTTTGTGATTACATTTATCACGCCGCCGAGGGATGATCCCCATGTTGAAGAAGCAGGTCCCTTGATAATCTCGATCTTCTCTATGAACTGAACGGGATATTCTCCGGTAACTGTAGAGTTATTAGAAAGTGAAGTGATGGATATCCCATCGATGAATACGACAACGTGATTAAAGAAAGACCCTTGAATGGTCGCTGTCGACAAACTGCCCAAACCGCCTCTGGTGTCGATTTGGATACCCGTTATTGTATTCAAGACATCGGTAAGCGTATGCGCATTAATTAGTTCAATTTCATCTGCGGTAATAACAGTTACATTCTCAGCTACCCTTGTGATGGATTTCAGGCTCCGTGTTGCGGATAACACTTCAAGTTCTTCCTCCTTGAAATACATCAGAAGGATTTTTTGCTCTTCCTCGGTTTGTGCTAAGGCTGTTGCATAAACAGACAGGAACGTAAAAGCCAGAATGAGCGAATAAACAAATCTGAAATACATATTCTATTCCCGGAAATTTTTTAAAATACTATATCACGCTCTCGATAATTACACAATATACAGATATTGCGTTATTGCTCCGGTTAACTATAATTTAAGAATAAAAATATCCCGATTGAGTTTTTCAAATTTCAAATCAAGAGTTTACAGACTTGAAGTCACAATTTGTGACTTCAAGTTGGGGCGGTATTCGTCGTGTTAATCCGTATGCATTTACTGAACAAGGCGTGGCAATGCTCTCAAGTGTTTTACGAAGCAAGCGCGCTGTTCAGGTCAATATCTGAACTTAACATGACCTTCTCTCCGCGTATAAGATAGATTTTGCGCTCAATATTCTGTTATAATATAAGTACTTTCTGTAAAAAAACTTGGGCTATACCGGCTCTTAAAGGGTTACCTGTCGAGCCTCATAAATTCTTGGAATAAGGTGATAAGATGCCAATTTATGAATATACATGCAATAACTGTGGTAAAGACTTTGAAAAGCTTGTCTTCGGGAATCAGGCAATACATTGCCCAAAATGTAATTCCGAAGATGTAAAGAAGAAGTTTTCTGTTTTCTGTGCTACGGGGACTGAAAGACCTCTCGCCGGCACATCTGCCTGCACATCATGCTCAAAGACCTCCTGCAGTTCATGTCATTAACCCGAAAACTGCATTTATGGAAATTATGCGACTGCTTTCATTTACTCAGGTTGCCGGAATGGATTGGCTCTGAGGACTTGCGCAAGTTTTAAAGGCTCTCCTTCCAGGACAAAGACCGCTATTCCCCTGTCTTCTTTTTTCAAATCTTTCGCTGTCCATGTCCCTTTCCATGATACCGTAAGTCTGACAACTGAATCATCTATTTCAACCCACGTGGGGATAAACTCGAGCTCAGCGTGGTCAAAATTTTTCATCGCTACAATAATCTCTCTGTAACCGTCCTGTGTAGTATTCTTCTCAAGAGCCTTTCGGTTATCGTCCAGATAGGCATTTCTGATAGTCTCTGCAAGCTGGAATGCTTCCTGTGCCCGTTGTGACTCTTCCGAAACCTTTTTGACCTCTTTCTTTCCACAGGATATGATAAAGATAAGCATTAAGGAAAGAACTATGCTTTTAAATATCAATATTTCTTGCTTCAAGTGCATGTGTTGTGATGAAATCCTTTCTTGGTTCAACCTGATCACCCATTAGTATGGTAAATATCTCATCCGACTGAATAGAATCCTGTATGGCGACCTGGAGGATTGTTCTCTTTTCCGGATCCATTGTCGTTTCCCAGAGCTGCTGAGGGTTCATTTCTCCAAGTCCCTTGTATCTTTGAATCGAAAGTCCTCTTTTTGCTGTTGTCATTATTAACTCGAGGAGCTCCCGGCTTGTCTCGATTTCTTTTACTTCTTCTTTGATATGAATTGTGTAAGGAGGCTTACCAAGGTCTTGCACAACAGTATAGAGATTTACAAGCTCTCTGAATTCTGGTGATGTAAGAAAATTTGTTTCAAGCATCACCTTATAGTTATGCCTCCTGATTTCAACACTGTATGTTTGGTGTTCTTCATCAAATTGGATTTCACCTATATGCACACTGTGGTTTCTCTCTCCGATCATTCCCATAAGTTCTTCAACGCTTTTCTTGTTCTTTAGTGTCTCTTTATTCACATTAAGGGAGAGTAAAAATGCGAGCATATCAGGATCTTTCCTCCTTCGTTCAAACCAGCTGATTAACCGCTCGTATCGATAGAGTTTCTTCAGGTGAGGGATCAGTGCCTTTCCTTTTACAGCTTGTCCTTTTCTCTGTATCTCTATTTCATCTGAAGCAAGCTCAAAGAGCAAGTTTTGCATTTCAGTATCATTTTGTATGTATTTCTCGGTTTTTCCCTTCTTTACCTTGAAGAGGGGGGGCTGTGCAATGTACAGATAACCCTTCTCTATGATCTGAGGCATTTGTCTATAAAAAAATGTAAGGAGCAGCGTCCTGATGTGAGCACCATCAACATCAGCATCAGTCATGAGAATTATCTTGTGGTATCGAATTTTAGATATGTCAAAATCGTCAGGTCCTATTCCCGTGCCTAATGCGGTTATCAATATCTTTATCTCCTCTGATCTGAGCATTTTGTCAAACCGTGCCTTTTCAACATTCAATATTTTGCCCCTCAGTGGAAGAATGGCCTGTATTCGCCTGTCCCGTCCCTGTTTTGCAGAACCTCCTGCTGAATCACCTTCAACAATGAACAATTCACTCAATGCAGCATCCTTCTCTGAACAGTCTGCAAGTTTTCCGGGAAGGCCTGTGTCCTCAAACGCCCCTTTTCTTCTTGTCAGTTCTCTCGCTTTTCTTGCTGCGTCACGTGCGCGTGACGCCTGGATTGCCTTTTCAACGATTTTCCGCGCCACTGGCGGATGTTCTTCAAAATATGCACCGAGATTATCATTGACAATTGACTCCACGATGCCTTTTACCTCACTGTTTCCCAGTTTCATTTTTGTCTGTCCTTCAAACTGGGGAGATTTGATCTTGATATTAATAACAGCACAGATTCCTTCTCGAATGTCCTCTCCCGCAAGTGCTTCCTTTCCATTTTTTAGAAGATTGGAGAGCGCTGCATAGCTATTTACTGTTCTCGTAAGTGCTGACTTGAAACCGATGAGATGGGTTCCCCCCTCCTTTGTATTGATATTATTTGCAAACGTATATATGGTCTCGGCATACCCGTCGTTGTACTGAAGGGCTATTTCAACAATTGTGTCGTCTCTTTCTCCGGTAAAATAAATAGGCTTTGGGTTAATGGGTGTCTTATTCTTATTGAGGTGTTCAACAAATGAGACAATACCGCCGTTATAATAAAATTCCTTCTTTTTTTCAGTCCTCTCGTCAGAGAGTGTGATTTTGAGTCCCTTGTTCAGAAACGCCAGTTCACGAAGTCTGTGGGACAAAATATCATAGCTGAAATCTAAAACCTCGAATATCTCGGGATCTGCCTTAAAGGTGATCTTCGTACCTCTCCCCCTTGTTTTCCCCACGATAGTGAGAGGTCCCGAAGGACACCCTCGTTCATAATGCTGTTGGTATACTTTGCCGTTTTGCTTTATCTCCACGTCAAGCCACTCTGAGAGAGCGTTCACGACAGATACCCCTACACCGTGTAATCCTCCTGAGATCTTATATGCCTTTGATTCAAACTTCCCTCCTGCGTGCAATTCCGTAAGGACAACCTCTGCTGCTGAGCGGCCTTCGGCAGGATGAATCTCTGTTGGGATCCCTCTTCCGTCATCTATTACCGTACAGCTTCCGTCATGGTGGATGATCACGTTAATGACCCTGCAAAACCCGGCCAATGACTCATCAACACTATTATCGACAACTTCATAAACAAGATGGTGCAGGCCCTCAATCCCTGTATTCCCGATAAACATTGCCGGCCTTTTTCTGACAGCTGTAAGACCTTTGAGAATCTTTATATCTTCTGCAGTATATGAATTATCTAAATGTTCCAGTTCTTCCATACGACCTCTCTAATATAAGACAATATATTATATGTACTTTTCAGTTGAAAATTCCATATGGGTCTGCCATATGGAATTTTCATGTATTGTATTTTGTCATTTCAAACCCTTCGCTGTCATTCCAAGCGGTGCGAGGAATCTTGTCGTTGGGGCTCCGGGAGAAATCTTTAAATTTCAAGATTCATCTCCCTAAGCTGGTTCGGGACAGAAATGACAAAACAGAGACTTTTCGACTTTATACACAGACACTGATTATTACTATTCGCTCGTTCATCCCATAGAAAACTACGGGTTACGCTCGCTATACATTTAAATTCTCATCGGCATGATAACACATTTATAATCCTCATTCCCGTCCTCTTTCATGAGTACGGGACTTAACGGATCTTGTAGTTTAAGAATAACCTTTTCTGAAACCATTGCTCCCAGTATATCTATTATGTACCGTGCATTAAACCCAAGAGACAGTTTTTCATCCTTATAGTCCACATTAATTTCTTCTTTTGCTTCACCTATATCCGGGTTTGAAGATGAAACAATAAGCGTATCTTGCTCAAGGTCACATTTCACAGCACTTGCCCTCTCTCTGGACATCACCGATATCCTGCGAAGCACTTTTAAAAAATTATCTTTTTCTACAATCATATTTTTCTTATTGTCAAGAGGTATAACATTTTCGTAGCTCGGATATGTCCCCTCGATAAGTCTTGTAAGGAACTGCACTCCCTTGATAATAAAAAGCATATGCTTTTCTCCAATAAGAATACGAACATTCTCAACAGACGTGCCTTCAGATTTTTTTGTAGTTGGGAGAAATCTTCTTAATTCAGAAACGGCTTTTCGAGGAACAATTATTTTCTTTTCTTCCTTCATCTCAGAATCTATGATCTTCTTTAGCAATGCTAACCGATGACCGTCTGTCCCGACAACTATAAGTTCTTTGTCTTGAGGTTTTGTATGAAAGAGTAGACCGTTGAGCGTATATCGGGTATCACTCTCTCCTGCAGAATATAAAGTCTTTTCTATCATCTCAAGGAGAATCGCGGCATCAATTGTTATCTCCTCAGCATCTCCTAGAACCGGCCACGTGGGAAATTCATCCGGTGAAAGACAGGCAATTCTAAATGTGCTTTTGCCAGAGGTTACGCGAAGCCATTGTTCATCAACTGTTTCAAAAAATAAATCTCCGTCCATTTCCTTAACTATCTCAAAAAGTTTTCTGGCAGGGATGCATATTTTTCCTTCCTGCTCAACCGTCGCTGACAAAGGTTCCTTGAGAGCTGTCTCTATGTCGGTGGCAATGATGTTTGATTCCTTTTTACCTGCATTGAGAAGGAAATGGCTTAATATAGGCATAGTATTTCTCTTCTCCGCGATATTCTGTATATTTGACAGCTTGTCCTGCATTTCATCTTTCGTTACTTGTAGTTTCATACTCCCTCCTCAATGAATATGGGATCTACACTTTTAATTTTCGTAAAAGGTTCTCTATCATTCTATTAAATGTTTCATCCTGTGATCTCTTCTCTTCTATCTGTTTACAAGCATAGATAACTGTTGCATGGTCTTTACCGCCAAAGTTCTTTCCGATGTCATTAAGAGATAAATTCGTTAGATCCTTGCTTAGATACATTGCTATCTGTCGTGGTAACGCGATCTCCTTCGTCCTTTTTTTCGCCTTCATGTCTGAAAGTTTAATTGCAAAATGTTCACTGACGACTTTTTGTATATGATCAACTGTCAGCGGCTTTGCTTCTTCTTCGATGATATCACGCAAAATGGTCATTGCCATTTCTTTGTCTATCGGTTTTCCGGTAAGTGATGACTGTGCACCTAAACGTATAAGACATCCCTCAAGTTCTCTTATGTTAGATTTTACTTTTGATGCTAAAAAATATGCGATGTCCTCTGAAACAGCTATTTTTTCTGCTTCTGCCTTTTTAAGCACTATTGCCATCTTGGTCTCGAGCTCCGGAGGTTGTATATCAGCAATAAGCCCCATACTGAATCTCGATTTAAGCCTGTCGGTAACTGCTCCGAGTTCCTTTGGAGGTCTATCGCTTGAGATGACTATTTGTTTCTGTTTCTCATAGAGAGCATTAAATGTATGAAAAAATTCCTCTTGTGTCTGTGTCTTATTTGCAATGAAATGTATATCGTCAAGGAGAAGGAGATCTATATTCCGGTATTTTTCCTTGAATTCTCCCATCTTCTCATGTCTTATAGCAGATACGACCTCGTTGGTAAATTGCTCTGCAGATACAAATATTACGGATATTTCCGGCTTTTTATCAATAACAGCGTTACCTATTGCACTTATGAGGTGTGTCTTTCCCAGACCGACTCCTCCGTAAATAAAAAGAGGGTTATATGTTCTGCCGGGAGCCTCTGCAACAGCATTTGATGCTGCCTGTGCGAACTGGTTGCTTGGCCCGATAATATAATTGCTGAACGTATATCGGGGATTAAGATGTATACCTCTTTTTGCAAGTTTCTGTCGACGACTCTCAAGCTGTATATCTGTTTTCTTAACAACGGGATCTGTTTTCTCTTCCGTCTTGTAACGAACGGTTATTTGTTTTCCTGTAACATCCTCTATTGCCTCCGCTATTATATTTGGGTAATTATCCTCAATCCAATCTTTAAAGAACCGGTTAGGGACAACTATAGCAGCTGATTGATCCTTTACGTGCGAGAGCCTTATGGGTTTAAACCATAACTCTATAATATTATTACTAACCTTTTCTTCAATTTTTAAAAGGCATTTTTTCCATATATCTTCTATGTTCATAGTACTCACCGCTTCTTTAACACTTTACTAACATATGTTAATAACTCTTTTGACGGTCGTCACATTATATCTAATACATAACAATCAAAACAAGAATATCGTTGATATGTTTGTTATAAACTTGTTGATTAAAAAATACAGTAAAGATTCAAAAAATCTGTTCATAAAAATGTACGTTTTACCAACGCAATATAAACATGCTGAATGTACAACCATCGTAAAAATATTCATCTTTTAACATTATAAACGTACTCTACTATAACTACATTAAAAGAATAAAACATATATAGTATTAGAGTAACATTATATAAGAAACATCTCCTTATTTTTTATGCATAAATGCTTTAATAAAATCATCGATATTACCGTCAAGCACTGTATCGACATTACTCATTTCCATTCCCGTCCTATGGTCTTTTACAACTCTATAAGGCTGTAATATATAAGAGCGAATCTGACTTCCCCATGTAATACCTTTCTTATCTCCTATGAAGTTCTCCATTTTCTTTTCCTGTTCCATCATTTTCAAGTTATACAAACGAGCTTTCAGTATCTTGAAAGCAATAGCCTTAT
>Ga0209270_1000892_pt1 | contig 50839 bp, 42 predicted proteins | sample MTBAKSrepl1MetaG_FD_187456 | JGI IMG/M metagenome (GOLD analysis project Ga0209270, IMG submission 187456) | Enrichment culture microbial communities from Arthur Kill intertidal strait, New Jersey, USA, that are MTBE-degrading - MTBE-AKS1... | ecosystem: Environmental > Aquatic > Marine >... | reverse complement strand
AGGGCCAGGGCTTCCGCCTTAACTCCATCCGGGTCCGCAATCCTTAATACCTTCGGCATAGACCACCTCCTTAGGTGGATTATGCCATATCTCATTCAATAATGCAAATTATATTGCGTTTACTATATACTCCGTATTGCCGACACCAATGACAGCGACTTTTCTGGCCATGCTAGACCTCCTTTCCCAAGATCAATACCGCGTGCGAATCGCCGCCCACGGCGCCAATGGTCAGGTCACTATCATGAATCAGTCCTCTGGCGGGATTTCGTTTCTTTGCGGCCCTACCCGTGCCGTTGAACTGAATTATGGCCTGAACGATCCTGAATATTCCTGAGCTATTGGGTCCATTCGTGCACAAAGAACCTCCGGATAGATTTACCGGCAGGTCCCCATCGGGAAAAGTAACGCCATCGCGCAACAGTGAGGGACCCGCTCCGGCTTCACAAAGGCCCAGAGCCTCGCAACCCATCAACTCAAAAGGTGAAAACGGGTTGGCCATCTCCACAAAATCAATCTCTTCTCTGGGGTTTTTAATCCCAGCCATCTGATAAGCTTTCTGGGCAGCCTTTCTCAAGGCCGTCTGGCCGGACAACTCCGCCCAGGACCCGTTATAAACGTTTGCGGACGCACCAAACCCATCGATCCAAATGGGATTATCGGTTAACTCCCTGGCCCTTTCTTCAGAAGCCAGGATTATGGCCACGGCCCCATTGGAAAAACCGCTAATTTCCAATTCTCGCAAGGGCGAGCAAACCAAAGGAGAGGCCAAGACCTCTTCCTTGGTGTAAGGCCTGGCAACGTGAACCAATTCATTTGCTGCCCCGCACTGGTAATTTTTGGCAGCCACCATGGCAAAATCATCCTCGGTGGCGTCCGTTCTACGCAAATAATTCATGGACATAAAGCCAAAGCTCTGTACGGCGTTGAATCCAAGTGGGCCCCGGAAAAATGGGTCCTGGTTGCAATTGGTGATGTAACCAAAGTCAAACTCGACCGTATCTGAAGAAGCGACGATGGCCAGATCAGCCTCACCCGCTAAAATAGTGACCAAAGCGGACCGAAGGCAGTGAAGGCCACTGGTTTCGATTCTGATTGACTCTTTCTTGTAAGCGCCGGCGGCCGGAACCAAAAGACCAGCGCTGATGGTGATGCCATCCAAACCGTCCATGGTGGATACAAACACCGCGTCCAGATCTTTCCGCCTCAACCCGACCCGATCAAGGGCCTGCTTGGACACGGCATAGGTAGCTTCATCATTCCACATGCCCACTTCGTTAGGCCCCTTGTATTTCATGACTCCGTAGCTTACGATTCCAACCTTTTTACCCATTAAATCCTCCTACTAAACAGCTGATTAAGTAGTTTATTCAATCATATTTAATAGTTGTGGAATAATCCTACAGGGGAAAAGTAACACCCCGATCAATAAAAGCTTCGTGGCGTTGAGAGATTTATTCTTTTTAATGATTTCCATTTAAATTTTTTAACGGTTAATAAGAAAAAGGCCAGATTCGGTAAAAGGCCTTGAACCTCTCCCATATCCGATACAATCCTCTGGGCTCAAAGATAAGAAACACGAGTCCGATGATTCCGAACACGGCGGGACCCATGCCTTTGGCCACGGCGGTCCCCACGTCCGCGTCAAAAAAAGGTTGCACGTATGGACCAAGGTAACGAACTGACAAGTCCAGGGTCCGGATGAAAATGACGCCGAACCAAACGCCGGCCGGATGGCCCAAGCCTCCGACAATCAGCATGCCTAAAAGCCAGATGGACTCGGATAAGGTAAAGTGGTCCGGGCTGACCCCCCTCATCCAGACGGCATACAAGCCGCCGGCCAGACCGGCATAAAGGGAGCAGATAAAAAAGGCCAGCAGCTTATAACGGAAGATACCGATACCCATGATCTCCGCGGCCAAGTCGTTGTCGCGGACGGCTACGAAAGCCCGGCCGAACCGGCTTCGCTGGAGGTTCCGGGCAAAAAAGGTCCCGAAGATGCCTAAGGTCATACATAAATAAAAGAGGCTGGTCTGGCTCTTAAGGGCAAAACCTCCAATAAGGGGCGAGGGGACAGGCAGGGTATCATAGCCAAAGGTCAGATCCGGCCTGATGTTGATGATAAACCAGGGGATGATAAACTGGGCCGCCAGGGTGGCCATGGCTAGATAGAAGCCCTTGATGCGCAGGGAAGGAATCCCGAAAAGCAGGCCGACCAAACCGGTGATAAACATGGCCAAGGGCAAAGCCAACCAAAAACTGAGGTGCCAGTAAACGGTCGTTAGGGCCACGCAGTAAGCCCCCACGGCCATGAAGGCCGTTTGTCCAAGAGTGATCTGACCGGTCAGGCCGGTTAAAATATTTACGCCCTGGACGGAAATGGCCGTGATGGTAATAAGATTAATAAAATTGAGTAGCCGCCCCCCGACCCATAATGGTAATAAGTAGACCGCTACCAGACTTGCAATCAGCAACCCCTTCTGAAGACGCGTCCGGACGATAGCCTCATCTTCTTTATAATTCATATCCATTATGCCGCTGGGTCTCCACATATCAGATCCTCTCTATTCTTTTCATTCCGAACAGGCCTTCAGGCCGGACAAACAAAACCAGTAAAAGGATGAAATACGGCGTTACCTCGGCATAGTGCGAGCCAAGGACGCCTCCGGCCAACTGCTCCAGAACCCCAACGATGATCCCCCCGATTACCGCGCCGGCCATGGAATCCAGACCGCCCAGAATGACGCCCGGCAGCGCCTTGAAGGCCATGGCCGGCGTCATACTGGCCTGTAAACCGACCAGATTGCCCAGCAAGACCCCGGCCAAGGAGCCCACGATCACGGAAAGGATCCAGGTAAGAACGAAGACATGATTGACATTGATCCCTAGGGCCATGGCCACGTCCTGGTCTTCAGCCGTGGTGCGCATTTGCAGACCTTTTTGGGTCTTTTTAAAAAAGAAGCCGACGATGGCGAAGCAGATAAGGGCCGTTATAAATGCATAAAAAGGCTCGTGGGGGATAAAGATGGGACCCAGAAAAAGCGTTTGGCCTGGAATCATGCCGCTGGGAAAAGCGAAGGCATATGTGGTCCAACTCATGACAATAATCCCTTGAAGAATACTGTCTAAAAACAGGGTGGCCATAATGAGGGTCAGGAGGGGCTGTGAAAGGAGAGGCCTTAAGGTCACCCGCTCCGAAAGAGCGCCTATGATCCCGGAGACCCCCAGGGCCAGGGGCAGGGCGATATAAAGAGGGAGTTGAAGACGGACCAGCAGGGAGAGACATATAAACCCACCCATGGTCAATAAGGTGCCCACGGCAAAGTTAAAGACCTTGGTGGATTTATATATTATAACGATGGACAGACCGATCAGGCCGTACATGGCCCCGATCATGATCCCATTCAACATGAACTGTAAAATCAACACAGAGTAGATCCTTCCTCTAATTATTAGATTTGCTTTTTATTCCCGTGTTTCAGAATCGATACGCCGTCTGAAACTGATTTCAGGATATAAATCAGAAAGGACGTCAGGCTGCCCTCATTGGCACAAAACTACTGAAATTAGATAAACTTTTGGCTCCTGCCCAATGGACTCCCTTATTATTCCCAAGCAGATAAATCTGGCCTTGTTTGTTCCTGGCTAACTCGGTGGGAAGCTTGTTATTCTGTCTTTTTTCCATCTTTTAATGATCAAGGCAATATGAATTTTCTACGGGCAGATTCCTTTTTTCGCCCATGAAATACATTCTAAAAAGTCAACAAATTCAGGCAAATTGTCTAAGAATTAGGTAATAATTATTTTTTGTAATCCATATTTACTATGTAAATAATATTATGTCAATAAAATAAATTAGCCTAAAATAAAAAATTTACATGAGTGGATTAAACCTCTTCTAACCCGTATTATTCACGAACGTTTCGGCGATTGGTCATTTTAGGCGGTTTGGGTCCCCGAACTTTTTCGGTGTCTGGACATGAGGAGTATTAGTAAGGATCTTCCCGGACAGTTGAGCGTTTGAGCACGGCGCTCGGGAAGGCGCCAGCCGGAAGGATGGAAAAGCCCCCGGCGGGCGGCCGGTAGCCCTCTCGGTATAATGGCTTAACCCACAAGGTCTTTAACCGACAGGAGACGACCATGACCGCCAAAAAGAAATTAACCCAAAAGAGGCTGATCTCCCTGCAACTGGCCGAGAAGCTGGGCAACGTGTCCAAGACCTGCCGGATGCCTGGGGTACCCCGCAGCCTGTAGTATTACGAGTATAAGCGCGAAGCTTCCAAACCCATGGGCTTGAAGAACTGGCGGACAAGCCTCCGCTTCCCGGTCCTCACCCCAACGAACTCTGCCCGTAGCGAGCAAGGAGAAGATCATCGAGACCTCCTTGAAGCATCCGTCCTTTGGACAGCGGCGCATCTCGGATCAGCTTCGTTTGGAGGGTCTCAACGTCTCGCCCACCTCCGTTCGGAACATCTGGATCAAGGAAGACATGGAAACGAGGTCCAAACGGCTTCTCCGCTTGGAGGAGAAAGCCGCGGCCCAGGCCGGCAATATGGTCGCGTTCGATGGATTTGTGAGAAATATTATGAAGTTATCGATAGTTACACGGCGGGAATCATTATATCAACTGTATCTCTTGTCCGCCACCAAAGGCGCGTCGGCCGGTATGGTTCCCCGCGGAACAAAGGTGATCTCCGCCCTGAGTCTGGTGACGGCCCGGAGGTGCTGTTCCAACTTTCTTCTGATCTGGTCTGAATTTTCCTCGGCCGACGTTTCGATCCGGAGGGCCAGGTTGTCCCTCAGTTTGACCCTGTCGACGATGATTTGAAATCGACCAAGCATTTCATATCCGCTGACGACCTTTTTGATCAAATCGGGCACCAGGTAAACGCCCTTGACCCGCAGGATGCCGCCTGTCCGGCCGATGATGCGTCCCAGGCGGGGTGAAGTTCGTCCGCAGGGGCAAGGCCGGGTGTTGAGACCAAGGGTGATATCCCCGGTCCGGTACCGGATGAGGGGCAGGCCTTTTCGGGAGAGATCGGTGGTGACGATCTCGCCGGGTTGTCCGTCTGGGACCGGACGGCCGGTGGCTGGATCGATTACCTCCATAATCGAATCGGAATACCAATGCATTCCCCCGCCGTAGGAACATTCGGCGGCGACCAGACCGGCTTCGGCCCCGCCGTAAATGGCCCGGACTTCAGCCCCGTATTCCTCGGCCAACATTTTCTTGTCATTCTCGTCCCAGACTTCCTGGCCGATGATAATCAGGCGGACCTTGAGGTCCCGGCGGGGGTCCATACCCATTTCCTTTGCTGTTTCAGCCAGTTTCAGGCCAAAGGACGGAAAGGCGAATATAGCCGTCACGCCAAGATGGTGCATGATGATCAGGTGGGTTCGGGTCATGCCCGTGCCGCCGGGGACCACCGCGCAACCCAACCGACGGAAGCCGTCGTCCAGCATGGTTCCGGCCAGGTCCCATTGGTAACCGTAAGTGATGTCCACGATGTCGCCGCGGCGGGCCCCGCAGATGTAAAGGCCGTTGGCCGTGGAGTTGATGAAGGCATCCATATCGTTTTTACTGAAGGGCATGACCAGGGGACCAGGCGAGCAGTAAATCCGCCTGATTTCCTTGATATTGACGGTCAGGATATCTCCGAAGGGAGAATTCTCTTTCTGGTCGTTTATCAGTTCTTCGTGGGTGAGCCAGGGGACTTGTCGGCGAAAATCGTCGAGGGTTTTAATCTCTTCCGGCCGCAGACCGACCCGATCGAATTTTCGCTTGTAGAACTGCGAGTTCTGGTAAGCGTACCTGAGATGCTTTTGCATCTTCAGGGTCTGTCTCTCCCGGAATTGCTCGGGCGAGATGGTCTCCAGCTCTTCATCCCAATAATCCGGGACGATTTTCACGGCCAACCTCCAAGCTCTAGGCCCCCCGCCCCCACGTCCGCCGGGTTCCAGCCCGGGCGGCTTTCCAAAATCCTTTTCTTCATGTCCGGGTTCATAGCTCGATTTCCGAGACGCGGAGGCCTTTCGCCGCGATCAGATCGTTTTCAAAATGAAGGGTTCGGCCCATCGGCGGCTCTCATGAATGATGAATTTCCGGCTGAAGCGGGACGGGACCACACCCGGTCAGAAAGATTTCTCCGAGTCCGGGCAATCGGTTGGGGTTCAAGGCCAACACGGTAATGTCATCGGGGAACTCGATGTCCCGTCCGTAATAGTCGATCAAGTGGTCCGGAGCCCGGTCGATTTCCTGACTGGTGAAACAATCCAAAAGGATTTTGCTCAGGTTTCCATACTCCTGATTCCGGCAGAGGACCTGGAGGCCGTCGCTGCACAGGACGAAACGGGTGTATTCGTCTATTTTGATGAACTTGACCTGAGAAACCCGGTTCGATCGGCCGACGAAATGCATATTGGTCCAACTGACTTGGGCGATGGCCCGGCGGTCCAGGTCGACTTTAAAGACGCAACTGTCCCCGGAGTGGAGCATCAGACCTATCGGCCCCCTCCGACGATAAACGACCAGCAGACAGGAAAAAGCCGTGGAAGTATGGTGATCGACTTGACCCATCAACCGGTTGAACCTGTCCGTAAGGAGGTTTTTTAAAATCTCCAGGTCCGGCCCCTCGGACCATAATTGGGGGCTTTTCTCGTAAAGCCGCTCCACCTCTTGGTTTATCTTTTCCAGAAAATCCCTGGAGGCCTGCGGGACCCAGTCGGGGCTGTCGGCCACGGCGAAGAGCCTCCTGGGCAGATTGACCAGAAAGGCGTCGCCGTTTTCCGAAGGCCGGCGACCGGGCGGTGTTTGGGCGTTCTCGATCCTGGCCCCGAAGACTTCGGGCAAGCCGGCCGAACAACGCCCTGAGGTGTTCAAGATCATGTTCAGGTGCTCGACTGAGGGCCCGGGGCGCCGGGGGTGCAGACCCGATCGCCCCAAAGCCCCTATTTCAAGGTTTTATTTTTTTGCCGGGCGAAAGTACTTGATGTCAAATATGTTGCCCTCTCGCTTATCGTTGAAGACCACTTCCATGGGCATGCCGATTTTAAGGTCCTCCGGCCGGGCTTCGCCGATAAAGTGAATCAAACCCCCGTCGCTGCCGTTAAAACGGACGATGCCCAGCATCCAGGGGTCTTTGAGTCTTTTACCGTCGGTGGAGAAGTAGGAGTCGCCGAAGGTGACCAGGGTCCCTTTCGGTTCGACCTCGACCCATTCCATGTCCTGGACAAAACATTCCTCGCAAAAGATTCTTGGGGGGACCATAATCCGGGAACATTTGCGGCAACGGGCGCCCATGATCCTTTTATGGTCCCTAAGCTCGGTGAAAAAACGCTCGCCGGCCTGGCCGACCGACCACCGATAGTTTATCTGAATCTGACCGTCATAGGTGAATAAATCCTGTTTTTTCTTGGCCATTTTCATCCTCCAGTCCAGCAGACTTTTTCTGCGTGAAAGTCTAGGTTCGCGCCTAGTCTCGGCCGATAACCATCACGGCGTTATACTGATACATGCCGCCCCATCCGTTGGTGACGGCGGTGTTGACTTCCTTGGGCACCTGGCAGTCGCCGGCTTCGCCCTTGATCTGGAGATAACTCCAGCAGAGCCGGGACATGCCGGCCCCGATGGGGTTGCCTTCGCCCATCAGGCCTCCCGAGGCGTTGACCGGCAGGGGGCCGTTTTTCAGGGAAACTCCTTCGTCGATCATGCGGCCGGCCCCGCCTTCCGGGCAAAGCCCCAGGGCCTCGCAGTGTTGCATCTCCTTGTAAGTGAACGGATCATAGACCTCGGCGTAATCGACCTCAGTCATGGGATTTTTGATACCGGCCATGTCGTAAGCTTGTTTGCCCGCCAGATAGGCGTAATCCAGCCGGCCCAGGTCATAGTTTTTTCGACCCATGAACCAGACCGAATCGGCCCCGCGGCCCACGCCCCTGACCCAGACCGGGTCGTCGGTGATTGTTCGGGCCACGTCCTCGGAGGCCAGGATAACGGCCCGGGCCCCGTCGGTGACCGGCGAGGTGTCCAACAGTTTGACCGGCCAGGACAGATAAGGCGAGGCCAAGACGTCCTCGACCGTGAGCTTCATGGGCAACTGGGCGTAAGGGTTGGACAAGGCGTTGCCCCGGTTCTTGACCGAAACCTTGGCCATCTGTCTTTCGGTGATGCCGTACCGGTGCAGGTAGGCTCGGGCTTCGAGGCTGCACTGGATGGGCACATTAAGTCCGATGGGCCGGACAAAGACTTCGTCATACACGGTGCTGAACACCTTCTGGGCCGACTCGTTTTCACTCATCTTTTCGTAGCAGAGGACCATGACGATGTCGTACAGGCCCGAAGCCACATGGTCGTAGCCCAGAATGGGCGTGGAAATGGCCGTGGACCCGCTGGTGCTGTTGCGCATGGTCGGTTTGAGCAGTCCGCCGGAGGCGGCGATAGCCACTTTGTCCGAATTGTGGATGCCGCACATGGCGTCGACCGCGCCACCAAAGACCACCGCCTCGATATCCTCCCGGGAGAGCTTGCTCCGCTCCAGGGCGTCCAGGGCGACCTCGAAGATCATTTCTTCAATGGTCTGAATTTTGTGGAATTCATATTTTTGCATGCCTACGCCGACAATCGCGACTCTTCTGGCCATATTACACTCCGTCCTTTTGAGCATGTAAATTCATTTTGAAACCCATGTTTACCATCGGCTCAAAACGGCCACGCCGGCCGTGGCCACGGGAGGGCCGCTCCATGAATGGGCCAGTCCGACCTTGGCGCCAGGCACCTGGCTGCCGTTGGCCCGGCCTTGGAGCTGCCTGGCCACCTGGGCCACACGGATCAGGCCGGAAGTGCCGATGGCGTTGCCCCGGCCCAACAGCCCGCCGGAGACGTTGACCGGAAGAGGCCCGTCCTTTTCGAACACGCCCTCGTCCAGACACCGGGCCAAGTCCTGGGCTTCACAAAAGCCCAGGGCTTCACAGTGCATTAGTTCGCGATGGGCGTACCAGTCGCTGATTTCAGCCAAATCGATTTCCTGGTCCGGCCGACGAAGTCCGGCCATGCAGTATGCCTGGCGGGCGGCCATCAGGGTCTCCCTGGCCCGGCCGTGCTCCCGGAGAAAGAAGTGGCCATGATCCGAACTCCAACCCACGCCGTCAACAAAAACGGGCTGTTCGGACAGCCGTCCGGCCCGGCGCTCGGAAGTCATTATCAGGGCGCAGGCCGCATCGCTTTCCCTGGCCTTGGTGGCTTGACGGATGGGCCAGGACAGCAACTCGGAACCCAGAACACCTTTCAGGTCCGGTCCTTTCTTTTTTCGGCCCGGCTGGACGTTCTTCAGGTTTTTGACCGCCACGGCGGCCAGGTCTTCTTCGGTCAAACCGGTTCGTTCCATGAAGGCCCGGGCCTCCATGGCCGCCAAAACCGCCTCCAGCCCCAGGAGACCGGGGACCGATCGGCACAAGGGCTTGGAAAAGGCCGGTTCCATGGAGTCGGCGATAAGTTTCTGGAAGCCCAATCCTTGCGGGTCCCTTTCCGAGGCCTTCTGGACGGAGCCGACCACAATGATCAGAGAGGGATCGGCCAGGACCTCCATGAATCCGGCAAAAAGGCTGTAGATGCCGTCGTCGCCCAAGCGCAGGTCGCACGGCTTCATCACTCCGCCGATGGAATCGAGGGTGTACTGATTGGAGAGGCTTCGACCTTCCAGAAAGTCATAACTGGTGGTGATGGCCCCGTTGATGTCCCCCCGCTCGATCCCGGCTTCATCCATGGCCTGACGGGTGGCCTGAAATAAAAGTTCTTTGTGGGACAAATCGACCGCCGCTTCGGGCGGCTCAACTACTCCTATTCCGATGATGCATACGCGGTCTTTCATGTAAATCCTCCAACACGACTCCTGATGAGCCGACCGCTTTGGATGTTGCCCTATAAACGGTTTACCGTTAACTCTTAAGTTATTCTTTTGAACCTGAGTCTGGACTTCAGGTCGCCCCCTAAAAATTCCCGCCCGTTCCTTTTTTGATGATGGCCGCCAGTTCGATGGCCCGCTCCATGATCGGCCGGATCGATTGAAGACCGACCTCGTCCTGTTCCACGGCGATTCGCACGGAAGAATCGAAGCGGCCCGAGCCCAAGGGGCTGGAGACGGCCGAGGCCCCGAGCAAACTGGTCGAGTCATGTGAACTGACCGGAATCATCTCCAGGGTCAAAAAGGCCAGGATATGGCTCCAGTGGGTGCTTTCCACGCCGCCGTGCCGGACATAGGCCACGGCGGCGCTCACCCCGATTTTATTTTTCAGCCGCCCCTTGGTCAGGTTGCCGAACATGAAGTTACGCAGCCGGTCGATCAAGGCGGCCATGCGGGCGCTGGTCCGATGGAAATAGACCGGGCTGGCCAAAACCAGGATGTCGGCTTGTTCAACCTTCTCAAAAACGGCCTGGGCGTCGTCGTTAATGGCGCAATATTTTTTTTCGGTCTGCTTTCGCCAGCAAAAGTTGCACTGGCGGCAGTCCTGGACGTCCAGTTCGGCCAGGGAAATCGTTTCCACCTTGACGCCGGGCTCGGCGGAGACCGACTCCATCAATTTGGCCAGGAAGAATTCGACGTTCCCTTTTTTTACCGGACTGCCAGAAATGCCCAGAATTTTGATCTCCACAACCGGACTCCCTTTATTTGCCGAAAAACTTATCTTTCCAGTCCGGTATTTCCTTGTCCCTGTCCCAACCGTGGTCGGTCCTCTTTTTCTCGGCCTCCTTGAGATCCATTTTCTGAATCCGTTCCGTGGCTGTTTTAGGGAAGGACTCGACTAGTTCCACATAGCGCGGCACTTTGAAGTAAGACAGTTTGCCGGCGCAATGGCCGATCAGACCGGCCGGATCGATGGCGGCCCCCTGCTCGGGACGGATATAGGCCTTGATCTCCTCTTCCCGGAGCGGATCGGGCACCGGGACGACGGAGGACTCAGCCACGCCGGGATAACTGTTGACCACGTCCTCGATCTCGAAGGCGGCGATGTTCTCGCCCCCTTTGCGGATCATGAACTTGAGGCGGTCCACGAAGTAATGATACCCGTCCGCGTCGCGGCGAACCACGTCGCCGCTGTGCAGCCAGCCATCGGTGAAGACCTCCTTGGTCTTTTCTTCCTCGCCCCAGTATCCGGGCATATTGAACCCGATCTGGACCAGTTCGCCGGTGACGTCCCGGCCTTCCGGAGCGTCGGACCCGTCTTCCAGGAGAATCTTGGTCTGGCGACCCCGGTCCGGAAAGGTCGGAATGCCGAAGGAACCGAGTGTGCGCTGGCCAGGGTCGGGGTTGGCGTTGAGAAAGAGCACCGGCGACTCGCTCTGGCTGTAACCTTCAAAGATGGTCACCTTGAATCTTTCCTCGAACCGGCGCCAAAGGACCTTGGGCGTGCCCCCGACAAAAACGTATTTGGCCGTGTGCTCGGGCACGGGCTGGTCCTCGAAGGCGGCGGCCAGCATCTGCATCATGCCGCCGATGGAATTGAAATAGGTGGCTTGATATTTATTGATCTCGACGAAGAATTTCTTGGGGCTGAACCGATCGGACAGCACCAGGGACGTCCCCAGACAACGCATGGCCGTCATGGAATAGAGCTGAGCGTTGGCGTGAAACAGAGGCAGACAGGTGTAGTTCCTGGTCTCCTGGTTGGTCCAGGGAATGGTCAAGACACTTTGGGCCGCCAGGACAAAAACCCAGTTGGGCACCGGCGCGCCCTTGGGCAGGCCGGTGGTGCCGGAGGTGAAAAAGATGACGCAGGGATCATCCCCGGCCACCTTGACTTCCGGGTTGGATTCATCGGCCCCGGCCAGCAAGTCTTCCATTTGCAATAGTTCAGCCCTGGGCCTGACTGAGGTCTCGCCGGCCCCGTATATGACGATTCTTTGAAGAATGTCATTTTCCGCAGAAACGTTGGTCAGGATATCGAGATAGGTCTGGTTCAGGTCGACCACGATGGTCGAGACCTCGGCCCGGTTGACCAGGTGCTGGATCTCTCTTTCCCGGAAGTTGGAATTGATGGGTACGGCGATCATCCCGGCCTTCATGATGCCCAGGATGGTAAAGAGGCATCGGGGGCTGTTGCCCATGAAGAATCCGACCCGGTCGCCCTTTTTAAGGCCCAGGCCCATAAGGGAATGGGCCACCCGGTTGATCAGGCGGTTGGACCCGTCATAGGTGAATTGGTCGCCGGTCACGGCGTCGATCAGATAGACCTTGTCCCCCAAGGCCGCTGTGATTTCATAGACCTCTTTGACCGTCCGGGCCTGATCTATGCCCGGATAGACCTTTTTTTTGACTTCTGAGTAATCGCACCACATGTTGACAGCCTCCCCGACATCTTCAAGGGGTAGTTCTTAAAATCAAGACACCGGCCGGACCGGGCTTGCTTAAAAAGGCTCAAAATATTTGATGTCCAACAGGTCGCCCTTCCGGTCCTCGGCCCAAACCGGCCGGACCTTCATGCCGATCTGAATCTTGTCCGGGATTTCCTCGGGGTTGTCGTAGTCGAACCCGGCGATCCAGTGGACAAAGGAGACGGCCGAACCGTCGACGCGGATGATGCCCAGGACATAGGGCGGGTCAGGGAAATTCCTGAAGGTGCCGTAGTTCACCGTAAAGCACTCGACCGTGCCGGTCCCGTCCGTTTCAATCCACTCCCGGGGTTCTTCAAAGCAGATTTCGCAGAACGGCTTGGCCGGGACGAAAAGACGGCCGCACTTGGGACATTTGTTGGCCAGAAGTTTCTTGTCTTTCAGGCCCATCATCCATTTGGTGTAAGCCGGACCAAGCGAGACGCTGAAATCCAAGTGCATATTATATTCTTTTTTTAGAACCTCGATGTTCTCCATTTTTAGTCCTCCTCTAATGAAAAGATGCAGACGGTATGAAACTGTCCGTCATTGCCGCCCCAGGAATGGGCCAGACCGGTTTTAGGCGATTTGGCCTGATGGCCTTCGGCTTTGCCCATGAGCTGCAGCACCACTTCGGCGTGGCGGGTGACTGAGGCGGCGATGCCGGAATTGGTGCAAAGCGTGCCTCCGGACGCATTGCAAGGAATATCTCCGTTAATTTCCGTGGCCCCGGAACGAAGCAGGCCTACGCCTTCCCCTTCGCCGCAAAAACCCAGGGCCTCGTATTCCAGGAGCTCGAACGGACCGAAGGGATTGAACAGCTCGGCCACGTCGATCTCTTTTCTGGGATTGGTGATCCCGGCTCTTTCGTAAACCCTCTGGGCCAGGATTTTTAGTTGGGGAAAACCGGTGTACGGCCGGTACCCGGTCAGGAAGGTATCGGTGATGCTGCTGATGGCCTTGACCCAGACCGGGGTGGAGCACAAAGACTTGGCCTTTTCTTCCGAGGCGAAGATTACCGCCACGGCGCCGGAAGAGTTGGGACAGATTTCGTACATGTGCAGGGGCCAAGCCACCATGGGCGAGTTGAGAATCTCCTCCAAGGTGTAACCTTTCCGCAGGTGGGCGTAAGGGTTTTTGGCCGCGTTTTTATGGCTCTTGGCCGAGACCATGGCCAGGTCCTCCATGGTGAAATTATACTTGCGCATGTACCCCGCGCAGTATAGAGACCCCATGTGGGCGGCGCCCAGGCCGAAGGGTTTTTCAAAAATGGGCGGCGAGGCCGTGTTGAGGACCTGCTGGTTGTCCACCACTCCCTGGAAGGTGGGTGAACCGTAAACCATGACCAGGTCGTACAAACCCGCGGAAACCATGTGGATGGCTTCCTTGACCCCGCTCCCTCCGGCCGTGCCCCCGGTGTTGACATCGATCAGGGGGATATTCAAGCCCTGGCCGAAGGCCTCGAGGACCCGGGCCGGACGGACGTTGCCCTCAAAACCGTCCACGCTGGTGAAAACGGTGGCTTCAAGGTCGGCCAGGCCGATGCCGGCCATGCCCAAGGCCCCTTTGACCGCGGCGTAAGCCAGCTCGGCCTTGGTCCTGGTCTCCCGGCGGTTCGAGGTATATTCCGTGTTGCCTACACCAATGACCGCTACTTTTCGATTCATGTATTTCATGGTTACACCCCCGCCTTATCCAGGACCAGGACATGATAGGTTTCGCCGAAAAAGCCGAGATTGATGTCGCTGTCCTGGACCACGGCCCGGCCGGCCCGGCCGTTCTTCTTCAGGCACTCGACCGCCTGAATGGTTCGGAAGAAACCGCCGCAAGACGGAGGATTGGTCCCCAAAGACCCGCCGGAAGTATTGATCAGTTTCTTGTCCTCGAGCAAAAGATCAAGGGCTTGGCCTTCTTGGCAAAGCCCCAGGGCTTCACAGACCGGGATTTCGAAGGGGCCGAAGGGATTGTGGATTTCAGCCGCGCCGATCTCTGCGGCCGGGTCCTTGAGCCCGGCCATGGTGTAAGCCTTCCGGCAGGCGTGTTTCAGGCCCTTCAAATCAACCAGGTCCGACCAGCTACCATAGTATGGATTGGACCCGCCGCCGATTCCGGTGATCCAGATCGGTTCTCGGCTCAAGTCCTTGGCCTTCTCCTCCACGGCCAAGACCAAGGCCGCCCCGCCCTTGGAAACCGGGCCGATCTCCAATTGCCTCAGGGGCCAGAAGACCATGGGCGAATCCAGAACCTCGTCGGCCGAGTAACTCTTTTTCCGGTGAGCATTAAGATTCTTGGCGGCGGCCCGATAGTTTCTGGCCGCCAGGGCCGCGAAATCCTTTTCCGTAATCCCCCGGCCTCTTAAAAGACTGGCCGCGACCAGACCGTAACCGGCCTGGTTGGACATGCCCAAGGGCCGGCGAAAGAAGGCGTCGTAGCTGGAATTGCTGATTATATGGTCTTCGTATATAGTCGCGTCGGCCCCGGCCACAATGGCTATTTTCGCCGATTTGGATAAAATGCTGGCGCAGGCCGACATGATCGCCCCCACGCCCCCGCCCTGAATCCTGGTGGCGTCCTTTTCATATCCGCCCGCACCGGGAGCCATAAGGCCGTTGCTGATGGTGATCCCGTCATAAGCGTCGAGCGACGTGATCACGCTGACATCGAGGTCTTCCCTGGTCAACCCGGCCTGGTCCAAGGCCGCCTTGGCCGCCTTGAAGACCAGCTCGTCGCTCCGGAGCTTCACCTCGTCTGTGAAGCCGACCAGGGCGTAGCCAATTATTCCGATTTTCATAAATCGTCCTCCGTACTCTTTCAACTCCGGGACAGCCCTTGGACTTTAAACGACTAGCCTTTCCCTTCGGCTGGCCCCGGCCATGAAGGTTAGACTTTTCTTCTGACCAAAATCCGCCAGATTCCTTTTTGCAGGACCTCTTCCTTTTGGTTGATGACTTCCATGAAAAGTTCCACAATACCTCGGTCTTTCTTATCATGTTCTATTTTGTGGTGAACCTTGATCCTCACCCGGATGGTGTCGCCGAAAAACAAGGGCTTGGTGAACTGCCATTCTTTAATGCCATAAAAGACCATGACATTGTTCAGAAGGCCGGTCCGGACAATGTTGCCCGAGGCTATGGCCATAACACACAGTCCATGGGCCACGTTTTCGCCGAAAATGATCTTCTTGCCATATTCGGCGTCCATGTGCATCGGGGCGAAGTCGCCGCTGATCCCGGCGAAATTGACCACGTCGGACCGGTCGATGGTCCGGCCTTCGGTGATCATCTCTTCGCCCAGTTCAAAATCTTCAAAATATGGGCCAACCACGTATGAGTTGACAATTGACGCCCACATATCATCCCTCCTATTTAAGCAGTTCCTGGGCGATCAGAAGCCGGCGGACTTCCGAGGTCCCGGCCCCGATTTCCAGCAGTTTGATGTCCCGCAAATATCGGTTGACCGGAAACTCGAGCATATAGCCGTAACCGCCGTGAATCTGAACGGCCTCGAGACAGACCTTGGTGGCCATCTCGGCGGAGAACAAGACCGCGGCGGCCGATTCCTTGCGCAGCCTCTTCTCCGTGGCGGTCCTGACGGCCACGTCGTAAGTCAGCAAACGGGCTGCTTCCATATTGGTGTACATATCGGCCAGCTTAGCCTGGATAAGCTGGAAATCGGCGATGGGCCGGCCGAACTGTTGACGTTCCGTGGAATATTTAAGGGAGGCCTCGAAGGCCGCCTGGGCCACGCCCAAAGCGATGCCGGCCACGACCACCCGCTCGATGTCCAGGCCGGCCATCATCACGGCCACGCCATGATTTTCCCGGCCCAGAAGATTTTCCACCGGCACCAGGCAGTCCTCGAAAACCACTTCGCCGGTCGGTGAACATTTGGCCCCCATCTTTTCCAGCTCGCGGGAGACCGAGAATCCTTGGAAACCGCTCTCGACGATGAAGGCGCTCACGGCCTGGCGGCCGTCCTCCGCCTGGGTCTTGGCGTAGACCAGCATGACCGAGGCGATGGGGGCGTTGGTGATGAACATCTTGGTGCCGTTGAGCCGGTAGTAGTCGCCTGCCCGGACGGCCCGGGTCTGGAGGCCCATGGCGTCCGACCCGGCCCCCGGTTCGGTCAGGCCCAGGGCCCCGATTTTTTCGCCGGCGCACATGGGCGGCAGATATTTTTGGCGCTGAAAGTCGTTGCCGTTCTCGCAAAGGTTATGGGCGCAAAGATTGGCGTGGGCGATGTAGCTGATGCCGACGCCGACCCCGGCCCGGCCCAGTTCCTCGGAAATAAGGACCTGGGTCAAGGGGTCCGCGCCGAGGCCGCCGAATTCTTCAGGGATGGTCGGCCCCAGGATGCCCAGTTCGCCCCACTTGGGAAAAAGATCATCCGGCCACCAACTCTCCCGGTCCATCTTCTCGGCCAGGGGCAGCAACTCCTTTTCGGTGAACCGCCTGACCGTTTCTCGAATCATTAATTGCTCTTCTGTTAAACGCATGGATAAAACCCGTCTATTGTAAAAGTTCTCTGGCTATGAGCAGCCGCCTGATCTCCGAGGTCCCGGCGCCGATCTCCATGACCTTGGCGTCGCGGAAACAGCGGTTGACCGGGAACTCGAGCATGTAGCCGTAACCGCCGTGAATCTGGACGGCTTCCAGACAGACCTTGGTGCCCATTTCGGCGGTGAAGAGCACGGCGGCGGCCGATTCCTTGCGCAGGCGGTGCTCGGTGGCCGTGCGGACGGCCACGTCGTAGGTCAGCAGCCGGGCCGCTTCGATATTGGTATACATGTCGGCCAGCTTGGCCTGGATGAGCTGGAAGTTGGCGATGGGCTCCCCGAACTGGACCCGCTCCTTGGAATATTTGAGGGAAGCTCCAAAGGCCGCTTCGGCCACGCCTAAAGCGATGCCAGCCACTATAATCCTTTCGATGTCCAGGCCGGACATCATCACGGCCACGCCCCGGTTGACTTGGCCCAGGACGTTCTCGGCCGGGACCAGGCAGTCCTCGAAGACGACTTCGCCGGTGGGCGAGCAACTGCACCCCATCTTTTCCAGCTTCCGGGAGACGGAGTAACCGGGGCAGGCGCTCTCGACGATAAAGGCCGTAATGCCGTGGGAGCCTTTTTCTTTATCCGTCTTGGCGTAGACGATCATGACCTCGGCGATGGGGGCGTTGGTGATAAACATCTTGGTCCCGTTCAGGCGATAGTAATCGCCTTCCCGGACGGCCGAGGTTTGGATGCCCACCGCGTCGGAACCGGCGCCAGGTTCGGTTATGGCCAAGGCTCCGACTTTCTCCCCGGAGCACAAGGACGGCAGGTACTTTCGCCGCTGGGTCTCATTGCCGTTTTTATACAGATTATGGGCGCACAGGTTGGCGTGGGAGCCGTAGGTCAAGCCCACCCCGCCGCCGCCCTTGCTCAGTTCCTCGATAATCAGGACCTGGGCCAGGGGATCGCTGCCGATGCCGCCGTATTCTTCCGAAATGGTCGGTCCGAGTATCCCCAACTCGCCCCATTTCCGAAAAAAATCTTCAGGCCACCAGTGCTCCCGGTCCATCTTTTCGGCCAGGGGCATGATCTCCTTTTCCGTGAACCTGCGCACGGTTTCTCGAATCAGTAAATGTTCCTCCGATATCACCATTGAAAATTCTCCGGAAAACCTTTAATCAACCTTAAACATGCCACGCCGGGCCCGCGGTCTGGGCGGGGCGGACACCCCATGATGAACGAACCTTCGTTATTTTACAAGGTCAGATAATCACCGCCTTGTTGAATATCAAACCAGAGCCCGCCTCGGCGGACCCTTCCATTCGGAAAAGTGAAGACCGGTCCCCGCCGGCCGCACCCGGCCCGGTTCGACCGCCGAGGCGACCGGGACTTTGTCTGTCATAATTACCAACTTTGGGTGACAGGTTCATCCCGGATCAGTCCCCGCCCACGGTTATGCCCGGATATTCCCCGCCTCGCATCATTCTGACCGCACCGGTCACCATCTCGTCGAAAATTTCCCTGGCCGGCTTGACTTCCTTGATCAGGCCCGAAACCTGGCCGGCCGGGACCATGAAAAGTTCGGGGCGGCCGGATTTTTCCATGGCCGCCGACAATTCGGTGACGGAAAATATTTGCAATGGCATCCCCAGGGTTTTAAAACCGGCTTTCTGCCATTCCTCGGCGACGGGGTGCTTGATCAGCCGGGCTGTCTTGCCGGTGAACATCTCGGTGATCATAGTGTCGCTTTCCGTGGCGTCGATGATCTTGCGTAGGCATTCGGCGGTGATGATCGTCTCCTTTGAGGCCAGAAAAGCGGTGCCGACCCAGACGCCCTTGGCTCCCAAGGCGAAGGCCGCGGCCACCCCCCGGCTGTCGCCGATCCCGCCCGCGGCCATCACTGGAATGGGCGCCACCGCATCCACGACCTGAGGCACCAGGGCCAAGGTCCCGATCCGGCCCGTGTGCCCTCCGGCCTCGGTGCCCTGGGCCACAACGATGTCCGTGCCGAGTTTGGCCACCCTGAACGCCTGGCGGACGTTGCCCACCAGGGAAACGGAGACCTTGCCGGCTTCATGGATCCGGTCCACGGTCCACTTGGAGGTCCCCACTCCGGAGCAGACCGCGGTCGGTCCTTCCGCAGCCAGGGCCGCGTCAAATTGAGCCCGCACATAATCAGGGTTAAGGCCCTTTTTAAGGTAGTCGGAGACTTCCCCTTCGGGGAGATGGTATTTGGCCTTGATCTCCTCCATCCAGGCGTAATACTGCTGATATTGCTGCGGCAACTTGGCCTTGAGATCGTCCACCATGTCTTGGGTGAATTTATCTATTTCCGAGGGAAACAACAGGTCAATACCGAAAGGTTGGTCGGTCCGTTCCCTGATTTCCTTGACCGCCTTGGGGATTTGCTCGGGGGACAGTCCGACCGCCCCCAAAACCCCGAAACCGCCGGCGTTGCTGATGGCGGCCACCAGCTCGATGGATGTGCCCGTGTAGTATTCGCCGGTTTTGGGCATGCCCGGAATGGCCCCCATGCCGGCCAGGCAGATCGGATACTCGACGCCCAGAATATCGCAGATTTCGCTGTGGAGCGTGTATTTGCCCATGGATTCCCCCATATCGGCTTTACAGCCACCGCTTCCTTCGTTTGTAATGTTTGACGTTCTTGTAGCTCTTACGCGAGCCTAATTCACCCATGCCCAGATAAAATTCCTTGATGTCCGGATTACTCTTGACCTTTTCCGCCGGGCCGTCCATGACGATGCGGCCGTTTTCCATGACATAGGCGTAAGAAGCGATTTCCAGGGCCCGGGCCGCGTTTTGCTCGACCAGTAACATCGACGTGCTTCTCTCGATATTGATTTTTTTGATGGTCGAGAAAATCTCTTTGACCAGGATTGGGGAGAGGCCCAGCGACGGCTCGTCCAGGAGCATGAGTTTCGGATCGGACATCAAACCCCGTCCGATGACCAGCATTTGCTGTTCTCCGCCGGACAGCCAGCCGGCCTCTTTCTTTTTCAAGTTGGTCAAATGAGGAAAAAGCTTGTAGACCAGGTCCAGTTTCCCCGGAATCTTCCCGGCGTCCCCGATGTTGCCGGCCCGGAGGTTTTCTTCCACGCTTAGGTGCTCCAAAACCCGCCGCCCCTCGAAGACCTGGATGATCCCCATGGCCGCGATCTGATGGGCCAGTTTATTGTTAATCCTCTGGCCTTCAAACTCGATGAACCCGTCGGTGACCCTCCCGTCTTCGCTGGTCAGCAACCCGGAAATGGCCTTGAGGGATGTGGATTTGCCTGCGCCGTTAGCCCCCAGCAGACAGATGACCTGGCCGTCCCCGACCGACAGAGACACGCCCTTGAGAACCTGAATAACGTGCTGATAAAAAACCTCTATTTGTTGGACGAGCAACATATCGTCTATCTCCTCGGGTCCTATCGTAAAGTTTAGGAAACCGGCCGGAGTCTGGTCCAAGACCAAGCCGGGACCAGACTCCGCCTTAGTGATAAAGTGCTATTTGAATTCCGGCGGTCTCATGTCCTTGACTTCAAACCAGTCGGTCAGCGGAATAAACTTGCCTTGAGTGCATTTGTGAATTTTGATATAATGAGGTGTTCGCCTTTTGTCGGTGTAAGTGATCCGGCTTAACCCCCCCAACGGCCTAAAATCTTTTACATTATTTAAAGCTTCCTTTAGGTTCTTGATGTTCAGGCCTTCCCAGCCGTACTTATCCACCACTTCTGTCATGACCTTGTGCTCGATCAAGGCGCACTGCCAGGCTAAAATATAAAAAACGCTGATATCTTTCACGGTGCGGTTGTTCTTCTTGAAGTATTTCATCATGGTCTGGATGCCCGTATTGTCGGTTTCATCGAAGCTGGCCGTGGGCAAGGAGACCAGATTCCCCTCGAAAGCCGCCGTGTCCAGCCTGGCCGTGCCCCAATCCAAACCGGCCGTGTTCAAAACATCGATTTCCCAGCCCATGTCCTTGAGGTTTCTTTCAATGGCCAGGGCCCCGCCGGCGGCGCAGTTGGTCACCAGGTAATCAGGATTTGCGGCCCTCAGCTTCATCAACTGGGCGGTCATGTCGACTTCCCTGATGCCGAAGACCTGGGGGTCGGTCACGACCTCCACCCCGATTTCTTTCAGATAATCAAAGAACTCCTTGGTCAATATGGCCTTGCCGTAGGAGGTGTCCCAGGTGATGATCCCGACCTTCATGGGCCGGTTCTCTTTCCACTGATCCCTGACGTACTTGATCACCGCTCCGACCATCTCGGGATAAAGAGGATACAGCGAATAACTGTTGGCCTGGGGATAGAGGCTCACCACGGCGCCGGCGTGGAACCCGACCACATCGTCTTCCACATAACGCGGTCTGAGGGCCTCGGACAGCGGGGTGATGTAAATGTCCACAAACAGCGGCTTGGGCTTGGTGTTAATCACTTGGTTATACATGTTCAGCCCGAGATCGATCTTGCCGGTCATGTCCAAGATGATCGGATTCCCCTTGACCCCCTTAATGCCGCCCAGTTCACTGTTAATGTAATCCCAGGCGTCCTCGGCCCCCGGACGGGTCTGCCCGACGATCGGGGCGTAAGGACCGCTGAAATCGCCGATTACTCCGAAATTGAGCACTTCAGGCTTATCCGCCGCCGCGGCTTGGCCCTGGGTGATCAGAACCAGGCCGATCACCAAAAGAAACGCAAAAAATATACCGATAATGCCTCTCAATGAAATCTTCATCATTCTCCCCCCGTCAATGTTGGTCAAAGCCTGAAAAAAACTTTACAAAGTCAAACTCGTCGATGCCCTCCTTCTGTGTGTTCGCTTCTCACCTCCTTCTTCTTTCTGGTTCGAACCGGCTAACGGTATTCCGCCGGCCGCATGTCCGGAAGCTCCAACCAGTCGGCCAGCCGGACGAATTTCCCGCCCTCGATCTTGTAAATCAAGGCCCACGGAGGCGTGCGGCGTTTTTCGGTATAAGAAATCTTGGCTATTCCTCCCAGCGGCTCAAAATCATTAACCTCGTTCAGGGCTTTGACTATATTGCCGGCGTTTAATCCTTCCCAGCCGTACTTATCCACGATTTCGGTCATAATCTTCTGTTCCAGCAGGGCGTTCTGCCAGCCCATAAAATAGAAATAGCTTTTGTCTTTGTCGGTCCGTTTGTTTTTATTGAAGTACTCCAGGGCTTTCTGGACCGAAGGATCATCAAGGTCGTCAAAGGTCTTTTGCCCTCTGGAAACGATGTCGCCTTCAAATAAACCCGGTCCCAAACGGACCACCCCTTCTTCTGTGCCCATATTTAAAAGATGTATATCCCAGCCCATTTCTTTGAGGTTTTTCTTTATGACCAAGGGTCCGCCGGCGGTGGTGTTGGTAGCCAGAAAATCCGGATTGGCCGCCCTCAGCTTCATGAGCTGGGTGGTCACCTCCACTTCCCTGATTCCATACAACTGTGGTTCACCTGCAATATCCACGCCGATCTTTTTGGCGTAGTCGAAAAACTCGGGAATCAGAATGGCCCGGCCGAACGAGGTGTCCCAGGTGATGATGCCGATGCGGGGGTTGCGTTTTTCTTTCCAGTTATCCTTGACCCATTTAAAAAGCAGGCCCAGAAATTCGGGATAGAGGCCGTACATGCCGTAGCTGTTGGCCTGGGGATAAAGGCTGACCACGGCCCCGGCATGGAAACCAACCACGCCGTCCTCGACAAATCTGGGCCGGAGCGCTTCCGACAGAGGCGTGATGTAGATGTCGACGAAAACCGGTTTGGGCTTGGTGTTGACCGCTTCATTGTACTTGGAAAGGCCCACGTCGATCTTTCCGGACATGTCCATGATCATGGGATTCACTCTAACCCCATGCACTCCGCCCAAGGTACTGTTAAGATGTTCCCAGGCGTCCTCGGTCCCTGGTCTGGTCGAACCGACCACCGGGGCATACGGCCCGCTGAAGTCGCCGATCACCGCGATGTTGATGACCTCGGGTTTCTCCGCCTGGACCGTCATCGGCATCAGCCACATGGACACCAAGGCGAGTAGAAGAATACCGACCGCTCTTTTCATGCCAACCTCCTTAAAAGAAAAAAGTTAATAAGAAAAAGGCCAGATACGATAAAAAGCCTTGAACCTCTCGAATATCCTGGCCAAGCCTCTCGGTTCGAAGATCAGGAAACCGAGGACGACCAAACCGAAGACGATCGGCCCCATGCCCAGCTCGATGGCCGTGGCGGTGGTGGCATCGAAGTAATTCCCTACATAGGGGCCGATGTAAAGGACAAGAATATTGAGACCCCGGATCAAAATGGCTCCGAAAACCACGCCCGGGACGCTGCCCATGCCGCCGACGATGAGCATGCCCAGGTACCAAATGGACTCATTCAGGGTGAAGTGTTCGACGCTCAGGCCCCGCATCCAGATGGCGTAAAGGCAGCCGGCCAGTCCGGCGTAAAGGGAGCACAAAAAGAAGGCGAGAAGCTTGTAGCGGATGATGCCGATGCCCATGATCTCGGCGGCCAGGTCGTTGTCGCGGATGGCCACGAAAGCCCGGCCGAACCGGCTCCGCTGAAGGTTGCGCGTGAAATAGGTGGCCAAGACCGCCACGGTCATGCAAAGGTAAAAGATGCTTTCCTGGCTGATGAACTTAAAACCGCCGATGCTGGGGGCCGGGACCGTGATCGTGTCCGTGCCCCCGGTCAGGTCGGGCCGGACGTTCATGATCACCCAGGGAATGATGAACTGGGCGGCCAGGGTGGCCATGGCCAGATAAAAACCCTTGATCCGAATGGACGGCAGGCCGACGATTATACCGACTAACCCGGTGAAAAGAGTAGCCACCGGCACGGCCGCCCAGAAGCTCCAGCCCCAGAATTCGATCATCAAGGTCATGGAGTAGGCCCCCACGGCCATGAAGGCCGCCTGGCCCAAGGTGATCAGGCCGGTCATGCCCGTGAGGATGCTGACGCCGAGCAAGGCCACAATGGTTATGGCGATGTGGTTAACCGTGTTCAAGGTCACCCCGGAAACATAGTAGGGCATCAGAAAAAGAGCGATCAGCCCGGCCATCATACTCCCCCACTGGAGGCGGGTCCGGACAATGGCCAAATCCTTTTCGTAAGTGTCGTCGATAGCCCCGCAAGGTCGCCACATAGTCAGATCCTCTCGATTCGTTTCTTGCCGAACAGACCCTCGGGCCTGACCAGCAGTATAAGCAGGAGAATGATGTAGGGGGTGATTTCAGCCATTTTGGGGTCGATGTACCCGCCGGCCAATTTTTCCATTACCCCGACGATGAAGCCGCCCAAAATGGCCCCGGCCACGGAATCGAGGCCGCCGAAGATAATGGCCGGCAAGGCCTTGAAAGCCATGGACGAGGTGATGATAACTTGCAGCCCCAGGCGGTTGCCCAGGAAAATCCCGGCCAGGGACCCGACCATGACGGCCAGCATCCAGGTGAAGGCGAAGATTCTGGTGATGTTCACCCCCAAAGCCATGGCCACTTCGTGGCTTTCGGCCGTGACCCTCATTTTCAGACCAGTCTGGGTCTTGTAAAAAAAGAGACCGACCAGTCCGAAGCTGATCAGGGCCACGGCAAAGGCGTAAAGAAACTCATGAGGGATGAAAAGGGGGCCGACGAAGATGGTCTTGCCGGGCAAAAGCCCCCTGGGGAAGCTGATGGTGTAACCCGTCCAGATCGACAGCATGACCCCGCGCAGGATGCTCTCGATGGCCAGGGTGGCCATGATCAAGGTCAAAATAGGCTGGGCCAGGAGAGGTCTCAAGCCGGCCCGCTCGACGATGGCCCCCAGCACCCCGGCCAGGACCAGGGTCAAGGGCACGGCCAGCCAGAAAGGCATGTTGAAGTCGGTGAGCAGGGACACACAAATCAGACCGCAGAAGGTCATCAAGGTGCCGACAGCGAAATTGAAGACCTCGGTCGATTTATAGATAATGACGATAGCTACGCCGATCAGGCCGTAGATGCCCCCGGTCAGAATGCCGCTGATGAAATATTGCAGGAATAGCATAGGGCCGCCTATGATCTCTTATAAGACGTCGTTGACAAAGACTTTACTATTGATTTCGCCCTTGGTCCCGTCGCGGTAGGTGACGGCGGCCGTGATTTCGACGCTCTCTCGATCACTAAACAATCCATCCAGCAGCTCCTTATATTTATCTTCCATGAATTCCCGCCTAACTTTGCGGGTTCGGGTCAGCTCAGACTCGTCCGGATCGAATTCCTTGTGCAGGTTGATGAATTTTTTAATGGCCGCCCATCCGGGCAGGTAACTGTTTATGGTCTCTATTTCCTTTCTGATCAAGTCAATTACGCCCTCTTTTTGGCTAAGGTCCACAAAGGTGGTGTAGACGATCTTATGGGCTTCGGCCCAATTGCCTACATTGTCAAAGTCGATATCGATCAAGGCCACGGCGTAGCCGTGATCTTCCCGCCCCACGACCAAGGCGTCCTTGATGTAAGATGAGTAGCGAAGCCTTATCTCGGCGTACTGGGGTGAAAACTTCTTGCCGCCGGCGATGTTCTGCAAATCGTCCATGCGGTCCATGACGATCAAATGACCGTCATCGTCGAATCGGCCGAAGTCGCCGGTAAAGTACCAGCCGTCTTTAATGACCTTGGCCGTCTTTTCCGGCGCTTTATAGTATTCTCTGAACAGGCATGGACTTCGCACTATGATCTCCCCTTCTTCGGAGATCTTGATGTCATAGCCTTCCAGCGGCGTGCCGCAGGTTTCAGCCTTGATTTGATTTAATGGATGCACGGTGGCGATGCCGCACTCGGAACTGCCGTAAAGCTGGACTAAAGGGACGCCCACGGCGTGAAAGTAACGGATCACGTCCGGACTGATGGCCGTGCCGCCGACCCGGGCCACCCGGCACCGGCTCAGGCCCAACCGGTCGCGGAGAGGCCGGAAGACCACCTTTTCCGCCGGAAAATGAAAAAGCCGCCAAAATAGGCCGATGTTCTCGCCCTTCATCTTGGCGTCCCCGGCCCGGTAGCCCACTTTCATGGCCGCGTTGAAAATCAGCCGGTTCAGCCACCCGGCGTCAAGCATCTTGACCCGGATAGTCCGAATATATCCCTCCCAACTGCGCGGGGCCAGCAGGACGACGTGAGGGCCGACCTCCCGGATGTTCTCCTGGACGGTCTCCTGACTTTCGGGAAAATTGACCGTAAATCCGGTGTAAAGCGAATGGGCCACATTGAAAAGCTGCTCGGCGATCCAGGCGATGGGCAGATATGAGACCGACTGGTAATCGTCTCGGTAAGGGTCCCTTTTGTCAATCAAATCGGACATGAGCAAGATGCTCCGGTGGGTCTGGACGCCGGCCTTGGGCAGGCCGGTGGTGCCGGAAGTGTAAAACAGGACGGCCACGTCGTCCGGCTTGGTCTCGTTAATCATTTTTTCAAATAAATCAGGGTCTTTTTTGACCCGCTCCGCCCCGATTTCCAGCATCTCTTCCCAATTGATCAGCAAGGGGTCTTTACAGCTCCACAGCCCTTTTTCTTCCCAGTAAATGGCCTTTCTGATTTTGGGGACCTCGTCTTTAATCTGAAGGACCTTGTCCACTTGTTCCTGGTCCTGGCAGACCACGAAGGTCGAATCGGAATGATCCAGAAAATACTTGATTTCCGGGGGGGTGCAGTCGGAAAAAATCCCCAGGACCGGGGCGCCGCAAGCCAAGGCGGCCAGTTCGGCCCAGTAGACATGTGGTTTGTTTTCCCCGATGATGGCCACCTTATCACCCTTCTGTAACCCCAATTCCAGAAAGGCCAAGGCCAGGCGCTGGACGATGGAGTAATAATCCGTCCAGGTGTATCTTCTCCAAATGCCCCGGTCCTTCTCCCTTAAGGCTATTTGGGAATCGCCCAATCTACGGTAATGATACAAAAGGCATTTGGGCAGGGTGTCCGGACGTGTCTGCGCTGGTTGAGACATGGCCTAGCCGACCTCCTCTTCTTCTTCCATTCCCAGGTAAGCCCTGATGACCTTCGGGTCATCCTTGACCTTTTCCGGTGTTCCTTCCGCGACTTTGACCCCGAAATCGAGCATGATCACCCGCTCGGAAATGTCCATGACCACACTCATGTCATGCTCGATGATCATCATGGTCGTCCCCCATAATTCTTTGATGTCCAAAATGAATCGGGCCATGTCCTCCTTTTCTTCGGTGTTCATCCCGGCCATGGGTTCGTCCAAAAGCAGCAGTCTGGGCTTGCTGGCCAGGGCCCGTCCCAGGTCCACCCGCTTCCTCAGACCGTAAGGCAGACTGCCCACCACTTTCTTCCGGATCGCTTCCAGCTCCAGCAAGTCAATGATGTCCTCGATCACTTCCCGATGTTCTATTTCCTGCCGGCGGGCCCGGCCGAAAAATACCCCGGCCGAGATCACGCCATAGGTCATCTGGTTCATCCGGGCCGACATCAGGTTGTCCAGGACGGTCAGGCCGTTGAACAGTTCGATATTTTGAAATGTTCGGGAAATGCCCAGCTTGGACCGTTTGACCGGGTTCAGTTTGGTGATGTCCTTCCCTTCGAAAAGGACCTGGCCGGATTGAGGGCGGTAGAATCCGGAAATACTATTGATCAGTGAAGTCTTGCCGGCCCCGTTAGGCCCGATCAAGGCCATCAGTTCGCCTTCGTAGATGTTCATGGACACGTTGGTCAGAACGGCCACGCCGCCGAAGGACAAAAACAGATTCTTGAGCGAGGCTTTGGGCTGTCTTTCCTCTTTTAAGGCCTGTGCATTCATGGCGTCTTCGATTCCCTTCCGGCTAAAGGTCAAAACTCCGTCGGACCCAATAGGACCATGATTTCAACCGGCTTCAGCCCCTGAAACGCGACCTCCGAAAAGAATCAAGGAGATAGAAGGCCCCGTTCTCGGGCTTAAAGCCGGCACGGATACAAAAGTTTTTGGAACTTTATGTTGAATAGCAGAATTCGTACCAAAAAGCTACAAATAAAATATGAGTCACGGCCTTAGGGGATTAAATCAATATTTTACCAGCTATGTATGTAAGTTATAAATTGGATGCCACTATAGATTCAGAGACCGGGCTTGGCTTGGCAAGAAACCGGAGCACCCGCCGCCAAGCCCCCTGGACATGTCCATATATTGGACATGTCCAGGGACATTCACTTTTTATAACGAGGAAGCCGGGCGGCTTTATCCGGTGCCTAAATAGGGCCGGGAATGACAATATTAAATAGATAAATACGCCAATGGCCGATGACGGCCTGAACATTGCGCCTATCAAAGTAGCCTGGCGTCTATGTTCAATTTTAAAAAATATTACAGTGGGCCGGGCTCGTACTTCCGAGCCCCGGACTGGCTTCCTGTTGAAGTCTTCCGCCCAAGACACCTCCAGGGGCGGCGGGAAATACCTTGACCCCCCCGACCTTTCTCCCTTCCCTCTGGAGGGTGTCGATTTTGGTCTGAAAGATAAAGAACCTGGATTACCGCCCGCGCGGGCATGACGGTGCTAACTAATAGTCATTTATCTAAAAATCTATACCTAAGGCGTTTTTGACCTGACCCGAAGTTCCACCAGTCACCCCTGCGCCAGCAGGGGTCCAGAAAAGGACCAGACCGAAGACTGGGTTCCCGCTTTCCCGGGAACGACGGCAGGAAGACCTCGGGCGGGAAATACTACCGCGCCTCATGGAACCTGACTTTCTTTTCGCGGTTGGCCCTTAAAAGGCATGACGGTTTCTGCGGAAGCAGGAATCCATCTTGTCATCGCCGCCGTTTAATTTGGCCTCAAAGGCCGTTTATCGACAGCCTCCCTGGGAAAGGACCGGGAAGAAGAATCACCAAATTATTGACCTTTTCACCCTATTGTTGTATAAGGATTCAGGGACCTTAACGGAAACCTTCGCTGGGAAGGAAGATGAATTGTGCTTGATTAAAAAATAATCCGCGCCATCTTTGACGCCGAACGGGGCCGGTCTTTTCGTCTCCTGGGGCGACAATGACCTCAACGCGACCATGATTTCATGCCATGCCCTCAACCTTGGAACAGCAGGCGTCCTAAATCACGGGGACGGGCTTTGAGCCGGTTCAGGGAAGTTGTATTATGCGGATCAGCCTAATTATTGTTTAATCTAAAAACGAAATGTTCATCATAAATATTGGAGAATTCCAAAGGAGTAACTTTTGGCTTGACTAGAACAGTTTGTGTTTTTTATAATACTGATAAATGTTTAAAGCAATGGGAGGCAATAATGGGTAGATTAATGACCACGATTTATCCGCTACATTTGTTTTTATGCCAGTGTGGGGAAGTTAAGCCACTGGTTTCGGATAGCCAACCTTGTTCCTTGAACTGTTGTCGCCTTTCGCCTGATGCGAATCTTTTCTGGACTACATGGAAGTAAAAATGTATTTCCGCCAAATTTTTTTACCTATCGTGCTAATGATTAATACAAAGGATCAGGTCTATTTTTTTGGCTCTTTGAAAAAATTTGTGGGTAATTTTCAGTTTGTGTCGTGGTGTGATCTTCTGTGGCCAGTCTTTCCGCCGCGCCTCCGACGAGCTTAAGATGGCCCATTCTCGGCGCGGCTCCAAGCCGGTCGAGCTTGTTTAATAAGAAGGAAGTGCATCCTGTTTTTCTGGGAATACAAGTCGCATTATTTCGCGGGCCGATTCCTGGATCATTGGTGTGAGCGGACCATGAGGTCGAGAATCGAGCCCATGAAAGGTGTGGCCAGGATGCTTCGCCGTCATCGGCAACTGATCCTGAACTGGTTCCGGGCCAAAAAGGCCTTTTCATCGGGTGTTGTCGAGGGTTTGAACGGCAAAGCCAAACTGATCACAAAACAAGCCTACGGTTTCCGCACCTACAAAAGCCTGGAAATCGCCTTGTATCATGCCCTCGGGCAATTACCAGAACCAATTTTCACCCACAGATTTTTTTGAAGAGGCGAATTTAAATCTACTTTGCGAGTGAACCTGCATACCGGGAGCAAAGATCCAAAAATTGAACTAGCGGCAATAAAGACCATCGCAGGATTCCTCAATTCAAATGGTGGTATTCTGACAATCGGTGTTGCCGATGACCGCACCCCTCTGGGTATTGATGCTGACTGTTTTGAAAATGAAGACAAGATGAACCTTCATCTTGTGAACCTGATAAAAGATCGCATCGGGCCGTCGGTGATCCATTTTATCCATGCGCACTTTGAAGATTATGATAGTTGTAGGGTCATGGTGATTGAATGCTCTAAAGCCAAGACGCCAGCATTTGTAAAAGATGGAAAAATAGAGCGATTTTATATCCGTACTGGCCCTTCCACAACAGAACTAAGCGCCAGTCAGACGCAGGAGTATATCAAACAGCGATACAAGGGTTAACAATGCGTTGCACCTTACCACAATTCCACTGTGTTCCATAGCGGTTTAGTGCCCCTCTGCCTGGTGCCCCACAGCTCTGCTGTGGGATAGTCGGTTGTACCCGTAGGGTTGCTCAAAACAAAATGAATCTCAACCCTTCTTCTGATTCGAGATGAAGAAAATTTTATCCGACTGATCCGAGTGGAGGCCGGTCAAGAAATCGTGTTTAAAACCGTATTAATGACTTTGTTGGGTTTCGCTTCGCTCTACGCCAACCTACCCTTACATCTGATTGAATCCGCTTAGGACCGGAGCACGCCCTCCGGATCGACCCGTTGCCGCAAAATCTCCAGTTCCCGGTCGGTCGGCGGTTCGGTTTCCAGGATATTTTCCGGTAATTCCGGCTTAAAACCGGTGGCGTCCAGGACCTGTTCCAAACTGACCCCCGGATGCAGGGACCGGAGGCGCATCCGATTGGTTTCGGGATGGAAATCAAAGACGCACAGGGGCGTAACGCAGTACCGGGGACCGGAGCCGGGCAGATTGAGTTTTTTCCGCAGGCCCGGCGCGCCGTCGCCGTAACCCAGGGCGCTGATCAGGGCGCATTTTTCCACGAAAACCCTGGGATTGTGGTTTTCCGTGACGATGTAGTAACGCCGGGCCACGGCGGACAAGGTGGGGGTGCCGATGGAGCCGGGGCCGCGGAGCTTGAACTTTTTCCCTTCCCCGGGCAGGCCGATCAGGTTGGTGTTGCCATACGCGTCGATCTGCAGGCCGCCGATGAAAAAGACGTCCAGCTTGTGGAAACAGAAGATGTCGATTGGGAAATAGACCGTGGATTCCCCCCAGCGGCGCAGGCGGAAATCGCAAAAATACCGGGCGGTCATGACCTTATCCACGCCCAGGAGGTTGGCCCGGAAGGCGCCCATGGCCACGGTCATGTTCGGGCCGTGGTTGAGGTGGGCCAGGACGCCCGCGGCCCTGGGAATGGGGAAATTGGCACCCACGGCCACCCATTCGCCGTCGGCCAGGTCGCGGGACAGCCAGCAAGCCATCAGTTCCTTGATCGTGTAATCCGGCATGGCAGCTCCTTGGGCTTAAAATTCTTGCAGGGACAGAAGTCTTCGCAACCCGATCCGTTCCAGATACCCCAGGTGATCTTGCGGTTCCTCCAGGTAAACCCGCCGGTACTCACTCCAGGCCGAGGAATCGCCCTTGGCCTCCATAAAACCAGCCGTGATATATTCCCGGAGATGCTCTTCGTCCTCGAGGTAGAAGCCGTGGGAGGAGTAAGGGTGCGCGCCGTAGGGGGCCCGAACGACCAGGTCCGCCCGGTAGGCCGTCCGCAGGGGCGCGGCCCGGACGTCTTCGTTGGGAATGATTTTTTCCACCGAGGTGACGGTCAAATCGGCGGCCCGCTGGATCAGGTCGTCGGCGAAGCAATTGCCGACATATTGCACGTTGCCGTACTGGTCGGCCTGGGAAGCGTGAGTGAAGGCCACGTCAATATGCATGGAGGGGACGGCCAGGAGGTGCTCGCCCCGGACCGGGTCGCGGAACTCGACCAGGTCCGGATTCAATTTAGGCAGATCGGTCCCGACCCCGCCCCGGACCGGATAAAAAGGCAACCCCTGGGCCGAGGCCTGCAGCAGGGCCATGACGATGATCTCGTCGCATTCCCAGACTTCTATCTGCCCCAACTCGGCCGCCCTCTTGTAAAAAGGGCCGACCGGGGCCGAAACCTCGGCCCCGACATAGGCCGTGACCAGCCGCCGAACGCAGCCGCCGGCCACCAGCAGGTCCACGTCCAGGGTCGAGGAGACGCTGCCGATAACCAAGAGGTCCTTGATCCCCCGGCGGATCAGCCCCCGGATCAAGGCCATGGGGTGGTTGGCGGTGATGAAGCCGCCCAGGGCGATGGTCATGCCGTTTTTGACCTGATCGAGGGCCGTGTCTTCGTCGACGATCACGGTTTTTCTTTCCATCGGTCACCTTCCTGACTAGACCGGCTTACTCCGGAAAATCGAAAGCCGGCGGTCCTGATCTTTGGTGAGTGAGTCTTACTTATAGTCGGGGAGTATAGAAGGAAATTTTTTAAGCGTCAAGAAAGAAGCGCCGGGCCGGGTCATCTATCGTCATGGGCCCGCCGGATTCCGCCGGCCACGCCCATGCCTAGAACCCAAAAAGATCCTTGCAAAATTTCCAGGGGACGGTTTTATCCTTTTAGATCAAACTCCGGTTCGGTCTGGAGGCTTTGCCGGTAATGCGGACAATATATGACAAATATCAGTATGTTATACTGTTCATTCGCCGGTTCGCCGGGCCGGTGGTTTTAATCGGCTTTTTCCGGCTGGACCTCAACGCGCAGACCCAGTTCCAGAAGCTGCCGGCGGTCGACTTTCGACGGAGCCCCGGTCAAGAGACAGGTGGCTTTCTGGGTCTTGGGAAAAGCGATCACGTCCCGGATGCTGGCTGTGCCGGCCAGGAGCATGACCAGGCGGTCGAAACCGAAGGCCAGCCCACCGTGGGGCGGGGCCCCGTAGCCCAGGGCCTCCACCAGGAAGCCGAATTTTTCCGTGGCTTCCTCTTCGGTGATGCCCAAGGCCTGGAAGACTTGCTGCTGGAGGTCCGGCCGGTGAATACGAATGCTTCCGCCGCCGATTTCGTGGCCGTTGAGGACCAGGTCGTAGGACCGGGCCAGGACTTTTTCCGGGGCTGATTCCAGGGACTCCAAATCCTCATCCAAAGGCGAGGTGAAGGGATGGTGAACGGCTACATACCGCTTTTCCTCCTGACTGTATTCGAACATGGGGAAGTGGGTGATCCAGACGAAGCGATGTTGGCCTTCCTGGGCCAGTCCTAGTTCCTGGCCCAACTTCTGCCGCAATTGTCCCAAAACCTCATGAACCACGTTGGCCCGGTCGGCGCTGAAAAACAGCAGGTCTCCGGGTTCGACCCCCAACGCCCTGATCAGCCCGGCCTTTTCCTCCGGCGAGAAAAATTTGGCGATGGGCGATTGCCAGCCGTCCGGATTGATCTTGATCCAGGCCAGGCCCTTGGCCCCGTAAACCTTGGCGAAGTCGACCAGGTCATCAAGCTGCTTGCGGGAAAAATGGTTGCAGGCCTTGGCGTTGATGGCCTTGATCACCCCGCCGGAAGCGGCCGCTTCGGCGAAAAGCTTGAAGTCGGCCTGGGCGACCATCTCCGTGACGTCCACCAGTTCCAAGCCGAAGCGCAGGTCCGGCTTGTCCAGGCCGAAACGGTTCATGGCTTCCTGGTAGGTCAGCCTGGGGAAAGGCGTGCTCAGATCCAGACCCAATATCTCCTTGAACAGGCGGACCATCAACCCTTCCATCAGTTCGATGATGTCCTCCTCCTGGATAAAGGACATCTCGAGGTCGATCTGGGTGAATTCCGGTTGGCGGTCGGCCCGGAGGTCTTCGTCCCGGAAACATTTGACGATCTGATAATAACGGTCGAAGCCGGCCACCATCAGCAGTTGTTTGAAGAGCTGGGGCGACTGGGGCAGGGCGTAGAACCTCCCCGGACTCAAGCGCGAAGGCACCAGGTAGTCCCGGGCCCCCTCGGGGGTGGATTTGGTCAGGACCGGGGTCTCCACCTCGATAAAGTCGTTCTCATTGAAAAATTGCCGGGTGATTTGGGCGGCCCGATGCCTGAGCAGAAAATTGTTCATAACGCCGGGGCGTCGCAGGTCCAGGTATCGATATTTCAGCCGGACCGCTTCCGAGACTTCCAGGTAATCCTCGATCATGAACGGCGGAGTCTGGGCGGTGTTGAGCACCCGGAGGTGGTGGATAAAGACCTCGATCCGCCCGGAGGTCAGCTTGGGATTGATCATGTCGTCCGGCCGTTCCCGGACCCGGCCCTTGACCGCCAGGACGTATTCACTGCGGACGGCGTGCGAACGTTCATGGGTTTCGGGGTCTTCCTGGGGATTAAAAACCACCTGGATCAGCCCGGTTCGGTCGCGCAGATCGATAAAAACCAGTCCGCCGTGGTCCCGGCGGCGTTGGACCCAGCCCATGAGGACCACTTCCCGCCCCAGGTCGGACTCGGTCAATTCCCCGCAATAATGGGTCCTCTTCAGACCCGCCAGTGACTCAATCAACTTGATCCTCCTCGTCCCCTATAATGCCCGTGACCTGGACAATATTGTTCACAGTCGCTCGCGTGTCCTCCGGGAAGAAAGGTATCTTTTTCTGTTCCCCTGTGGTCATATCCCGAAGCAGGGCCTCATGATTATTCAGTTCTTCAGGCCCCAAAATCACTACCCACTTCGATCCAAGTTTGTTTGCACGCCTGAGCTGGCTTTTCAGGCTTGCGTGCTCATATTCCATTTCGGCCCAAACCCCTCTAATACGCATTTCCTGAACTACTTTGAACCCGATAGATGCTGTAGTCGGGTCAAAAGCGGCTACTGATAAGGCGGGCGTACTCATGTCAAGTGTTTTTTGCTGAGATAGAAGCATGATCAGTCGCTCCAGGCCCACGGCGAACCCGAGGCCCGGAATGTCTGGGCCTCCCAAGGCCTTGACCAGACCGTCGTAACGACCGCCGCCGGCTACGGCGTTCTGGGCCCCCAGTTCCCCGGCCAACGCCTCGAAGGTGGTCCGGGTGTAGTAGTCCAGACCCCTGACCAGGCGGGGGTTGACCGTGAACTTGACACCGGCCTGCTCGATCGCCTTCAAGACCACGTCGAAATGCTCTCGACAGTCGCCGCACATAAAATCAAGGATGCCAGGTGCATCTTTGACCGCATCCTGACAACGGTCCACTTTGCAGTCCAGGACCCGAAGCGGGTTGATCTCTAGACGCCGCCGGCAATCGGGACAGACTTGTTCTTGCCGGGACCGCAGGAAATCCTGGAGGTTTTTTTTGAACTTCGGCCGACAATCCAGGGCCTGGCAGCCCAGGGAGTTTATATTAAACTCTACCCCCTCAACGCCGACCCTATCCAGGAACTGGGCCAGAAGCAGAATAATTTCAGCGTCGATATGAGGATCAGCTACGTTGAAGGCCTCGACATTAAACTGATGAAACTGCCTTTGCCGGCCTTTTTGAGGCCGCTCGTACCGGAACATGGGGCCGATGAAATAGAGCTTCAGGGGCCGGCCGTCGGCGGCCAGGTTGTGTTCGATGACGGACCGGACCAGGCCCGCCGTGGCCTCGGGCCTGAGGGTCAGGGATTCGTTGTTCCGATCCGGAAAAGTGTACATCTCCTTTTCCACAATGTCCGTGTCCTCGCCGATGGAGCGGGCGAAAAGCTCGGTGCGCTCCACGACCGGAATACGGATTTCGCGGAAGCCGAAAAGGCGGCAGACTCTTCTGGCGGCGCGCTCGACCTCTTGCCACCAGCCGATCTCTTCGGGCAGGATGTCCTTGAACCCTCTTATGGCTTTGATGCTCGACACGTCCCTACTCCACCCTCAGCCGGATTCACGACCGGCTACATAAACTTTTATTAATAATTTCATTTTATTTGCATGTCAACAAATTTGAGGCCGTATGATTAACCATTGAATAAAAGGGGGCCCTTCCCGTCTCTTTCAGCCTGGCCTGCGGAAGTCGATTCATTTTTTCGCGGGAACTCTCATGCCTGTTAAGGCGCAACCGTAAAAGGAAAGTCAGGGTCAATGAGGCTTGATGGTTGTTTTTGCCCGAAATACCCAACCCGGCGTTTTTTCTGGACCCCTGCTTGCGCAGGGGTGACGGGCGGGGCTTCGGGTCAGGTCCGGACGGCCCGTCGAGGGTGAATTTTTGGTTAAATGACCTCATAGTTATTAACGTCATTCCCGCGCAAGCGGGAATCCAGGCCATAATAACTTTTTATTACCCAGGCCGGAGCGGGTTCGCCCCGAAGGATCGGTCCCCACCATTACCTACAATTCCACCCTACGGGGCCACCTCCACCTGAGCCGGCCGTTTTTTCATCACTGTCTCTGAATTTATGAAAATTTCAATAAAGGCTTTATGAAGTCGACCGGTCGCCGGCTCTATAATCCGCTGACGCTCAGTTCCCCGATCAGAAGCGACGGGGCGCCCGTGGACCCGAAATATTTCAAGTCGGAACCGATTTCGACCGCCTGATCGAACATGCGAAAGATATTCCCGGCCAGGGCCATACCTTTGACCGGATGGTCCGGCTGTCCATTTTTCAGCCAGACGCCGGTCAGGCCGAAGGAAAAATCCCCGGAAATCGGGTCGGCCGTATGCACGCCCATTACTTCGGAAACGAGCAAGCCCTCGCCCAGGGCTTGGCATAATTCTTTAAAGCTCTTGGAGCCCGGGGCCAGATATAAGTTGGTCTGTTCGATGCCCGGGGGCGACTTGGGCCCGCTCCGTTCGGCGTTGCCGGTCGAAGCCAGGCCGTCGACCCGGGCGTGTGAATAGTCATAAAGGAAACTGCTTAAGACGCCTTGGTCGACCAGGACCGTTTTCTGACTGGGCGTCCCCTCCGCGTCGCCCGGCGAGGTGGCCAGACCCAGGGGATAGAGACCGTCGTCGATAAGGCTGACCCCTGGGGCCATGATCTTGCGGCCCAGACGCCCGGCCAGGGTCGATTTGCCCTTCTGGACATTATCGGCCAGAAATGACGCGGCCAGGATGTCCAGGAACTCGGCCGCCACTCTGTTTTCCAGGATGACCGGCCGCCGGCCGCCGACGGCTTTGCGGCCGCCCAGGCTGCGGACGGCCCGGCCGGCCGCCTCCCGCCCCACGGCCTCAAAGTTCAACTCCCGAAAACGCCTGGCGAAATCGAACTCATAACCCATCTCCGCCTCGGAGCCTTCGGCCGCCTTGGTCATCAGGCTGACCGTAACCAACGTCCCCTGATGTCGGTACCTCAAACCATGGCTGTTGACCAGCCGGATCGAGACCTCGCCTTCACGGTATTCCGCCTGGCGAACCTTTTCCACCCTTCGGTCCGAATTCAGGGCCGCCGCTTCCATTTCCCTGACCTTGGCCAGCTTGTCGGTCAGGGGAATCCGGGCCAGCTCCGGATCAAAAACGTCAAGCCCGGGCCACCGGTCGGGCGGCTGGGGCAGGCCAAGGCCGGGCTGCGGATCAGTCAGTTTGGCCCCGGCCGAGGCTTCCGACACGGCCCGCTCCACGGCTTCCGGCGTAAAAACCGAGGTGTAGCCGAATCCTAAACGACGGCGATCCACGAAACGAAAGGCCGCGGATGATTCTTCCGTCCGCCGAACCTGGTCGGTCCGAGCTTCCTTGACCCCAATGGTCAAGGATTTGATCCGCACCAAGTAAATTTCATATTCCTCAACCCCGACCTTTTGGGTCCGCTCCTCAAGGCGATCCAGTAAATTATCCAAGTTTTCCCCACCGGCGGTGAATTCGTTCATATCGATCTCTCCAAGGCTATCTCGCCGCATTCCGGAAATTTTACGCACTTGAGGCAGTCGGCCCATATTTTCTGGGGCAGTTCCGATTTATCTATAATTTGAAATCCGAACCGCTGGAAATATTCGGGAATGTAAGTCAGGACGAAAATACGTTTCAGTCCCAAGTGACGGGATTCTTCGAAACAGGCTTCCAAAAGGGCCCGACCCAGGTTTGAACCCTGATAACTCGGAGCGACCGCCAGGGACCGGATTTCCCCCAGGTCCGACCAGCAGACGTGCAAAGCGCAGACTCCGGCGATAGTCTCCGGCTCCGCCTCCGGACAGAGGACAAAAAAGTCCCTGATAAAATCGTATATTTCACTGAACGACCGGGGCAGCATCAGTTCCTTGGCCGCAAATTCCTTTAGGATTTCATAAATTTTTGGAACATCCCCTATCCGGGGCTTTCGAACCACCAAGACCCTAAACCTCCATTCCTGACGGCTTTCCTAAACAGGCTGCATCATAAACGCCCGTCTTTTTGACCGTCAATACAAATATCCACTGGGAAGTAACCATTCAATGAACGGCGGCATTCCCGCCTCTTTCTGTCCGGCCGATGGACGTGGATTCCCGCTCAAGCGGGAATCCAGACCACCAATGACTGACAGATTTCGTTGGAAACAGTTCCGAACAAAGAGACAATTATGGCGGGTCTTATAAAATCATCCCTCAGTCGATCAGAGCCGAAATAAACATATTTTTAAAGCCCTTGGCTTCCAGTTCGGCCATGGCCGCCTTGGCCTGCTCCCTGGTTTCGTAGCGGCCGATCCTGACCCGGAAGTACTTTCGGCCGTCCAATTCCACTTGATAATAATAGGCATCCAGCCCTCGGGCCTTAAGGGAAGCCGCCATTTTTTCCGCCTCGGCCAGGCTGTCGGCGGCGGCCACCTGGATCGAGAAGTTTTCACCGGGCCGACGCGGCGGCGGGGCGGCCGAAGTTTCGGTTTTGACCGTGGCCACGCCGGAAGTGACCACGAGTTTCTCCTTTGTCCCTGTTTCCGCCGCCTTTTTAGGTCCGGAATGGCTTTGAGTCAGGGATTCATAAAAGGTGAGTTCCGGTTTTTCAGGGGGGGCCGCAATCGGTCTGTCAACCGGTTCTTCGGTCACCTCGACCACCGTATTGCTACTCTGGCCCGAACTCCGGACCAACCGGTCTTCCAGGCGCTTAAAGGTCTTACTCTGAAAAATCGATCCCCGGCCGACCAGAATTCCCAACGTGAACACCCAGATTAATAAAACAGCCAGACCCAGGCCGCCCCAAAACATTAAACGAGGCGACAGGACCACGGGACCGGCGGGCTTCTTTTTTTCCGGGGTTGCTTCCTGATCGGGACGGTTTTCACTCTTGTTCAAATCGGCGTTTAATTCCGGATCGTTGTCTGCCGCTTCCCCGGCTTCACCATCAAATTGGTAGGGGACCGGCGTGTCTTTGTCTTCCTGGTTCAGGCCCCTGTCCCCGGATATTTCATGTTTTTTCTCCTTATTCCGCGGAAATTCGGGCATGGTTGGGAGCCGGCCTCCTATTCAGCCTTTGAATCCTTGTCTTCCTGGGCCTTGATGGTCAGATCGCGAGTGAAATCGGGACAGCGAAGCTGGCCCGAACATTCGAATCTGTATCTTTTCAGACAGTTCTCCCGCCAAGCGCAGACCGCGCAAATCGTTCTTTCTTCAATCAAGATCAACCCCCATTATTAAGGTATTCCCGATGATTGAGACCGCCAAGCATGCACAGGACCTCATAACTGATCGTCCCGATCGCCTCGGCCAGGTCTTGGGCGGACATGATCCCCCCCCCCTGGGCCCCGAGGAGAACCACCTCGTCCCCCGGACTCGCCCCGGGAATGCCGGTCACGTCAAACAAGGTCATATTCATGCAGACCCGGCCGCGCACCGGCGCGGGCCGGCCGCGGATCAGACCGAACCCCCGGTTGGACAGGAGACGGGAATACCCGTGGGTGTAACCGACTGGAACAACGGCCAAAACTGTTTCCTGCGGGGCGATCCACGTCCGGCCGTAACTGACCCCGCTGCCGGCCGGGATGGTCTTGACCTGGACCACCCGGCTGACCAGGCTCATCACCGGTTTGAGTTCGACCTTCTCCCGGAAATGTTCGGCTGGGTAGGCCCCATAGAGCATCAATCCCGGCCGGACCATGGCGTAATGGGCGCGCGGCAGGCTCATGACTGCGGCGCTGTTGGCCGCGTTGTTCAGCAGCGGCTCGTCATACCCTAAACCCTGGACCGCTTCAATAAGCCGCTCGAAACGGCCGAGCTGGATTTGAAGGAATTCCGAATCTTTCAGATCAGCATCCGAAAAATGAGTGGCCAGCCCGGTCACGGCCAAGTGTTCAAACTGTTTGATTCGGTGGAGAAAATCTTCAGCCCGGTCGTGACGAACCCCCAGGCGGTTCATGCCCGTGTCCAGCTTGAGTTGAACCTTGACCTTTCGATTCCTGGTCCGGGCCTGGTCGTTCAACTCCCCGGCCAGGCCGAGGTCAAAGACAAAAGGAATCAAATCCAAGTCAATAATCTCGGGACAGTGGCCCGGCTCAAAACCGGCCAGCAGATAAATCGGCCGGGTGATGGCGGCCTCCCGGAGTCGGACCGCTTCGTCCAGGTCCATGACTCCCAGACCGTCCGCGCCCTCCCGCACCAAGACTTCGGCCGCCGGAATCAGGCCGTGACCGTAAGCATCGGCCTTGATCACGGCCATGATCTTGACCTCCGGCCCGACCAGCCTTTTGATCTGCCGGAAATTGTGGCCCAGGGCCGCCAGGTCCACCCGAAGTCTGTTAAAGTGATGAGGCAAGCGGATTGTCCTCTGTGACGCCGGATTGATTATTAACCTGGATTTAGATTATCTCAACCATCGGCCAGGAATCAAGTAGAGACCATGACCAAGGGCGTCCATTTGAATTTTTATTTTCGTTTTGTCCGCGCTTGGTTTAACTTGAGTAAGGTCGAGGCTGATAGGTCTTTTCCATGAACCCGTCCCGAAGACCATGAGACAAAAGAGGCTCCCCTTGGGCCGCCCCGTCATATCTATTGTCCTCCAAGACCGCCGGGCCCCCAACGCCAAACCCCCTGGACATGTCCAACCTTGGACATGTCCAGGGGGTTATAAGATTTGTTTCGCTATTTATTTAACCAGAACCGAAGGCAGCCACATGACCGATTGCGGGATATAAGTGCAAATAATTAATCCGATCACCATCAGGATGACGAAAGGCACTATGCCCCGATAAATATGGCTCATTAATATTTCCGGCGGGGCCACCCCTTTGAGATAAAACATGGCGATGCCCAAGGGCGGGGTCAGAAAAGAAGACTGGAGATTAATGGACACCATCATGACGAACCAGAGCCGATCAAAGCCCAGGCTATCGGCGATCGGCAAAAAAATGGGTAAAACAATCAAGACGATCCCGATCCAGTCCAAAAACATCCCTAATACAAAGACGACGGCCATCATGACCCAGAATACGCCCATCTTACCCAAGCCAAGGCCGAGAATCAGATCATTAATCACATCTCCGCCGCCGATGCCGATGAAGACGCCGGTGAAACAACTGGCCCCGATGACCACGGTCAGGACCATGGCCGTGATCCTGGCCGTGGCGGTCATGGCGTGGAACAGACTTTCCCACGAGAATCTTTTATAAGCCAGGACCAGTAAGAAAGACAGGAAGGCCCCCACCCCCGAAGCCTCGGTCGGGGTGGCCACGCCCCAGAAAATCGAGCCCAAGACGCCCAAAATAATAACCATGGGCGGAACAAGGGATTTCAGGCACATCATTATTATTTCCGAATAGGAAACGGCCGCTCTCTCCTCTTTGGGCATGGGCGGACCTTTTTTGGGGTCAAGGCCGCACAAGACGATGACATACAAGAGATATAGAACAGCCAAAACCAGCCCCGGAACAATAGCCGCGGCGAATAATTTCCCGACCGACAATTGGGCCTGGCTGCCCATGACGATCAGCATAATGCTGGGCGGGATCAGAATGCCCAAAGTGCCGCTGGCCGTAATCGTCCCGGTGGTCAATTCCTTCGAGTACCCGAATTTAAGAAGCATCGGCACGGCCAATAAGCCCATGGTCACCACCGAAGCCCCGATCAGTCCGGTGCAGGCCGCGAAAATAACGGAAACGGCGACCACGGCTAAAGCCAGACCGCCGCGGATAGGCCCTAAAAGATATCTTAAGGCCGTAAACAATCTTTCTAAAATTCCTGAGCGATCCAATAACTGGGCCATGAAAATAAAAAGGGGCACGGCAATCAGGATGTAATTGTCCATGGCGTCGTAAATCCGGCTGGCGAACATGGAAAAGATCGATGGTCCCCAGCCGAAGTAGCCGAAAATCACGGCGATGCCGCCCAGAACAAAGGCCAGTTCATGGCCGAGGGCCAGCCCGGCGATGAGACAAATGAACATCAAGGCGACAATTAGGGCTTCACTCATAATTCGCTTCCTTTGATCAGAAAGTACAGCCTTCTAATAAATATGCTCACCCCTTGCAGCCCAAGCAGAATAGCCGCAATCGGCATGATCGTTTTTATGGGGTACAAAGGCGGAGAAAAGGCGCTCTGACTGCGTTCCATCATGCCCCAAGCCTGCCCGGCGAACAAAGTGCCCTGCCAGATGAAAATCCAACAAAAAGGGAAAAAAAACACCAGATAACAAATGACATTTAAGGCTGCCCTGGTTCTCGGCCTGAACATGCTGTAGATTATTTCCACCGAGACATGCCCGTTGTGTTTTAAGGTGTATCCGATCAGCATAATGAAGTAAAAACCGTAAAGTTGCGTACTGACTTCGAAATTCCATATGGTTGGACTGTTGAAAAAATAGCGGGCAATGACCTCGACCACGGTTAATAGCACCAGAACGGCGATCATCGCGCTGAGGATTTTGCCAAGCCACTCATTCATCGAGTCAACAATTCTGATGAAAATATTTACAATCTTCATTAAAGGCACCTCGTCTCCGTATCTATGAATTTATCTGAATTATAAGACGAAGCGGTTGAAGCCTCGATACGGAGGCCTCAGTCAAGGTATTAAAACTATAAATTTTTAGATTCGGAGTTTGATAAACCGAGCGGCCCTGAGAATATGTTTTTATTAGTCGGCGGTGAATATCTATTCTCATTTGAACTGGTGATCCTGTAATTCTCAGGACCGCTCTCTCGGCTTCTTTTAGGTAAATGTAAACCCTCGGTTCTTGGTGGTCTGGATTCCTGCCGAAGCAGGAATCCACTTCTTTCGACGGGGGAGAAAGAGCAAAGACCACCGTTCACTGATAACTTCCACGAAAACACGTAAATAGAGTTACTTGGCTCCCTCGGCCGCCTTTTTCAATAGGTCCATGTTCGGAAGCATCGGCGGTCGATTGTCGACCGGGGCTTGAATCTTCTTGAAGGCGGCGGCCGTCTCTAAGTATTTATATTGAGAATAGACGACCTTGGCAAAAAGAGGATTCTTCTGGGCTTCATCCTCAAAAGCCTTAAAAGCCATGGCCTGAATTTTGGCTAAATCCTCGGGACCAAGGAGATTCATCCCCACGCCCTTTTCCGCCCATTTATTGGCATGGACGTAATCAACCATGTTGGAATTGGTGGTTGATTCGATCATCGTGGCCATGGCGGCATATTTGACTTTGTTTTGAACGTTGGGCGGCAGCTCTTCCCAGGCTTTTTTATTGATCATGACCCCGATAATGGAACAGGGCTGATGCCAGCCGGGTCCGTTCCATTCCGTGGTGATCTCATGGATGCCCATATTCCAGTCCAAAAAAGGTCCGCCCAACTCGCCGCCGTCAATCATGCCTCTTTCCAGGGCCTGATACATTTCAGGCGTGGCGATCATCACCTGGACCGCCCCCAGATCATTAAGCATCTTGCCCTGGATCAACCCGGCCATGCGAATCTTTTTTCCCTTGAAATCATCCAGTTTAGTTATCTTAAATTTACCGCGGACGCCCGATTCCGCCGGGATGGCAGCGTATGGGAAATAGAGCATTCCGAATTTGCCGTAGACCTCGCTATACACATCCAGTCCGCCGCCCTGATAGATCCAGGTCAGAAAATCCATTTGGCTCAGTCCCATCGGCAGGGCGCCCAGGGCGGTAAAGGCCGAGTCCTTGCCCGCCCAATAGAAGGGCACGTCGCCGCCGGCCTGAAGGGTATTGTTCTGAACCGCCCCGAAGGTTTCAAAGGCCGGAACGATCTCTCCGGCTTGATGCAATTTGATGGAAAGCTCACCCGCACATATTTCATTAACTATCTTGACAAAAGTTACATCGGCTCCGAACAGGGTGGCAATGGCCGGCACCCAGGTGGTGCCCATACGCCATTTGATTTCCTTGGCCGCGGTGATTCCGGGAATCATGGCCATCAAGGTTACAGCAACCACAAGTACGATTACCTTTTTCATCTCTTCACCTCCTATAGAGTTTAAATTTCAATTAAAAAGGTCCTCAACTAATTCCACTTGCTCTTTTTTCCCTCCTCCTCATTTTTTTTCGGTTTCATGCCATTTCTCTATCTCATGCCGCTGGACCTTACCCGTCGTACTTCTGGGAAATTTATCCAAAGGTATGATCTCGATATAGCGAGGCCGTTTATAGCCGGCCAGGTTCTGTCGGCAAAGGTCCATAAGTTCTTCCTGGTCTAGGGGCTGACTGGTGGCGATATAGGCTTTGGGGGTCTCGCCCCATTTGGGATCGGGGTAGCGCACCACCACGGCCTCCAGCACGGCCGGATGCCGCATCAAAACACGCTCGACCTCGGCCGGATAAATATTCTCCCCGCCGCTTTTAATCAGATATTTCCTCCGGTCCACAAAGTTGATCTTTCCTTCCTCGTTCATGGCGAAGACGTCGCCCATGTGAAACCAGCCGTTTCGAAAATCCTCCCGATTGGCCTCCTCGTTGTTCCAATAGCCGCTGCACAGGGAAGGCCCCCGCATGGCCATTTCCCCGGGTTCGCCCAGAGGGACGTCGTTATCATCGAAATCGACTAGTCGGATTTGGCAGGTCGTGCTGACTCTTTTGGAAAAATCAGTGGGAATCTTGCCTATCTCCAAAACGGAAGCCGAGGCCGGCGGCAGTCCGGTCTCGGTTGAACCGAAAGAATTGAGAAAAGGTGTGTTCACCAAACGGGTGATTTCGGCGATGGTGGCGGGCGGGGTCAGATCGGCCATGGCCCCCACATACTTGGCCCCGACCGGCTTTCGATCAGCCTTGCTGAAGATCTCGATCATGGGCTCGTAACATCCGGGCATCAGAATGAACCAGCCCAGCCATTCCCTGAAGGCGTAATAGGCCAGTTTCTCGGGCTCAAAACCCGGGATGCAAATAACTTTCCCGCCGATAATATGGTTGGCCATCATCTGGTCCATGGAAGCCATGTGAAACATCGGAGCCCAAGCTAAAAAAGTGTCTTTCTCGTCGAGGTTCAAGTCACAAACCCAGGCCCAGGTTCGGCCGAAAATCCCCCGGTGAGAGACTATGGCCGCCTTGGGATATCCGGTGGTGCCGCTCGTGTAAATAATGGTCAGGGCGTCTTCGGGCAAGACCTCCACGTCCAGCTCCCGGTCCACGCCCTTGTCCAGAAGGGCGGAAAAAGCCATTTCGCCCTCCCTTTCGGGTCGGTCGTCAAACCAGACCACGGTTTTTATAAAAGGAAGATCGTCCCTGATTTCCTCGAATTTGCTTCTATAGAGCGAGGAAACCAATATCGTCTCCGGGGTGGTCAGCTGGATGCAGTAGGACAGTTCATCCGCCGCTTGCCGCCAATTTAAACAAGGAACGATAGCCCCCAGTTTGGCCGCGGCGTAAGCCACCAGACAATACTCCATCCGGTTTTCGGACAAAACCGCGACCCTGTCGCCGCGTTTTATCCCCAACGACCCGAAAGCATTGGCTAATTTATTAGCCAGGGAGTTGAGTTGGGCAAAGGTCAACTGCCCGCCGTCATATTCGACGGCCAGCCTGGCCGGGAAGACCTTGGCATTGACCCTCAAGGCTTCGCCCACCGTCAGGTAACCGGACCTCAGGATATTTTGAGCCGTGGTTGGACTTCCTAAATTAAAATTGAGTGTCATTTTGCTTAACCTCCCCCAGGGCATGGAATATTGTTTTTTAAGACAAACCTAAGTTAGAGTTAATACTGAACGTTCGTTCCATCCTTTAAAGCAAAATCCATACCATCGATTGGACCGGATTCACCTGCCAGGAAGACCTGGTAAATAAACATTAAATTAAGATAATTATATCGATTATCTTGAACCGGTTTTTAACGGATTTGAATTTTTCAACATGCCCAGGCTTGGACATGTCCAAACCCTCTTGGAAAATCCGGCCCCCCGCTCCTCAAGCGAGAGACCCGGTAAAACCTTTCGGCCTCTTCATTCGATGGTTTCACCATCTCTGGGCCGCTCGGACCTGACTCCGGATGATTCTGTCCTGGGCGTCCCGATGAGGACCTTGATCGGACCGGTCCGCCGGTCCCGGTCCTAGGCCAGGCCGAGGTTCCGACCCTGTGGGCGCCACAGCCAAGCCAACTTGTTATAGGCCCGGGGATCATCCGGCGAATATTCCTCCCGCAACTTTTCCCGCAAGTTCAAACCAATGGAACCGGGTCATCAGTCCAAATATTCAATTATTTAAATTCTTGTCAGCGAGATATAACCCGCTAAAAATAATATGGTAATAGCCTGATCATGGAATGTTTTTATTCGTTATTCCATTTAAATAAATTTGATAGAATATAGAGGCAATATGGCTGAAAGACAGTCTGCCGCCTGAATCGGCCCATTTATATACCCAGTTACACATTCCAATCGCAGACCAAGTCATTATTTTGATATCCAAATCTTCTCTGAATATACCGGCGTCAACTCCTTCCTTGATTAAATTTTCCCAGAGCGATATGTATTGACGGAAATTGCTCTTGATACTTTGTTCAATATTTATAGGTAGTTGATCCGTTTTTTCATGAAGCATTACCGCCAAATAGGGATAATTGTTTAGGTAAAACGAAAAGTGTTGTTGGAAGGCTAGGTTGATTTTATCTCGAGGGGCAATGGATAATTTTAAAATATGACTCATACGATCAATTGCATGGGTAATACTTTCATAATTAATAGCGAAAAGTAAATCGTGTTTATGTTTAAAATAATGATAAAGAGTCGCTTTTGTGAGACCGACTTTATTGGCAATATCTTGTAGGCTAGCCCGCTCATAACCTTTTTCTTGGAAAATTGAAGCAGCCGCTTCTAGTATTTGTGATTTCCTGTCTGTTTGGCATGATGGTCTAGAAGAAATGTTCTCAGAATTTCTCAAAGGATCACCTTTTGGAATAACCTTATCATAAAAAATTGTTAATAGTACTTTTAAAAATAATAATCAAGAGCCTCCAGGAAAGGTTGCCCTCAACGGTAAATTTAAACTGGTTTGTTCAACAAATCCTCTTTTGATTAACGGTCCTGTTTGAAAATCACGACTGGACTAGACCCAGGTTTTGGCATTCACGATGAGGCCGTTCATAATTGTTGGCATTGAGCCTAGCATTATGTTCATTCTGGCGTGTTTCGACGAACTTCACAAATTTACATCGGAAGGCAATCTTAAAGAAATGGACGAGGATAAGGCAATAGAAGCTTTCAACAATGCCGTGGTCCTCGACCCATCGACATTGGTGGTCTGATTTTCTCTCTCTTTTACGTCGTGGAAGACTTCGTAGAGATAAACCATAGCCAGGCCCTATTACATACCTCTATCCTTGAGGATGGCCCAGATCACGACCATGTGCTTCTCGTAAAAGATCCAGACGCCGCCGGGACGTGAGACCGCGGCCTTTTACGGAAGCTTACCTGTAGTGAGCGCAGGCGGTTATGATCTTAACATCGCCCTCGCTCTCCAAGAAATTTCTTAATATCTACAAATAATCATTTATTTAAAAAATATCGCTAAATCATAAACCGGCTGGCCGGTAGATAATGCTACAAAAAAGAAGAAAAATTTGTCAAGTTCTTTTTAAGATCGGCGGATAAAAAGTCATCTTATGAGATAAATGCATGATATTAAGTTGAATTTGATGGATTTCACTTCGAACTGCTCCGAGCAATCAATTTGCGCCTATCAGTCCGGTCAATTATTCGTTGGGTTGCGCTTCGCTCTACTTAACCTATAATATGGAATATAATAAACTAATTACATAATAAGGACTTGAACAGGAATTGTAGGCTGGGTAGAGCAAGGCGAAACCCCGCGATTATTCTTGATATTTTCTTCTTTTCCCCCTGGGAGAGGGCCGGGGTGGGGGCGTACATTAAGGTTATTGGCTTTCTGGATTCCCGCTTGCGCGGGAATGACTATGATAAATATTCGTCATTCTTGCGAAAACAGGAATCCACTTCCGCCGGCTAGGCTGAAAGAGGCGGAAAACGCCCCCGTTCAATGAACGGTTATGTGGGGGCCGCCCCAAATTCTTGACTTTTCCCCACATTAACTTGAAATTCCCCGTAGCCTGTTACGGGGTTGCCGCAAAACAGGAAAAAGGCCTACTTCAGCTTTGATACCCCGCCGCAAACTGCGGGGAGCTTCATTATGATTTATACAGCCCAATCCATATTTCCTGGTTGCCAGGTCTCCGACCATGGTTTTTGTCTTTAAACGGATTAATGAGCCTGATCAAAAATATGGATAAGTCTTGCCAAATGGTTATTTGACCGAACAACTGATTCTTTTCCAAATTTGACGCATAATCGATACAGGAGGTGTGTCCCTGTAAAACCTGATTCCTTTTATCCCGTCCTGGCCCTGACCAGGTCACCCCCTGATTCCCCGGCTCAAGTCCTTGGCCCCAGCTCCCGGACCCCTTGCCCTTGACCCCCAGCCGGGCCGTTGTCCCGCCTTCACGGCGGCTCGGGGCTTAAATACGTCCGGCCAGCAAACGCTGAATCCGGGCCGCCAGAACCATGTCGCCCCGGACCTTTACTTTTCGGGTCAGAAGGGCCAGGGCGGGATTAAGGCGGCCTTCCGCCAGCTTCACGGCATTTTCGGCGTTGACCGTGACGGTTACGTCGGGACGAGGGTACCGGCCCGAACTGACTCGGCAGGACCGGCCTTGACACACCGCGTGCCATTGACCGCCGTCCTCGCCGGGGACGTTGAACTGAAATACGCCGTCGATGTCGGGCAGCTTAACCTCCTTGAATTTTTCCTCCATCCTTTCAAACATTTCCGCGCAAGTCATCTTCTTGATCTTTCCGTTTTTGTCTTCGGAACATCGTCAAGCCAGGCCAAGGTCCCGTCAGCGGCCCGGACCACCCTCCTTTTGTTCACGATTCATCCATTCCAGTAGCTCCCGGGCTTCGTGAAAATCGGGGTTAATAACCAACGCCTGCCTGATCGACCACTTGGCCTGATCGACCTGACCGGCCTCAAAATAACACCGGCCTAAGTTGAAATAAAGGTTTTCATCCTGATCATGTATCTGGAGGGCTTGGCGGTAGTAAGTCAAGGCGTCTTCATACTTGCCCTGTTTGCGTAAGGTAATGCCCAGGCGGTTTAAAATGTGAAGATCATGGGGGCTCTGCTCCCAGAGCTTGCGAAAAAGCGCTTCGGCCTGATAAAGGTTTTCCATTTGCAGGTGGATTTCTGCGATACCGGCCTGAATTTCCTCGTTAAGGGGGTCAAGGGCCAGGGCCTTTTCCAGGGCTTGGCCGGCCTCGTCCAGACGTCCGGCCTCGAGGTAGGCCCGACCCAAGGCCGCCTGGGCTCGAACCAGACCGGGATCGACTTCAACCGCTTCTTCCAGGCTGGCCACGGCCTCGTCCATCCGGCCTTGTTTCATTAGAATATCCGCCATATCGGTGTAAAGGCTGGCCAACCGGTTTTGGCCGGTCCTAAGGGCCTGGCCGTATTCCTCCAGCGCCTCCTTAGGTTGTCCGGACTCAGTCAGATAGTCGCCTTTGGCTTCCTTAGTTTCCGGCCAGGGTTTCCGGTCGCGCTTGGCCAAGGCTTCTTTTATTTTCGCGGCCAGAAGTCCGGCCACGATCGGCCGGTTTAAAACGCCGTCTATGTTCAATTTTGATATTCGGGCGATTTCTTCGGCATCAAGGGTGGGCATGATCAACAGGCAGGCCAGGTCCGATAATCCGGGCTCCCGTCGAATCATCTCGATCACTCCCGGGCCGCTGATCAAAGGCAGGTCCCAGGCGACGATCAAAAAGGATTCGGGCCTCGACCGGAGCAGGTCCAGAGCCGTCAGGCCGTCATCGGCCCGGATAAGATTGTAAAAACCAATCTCCCGAAGGGTCCGAATGATGACCTCGGCCTCGGTCCGTTCCGGAACGACAATTAGAAAGTTAATGTCCAGACCTGCCATACTGGTCTAAATACTATGCTTTTCACCTTTCAGGCAATAAAAAATTTAAAAAATCGCCTTCCCTCGATTTTTAATCCCTTCACGGGATGGACCACGATTGAGCGGGGTGGCCATGGGATTGTGGCCCCAACAGGTCGTCACGATAAAAATAGTCCAATACGGTCTTGATTTATCGGCCCATTTGGGTAAATATTTCTTGTAAGGAATTATCATTTTGAATCAACCCTGTGTCATACAAGGAGGTTGTTGTCATGACCACCACACCCCAGCATTGTCCGGGTTTCGAACAATTTAAACACCTGAAGTCCTTTGTCTGCAACTGCCCCCACTGCGGCCATGAAAAAGAGATTTTTTCCGACGAGTTCGACAAGACTCATATCTGCAAAAAGTGCGGACAGACTATTGATTTCACTCAGTGCAAATGGGAAAGCGGTACTTGAAATCTGTTTTTCAGCAGGGAAAACCGGGGTGGTCCCTGTTTTTTAATTTGGCTCTTTGAAAAAATTTGTGGGTAATTTTCAGTTTGTGTCGTGGTGTGATCTTCTGTGGCCAGTCTTTCCGCCGCGCCTCCGACGAGCTTAAGATGGCCCATTCTCGGCGCGGCTCCAAGCCGGTCGAGCTTGTTTAATAAGAAGGAAGTGCATCCTGATACTCAATCTGCCAGGATGAGGTTGCAAGACCAAATCATCCACGGAGGCGAGAATCAGGATGCAGATTAAGACTTTGCTCAATCGGCTGGAAAAGCACAAGGGTTTTGTTTATCAGTCGGTCCAGTTGATCGAAGAGAATGCCCGTCTGCTGCTTGAGGTGAGTGTCCG
>Ga0209270_1000891_pt1 | contig 50862 bp, 45 predicted proteins | sample MTBAKSrepl1MetaG_FD_187456 | JGI IMG/M metagenome (GOLD analysis project Ga0209270, IMG submission 187456) | Enrichment culture microbial communities from Arthur Kill intertidal strait, New Jersey, USA, that are MTBE-degrading - MTBE-AKS1... | ecosystem: Environmental > Aquatic > Marine >... | reverse complement strand
ACAAACACTGGCTCGCCTTGATCGGAGCGCCCCCTATTCCATCGTCCCTGCCATGAACGGAGGCTTGTAGTGTAAAAACCGGCCTACCGAAATACTTAACTACTTGATATTATTACGGCGCTATTGCTCAAACTGTCAAACTTCGGACGCCTTTGGCGTGACACTTCATCCTCTCTGCCTGTGCGCCCCACGCAGACAGGCGTCCTTGCGGCGTACTCTGTGTACGCCTTACACCTTGTTCCTCAGGATTCGTACGCCTTGCATCTCGTCGTTTTTGAGCAGGCTGCTCGAAAGGGTGTTTGGCTTCAGGTTGTTAAGCGGATCGTAATCTGCCGATCCTGGATTTTCTTTGAACCTGGAGATCTTCTTGGATCTTCGGCACCACGTTAACAGGCCGCTGGAAAACGCGATCTGCGACGTTGGGCTTCATCCTTCGTCCTTGCGGCGTACTGTATGTACGCCTCATTCCTCAGGATTCGCCCGCCTTGCATCTCATCGTTTTGCAGCGGCCTGTTCGCAATCGTGTATATCAACGAGCGGTTAACCGACGTGGCATTCGTTACATTTCATCGGCGCGGTTTTTCCTTCTTTGTTTACTTCCTTGTGGCATCCCTGGCAATTCTTGTGAAATGCGTTTCTCAGGTCGTCCACGTTCTTTTCCTGTGCGGCCTGCCTGTCGGCCGGATGACACTCCATACACTTCTGAACGGGCTGTTTGCCGGTCTCCCAGCCTTCCATCGTCCAGATGTTTTTGCCGTCCTCATAAATGTGGTGGCACTCGTGGCAAGCGACCTGGTGATCGTCGACGTGCTTGGCGTGGGTGAATTCCACGGGTTGCCTGATGGACTTGGGGAACTCGGAACGGTGATCGATCATAAAGGTATCCGCCACCTTTTGCACGGCGTAAGCCGTACCCACAGCCAGGCAAACGATCAATCCGAAAAGCAGAACCGGGCGCAATGTGAACTTCATGGGTTTCACCTCCTTTTCATATGGGATAACGGTATGTTCCACCGTCAGTGTTTGCGGTGCAAAACGATTTTTCGCGGCAACTGCTTGAAATAGACACCAAAACACGCCTGCAAGTCAAGAGGAAACGCCCGGTGGAGGACCGGGCTCGATACGCACATCTGCAGAAGATGAGTCGAAAACTCCCTCGGTCCGGCGCCTCTACCACTCATTCGATGTCGCACCGAAAACCGGTTTTGCGCCGACCGGTTTGCAGGAAGCGACGGAATGGGATGTACGCCACCCAGGGAAAGCGGGCGCATAGGATGGGGTATGGTGCAGGGACGGAGGATGCGGAATCCAACAGCGTCACGTCACTCTTTGGCCGCCAGGAGTCGACCTAAAATCATGCGCTGCACCTCCGAGGTGCCCTCGACTATTTGGAACAATTTGGCGCCCTTGTAGTAACGTGAAACCGGGTATTCACGCATGTATCCATATCCGCCGTGAATATGCAGCGCATCGCCGGCCACTTTTTCCACCATTTCAGAAGCGAATAGCTTTGCAACCGTGGCCTCGAAGGTGTGCGGCCGATCGTTGTCCTTGAGCCATGCGGCTTTCAGATACTGGTTACGAGCCAACTCGATGGCTACCGCCATGTCCGCCAGCTTAAACTGCAGGGTTTGAAACTCGAAAATGGGTCGGCCGAATTGCCGGCGTGTCTTGGCATAAACCAGCGCTTCGTCCATACAAGCTTGTGCTAAACCGACGGCCACCGCCGCAATGGCAATGCGCCCTGTCTGGAGGGCGGCCAAGTGTTGAGCGAATCCTTTAGTGGGATCCCCCAAAAGGCTGTCGGCCGGGATACGGCAGTCCTCAAAAATGATCTCGTTGGTGGCGGAAGCGTGCCAGGCCATTTTATTGTAGCGTTTACCCAGCTTGAATCCCGGAGCATCCTTGGGAACAATGAAGGTGGAGATGACTTTCTTGGCGCCCCCACTTCTGCTGCTTTGAGCCGCCACCAAGGCGAAGGTCGAATTCTCCAGCCCGATGTTGGTGATGAACTGCTTGTTTCCGTTGAGGATCCAGTGGTCGCCTTCCTTGACGGCTCTGGTTCGAAGGGCCCCGGCATCCGACCCCGAGTCCGGCTCCGTCAGAGCGAAAGCTCCAATGATCTTGCCCTGAGCCACGGGCACTAACCATTTCATTTTCTGGTCCGTGGTGCCGAATCGAAACAGTTCTTCGCCCACCACCGCAGTGGTCACCTCGAGACAGGCGCCGATGGTCAGATCGCCGCGGGAAATCTGTTCGAGGCAGAGATGATAGCCCACCCAGTCACCGCCGGCGCCTCCATAGGCTTCCGGGAAGGGGATTCCCATCATGCCCAGTTCTGCCATCTTTCCCAGGATATCGTACGGATATTCCCCTTTTTCATCCAATTCTTCGGCCCGGGGCATGATGACCTCGTCGGCAAAATCCCGGGCCATTTCCCGGATCATGGCCTGTTCCTCAGTAAGGTCGAAATTCATCAGGGTACTTCCTTTCCAGTCCAACCAGCCGTATCGTATGTTCAACGGAGCATATTCAGATCAGGTTCGTGTATTGAGGGTTTCTTGTTCAGCGTGTTTTAACCGGCCTGAGGGCGGCTTTGTGTTTCAAGCAGGGAAATAGGTCATCCCAGCCATCGCTTTCGGCGCTTGTAATGTTTTGCGTCCCGGTAGCTCTTACGTCTTCCTTTCAGGCTCAGTCCCAAGTAGAACTCCTTGATATCTTCGTTATCTATCAAAGCTTCCGAGGGACCGTCCAGCACAATACGGCCGTTCTCTATAATATATCCATGCCGGGAAATGTTGAGAGCGATCCGCACATTTTGTTCCACCAACAGCATGGTGATTCTCTCCCGCTCATTGACATTTTTCAAGACTCGAAAGATCTCTTGTACCAGTAAAGGGGCCAACCCCAGCGAGGGTTCGTCGAGTAGGACCAACTTGGGTCGGGCCATCAATGCCCTTCCCACCACCAACATCTGCTGTTCACCTCCGGACAGGTATCCGGAGATGTTGTTGCGCAGCGTCTTGAGCGTGGGGAAGTAGGAGAAGACCATGTCCAGATCCTTCCGGACGCCCCGCATTTCGGCGCGGAGATGAGACCCTACCAAGAGATTCTGTTCAACGGATAAATGTTCAATGACTCGGCGGCCTTCCATGACCTGGATGATGCCCAACCGGACGATCTGGGCTGGATCCAGGTCTTCGATACGCTGGTCTTCAAAGACAATATGACCTCGGATAACTTCCCCTTCTTCGGAGTGCTCGAGACCGGAGATGGTCTTAAGTGTGGAAGTCTTTCCTGCCCCATTGGCCCCGAGGAGGGCCACGACGCCTCCCTCGGGTACGGACAGGGAAACCCCTTTAAGGACCATAATGACCTTGCTATAGATCATTTCCACGTTGACCATTTCCAACATAAGAGGTCTCCCGATGGGGGTTACGCGTTGTTCTATTGGGACACCCAGTTGGGCACATCCGGGACAAGCATCCAATCGTCCGTCAGAAGCATCTGTTCGCCGCCCCTCACCGTAGTGACTTTAACTCTGAGGTTCTTGGTGGAGAAGGAGGCTTCCTTAGTGAAGGTCATCTCCGGGGCCAAACCCAGAAGTTCCTCCTCGGTAATGGGACCCTCGAACATGGCGTCGTAAACGGCTTGTCCCGTGATCTTTTCGGCGCCCACCTTGCCCGCGGCCCTCTCGATCCCCTTAAGAGCCATCAATTGCATTAATGCCGCCTGAACGCTGAGATTGCTCCAGTTATCTTTGATCCCAAGCTTTTTGCAGTAATCGATGACGATCTTCGCCCCGGGAACGGCGCGGTCAATGCCCGGGTCCATGGCGTAGGAATCGTAATGTCCCTCAAGCAGATTGATATCATTGGAAGCCACGGCGGACATTTGGATGCCGTTGTGCGAAGCCATCAGGATGGGAATATGGATCCCAAGTTCCTTCTGTGCCTGAATGGTGGAAATGACATGGGCTGTATTGGTTGCGATCCAGATGAAGTCCGGATTCAGTCGAGCCAGACGGCGAACTTCCGACAGAAGCGACACCGGTTTCATGGCGATCCATTCAACTCCCACGAGTTCCGCCCAAGGTGTGACTTTGCAGAACGCCTCAATACCGTTGATCATGTCTACATAAGCCGGAGAAACCTTGGAGTTGATTGCGGCGATTCGGATCGTCCGATTCTTGATGGTGTTTTCGTGGACCCAGTTAAAGAAGCCCGCGGCCTCGTGTGCGTACGATGGACGCGGCTGAAAGACCCAGGTGTTGGGGAGCCAGGAGAAGCCATAGGTTGCGGTGGACATGAACATGGGTACCTTGTCGTCCGGCAATCGTTTCATGAGGGCAGCCACGTCGGGACCGCCCAATCCCAAATGGGCGATAGGTTTGTCCTTGGAGAGGATACCAGGCCAAGTACTGGCCACCACGCTGGGATCGTAGCGCATATCATAGCCCACATCGTTGATCTCGATTCCCAGGTCCTTTCCCTTTGTCTCGTTCCACCAGGCCGTCAACGCCTTCCGTGTGGATTCGAACGGCGGCATAATTACGGCGTACGGACCGGTATAATCCAATGAGATCGTAATGTTATACTGAGCCGCCCATGAGGTCTGGGTCAAAAAGATCAGGAGCAGGATCGCTCCAAACCAATGGATCCGTTTTTTGCGCATTGCGTTTCTCCTCCCATTTCATTGAAGACAAAAAGAATACAGCCTTCATCGTGCGGTCCGCTCCCTATCCGGATCATACCTCCTTTCCGTTTTCCGGCCGAGAGATGCCGCGTCGTCCCATCCCTGGTTGACAACGCATCCTTATCCTCATGGATCAGAGATACGGAAAAGGCCAGATACGATACGACATCTTAAGTATGTTCCAGCGATGATACAATCCTCTGGGTTCATAAATGAGGAAAAGAACAATGATTCCTCCCAACAGAATGTTCATGCTCGCAAACCAGAATTCCGCGCTTCCGGCCGCTTGTGGCATATACCGGACCAATAAAGGGCCCAGGGTGGTAATGAACTCCTGGAGAGCCCGAATGAAAAAGGCGCCGAAAATGGCTCCCACAATGCTTCCTAACCCGCCGACGATGAGCATTCCCATGTACCAGACGGAGGAATACAGTGTGAACTGGTCTGCGCCCACATAGCGCAGATAGTAGGCCCAAAGCCCTCCGGCCACTCCCGCATATCCTGCACCGATAGCGAAAGCCAGTGTCTTGTAGTGAAAAATATTGATGCCCGTCATTTCGGCGGCGATGTCGTTGTCCCGCACGGCGATCAAAGCCCGCCCCACGCGGCAGCGCACCAGGTTAAACGCGAAGAAGATCATGATCCCTGCGGTACCCATGATGAAATAATATAAGGAAACGTCCGTGTTGAAGGTGATAGGCCCCAATCGAGCGGTCGGAACATGCAGTCCGATGGCTCCGCCGAACCACTTGTTGGGCATATGCATAATCATTAGCGGAAAGATAACCTGGGCGGCAATGGTGGTGATAGCCAGATAGAAGCCTTTAATGCGCAAAGCGGGTATGCCGAATACAGCCCCCAATAGGGCGCCGCCCAAACCTCCGGCCGGGATCGTGATCCAGAAGGGCAAATTGAAGTTTGCGGCCAGTGAACCACACACGAAAGCACCCATGCCCATGAAAGCCGACTGGCCCAGATTAATCTGTCCGGCATAGCCCGTGGTGATCTGCAGACCGACCACGGCGATGCAGATCATGGTGGCCATATTGATCATGGCGATGAATCGAACACTGAGTATCTGAGGCAGAATCACCAGCAGGATCACAAACAGGAGGAAGGCTATCCATTGGGATCGGGTCCTTAAGTAGCCCATGTGGCGCCTGTAGGATTCGAAGTGAATACCGCAGGGGAGTATCGCCATAGTTCATACCCTTTCAATGATCTTCCAGCCGAACAGACCTTGGGGCCGAATCACTAGAACTATCAGCATCAACACATAGGGAAAGATCTGGGAACTGATTCCCGCCGTGTAAGGGTCCAAGAAAGCTGCGGCCCAGGATTCACCCACGCCCACGATGATTCCGGCCAAGAGGGCGCCGCCTATGGACTCCAAGCCCGCCAGAAGCACTACGGGTAGGGCGTGTAAACCGATGGTGGCTGCGGCAAAGGTGAGTACTCGCCCGTTGAAAAAGACTACGGCCGCAAAAGTGGACAATCCCCAACCGATCATCCAGGCGATGGCGATGGAACGTTTGACCGATATACCCATGGCTTGTGCTACTTGATGGTTTTCAGCCACGGCGGTAAGCTTGAGCCCCCAGCGGGTTCGTTCGAACGCCAGGGCGAGTGCCGATACGATAAACAGGGAGATCAATCCCCCATAGAATATGGAACTCGTGAAGAGCAAAGGACCCAACTTGACCGCGCCTCCGGGAAAGAGGACAGGAAAAGGCCGCTCCCGGCCGCCCCAAACAACCTGAGTGACACCTTGGATCAGGATCATTAAGCCGATGGTGACCATCACTATGGCCCAAATGGGTTGACCGATGAGAGGTCGAAAGATCCCCCTCTCGGTGGCCAAGCCCAGGAGCGCCGCCATTATAAGAGAGATGAGAATCACCGCCGGAACGGGAAGGGTGGCTACAGAGTGCAGGCTCCAGATGATATAGGCCATGAAGATGATCACTTCCCCCTGGGCGAAGTTCAGAATCCGCCCGGCCCGGTAGACCACGATAAAGGCGATGGCGATGACGGCATAGAGCATACCCTTGAGCGCGCCATCGAGTGTATACTGGAGCAGGTCGACCCAGAAGAAAACATCCATGGACTACCCCAAATTCTATCCGTGAATGGTATTGATTCGGGTGTTTGTCTTGACGGAGCCCGTTCTCCCATCCCGATATCTCACCGGCACTTCGGCCACATACACGTCTTCACCGAGGTAGATCGCTTCGATCAATCCCCCGTAACGCTCTTCCAGGTACCCTCGCCGTAGTTTGCGAGTTCGTGTGAGTTCCGCCTCGTCGGGATCGAATTCTTTGGGCAGGTTGACGAATCGTTTTATCCTGGAGCCTTCATCCAGGTTCTGATTGACTTTTTCCAGTTCCCCGCGAATCAAATCACAGACTTCGGGTTTCTGCGTCAAGTCCGGAAAGGTAGTGAAGGCTATACCCTGGCGCTCCGCCCATCGACCCACGGTCTCCGCGTCGATGTTGATGAGGGATGCGACAAAAGGCTTCCGCTCATCGCCCAATACCATGCCGTCTTTGATGAAAGGACTGAAGCGGAGCCTGGTCTCGATGAATTGGGGGGGAAATCGATGGCCCGTGGAAAGTTGTTTGAGATCCTTGACCCGCTCTAGAAACACAAGATCGCCGCCCTCTTTCATCCGCACGGCGTCACCGGTGACGAACCATCCGTCCACAACGGCGTTTTGCGTAGCCTCATCATTCTTATAGTATCCTGAAAAGCCCGAAGCACCTTTGATCAGCAGCCCTCCGTCTTCAGCCACCTTGTATTCCAGCGGCGGACCGAAATGCGGATGGGATTGGTACCATTTCCCGAGAGTCTCCGGATCGAACCGGTGACCCATGTGCTGTGTGAACATACCCAGTTCCGAGTTGCCGTAGGCGTTGCGCAAAGGGACTCCCATGGCGTGATAGAAACGGAACACATCGGGAGCGCAAGGCGCCCCGCCGGTCATGGCGTAGTAGGTTTTCTTGAGACCCAGATTGTCCCGCAGCGGTCCTAAAACGAATTTCTCGGCCGGCCAGAGGAGCAACCGCCAAATCCAACCGGATTTCACCCCTTCGGTGTGCTTTCGGGCTCGTTTAAGGCCGATCTTCATGCCTGCATAGTAGAATGCCCTGCGAATGGGGCCGGCATCGAGCATGGCTGCTTGAACGGTAGAGGCCAGACTTTCCCATTGCCGGGGGCCGAAGACCAGAATTTCGGCCCCCAGCTCACGTATATTGGCCAGTATTGTCTCAGGCTCCTCCGGGAAGTTATACGTGAGCGGCAGAACCAAACCGAGCGTTCCAAAGAAATGTTCTGTAACCCAGGCGGGTGAAAGATAGGACAGATATTGACTGAACGGCCTGAAATCGTTTGCCATGAGGATGCGGAACGCGTTGTCCAGGAGGTAATCCTGCGTGATGACAACGCCTTTGGGAACTCCGGTGGTACCCGAAGTGTAGCTCAGCATGGCAATGTCCGTACCTCGCCCATGGTCAATGGACCGGTCGAAACGTTCGGGTGCAAGCCGATGCGCCTTTCTTCCCAAATCCTGGACTTCGCCGAACTCCATCAGGAGCGGATTCCGATATTGCCACATGCCGCGCCGGTCCCAGTAGATCGCCTTTCGTATATGCGGCAGGCGATCCTGCACCTCGAGAAACTTGACGATCTGCTCCTGGTCTTCGGCCACCAGAAAGGTGGCCTCGGAATGGTCGAGGATGAACTCCATCTCCGCAGGCGTCATGTCCGGGTATAGACAAACTACCTTGCCGCCCGCGCACAGTACGGCGAAGTCCGCCCAGAAAAGTTCCGGTTCGTTTTCGCCGGCAATAGCCACAGTCTCCCGGCGGGACAACCCCAGTTCCATGAGCCCCAATGAAAAGGCCCTAACCTCGTCGTACACGCGATTCCAGCTGTAGGACTGCCACAGACCCATGTTCTTGCGGCGCATGTAGGTCCGTTCGCCGAAAATGCCTGTATTGTGTCTCAAATACTTGGGAACCGTGTCCGCCGGAATCTCTGGATGTTTTTGCCAAGCCTCAGTCATCTTCCGCTCCCGTTCATGGTTCACCCAGATAGGCCTTGATCACTCTGGGATCGGCGCGCACCCGCTCCGGGGAACCCTCGGCGATGATACGTCCCCATTCGAGAACGGCCAGGCGACTGGAGATGTCCATCACCACCTCCATGTCGTGTTCCACCAAAATGATGGGGATCTTTCGATACTCCTGAATGTCGAGAATGAAACGGGCCATGTCTTCCTTTTCCTCTACATTCATGCCGGCCATGGGTTCGTCCATAATCAGAAGCTTGGGTTCCATGGCCAGCGCCCGGCCCAAGTCCACCCGTTTTCGGAGTCCATAGCCCAAGGAACCTACCACGGATTCGCGAATGCTTTCCATTTCCAGAAAGTCAATGATTTCTTCAGCAACGGTCCTGTGTTTCGCCTCCTCCCGTATAGCCCAAGGCCAGCGTAATGCACCGGAAACAAAACCGGAGCGCATGTGGATATGGCGCCCGGTCATGATGTTGTCCAACACACTCATCCCCAAGAACAATTGTATTCCCTGAAAAGTGCGACCGATCCCAGCCTGGACGCGTCGATGAGGCGACATCCGGGTGATGTTCTGTTCCTTGAATACAACGGTTCCTCGTTGAGGGCGATAGAATCCGTTCAGGCTGTTCAGAAACGAGGTCTTTCCGGCCCCGTTGGGGCCGATCAGAGCTACAATCTCGTCTGCCCATACCTCCAGATTTACACCCATGAGCGCCTGAACTTTGCCGAAGGCTAAATGAATGTCTTCCGCCCTGAGCAGAGGAGCGGAAGTTACGGAGAGCGCGTTCTGCACTAAGGATGTGACCATGGAAATATCCTCTGAAAGGATTGGATAATGTCCTCGGGCGTGCGATGGATCTTCTCCCCCGGGCGCATACGGCGGCGGTCCCGAAAGAATGGGGGTGACGAGCGGGAACGCGGACAACACCGTGGGCCGTTCCGGGCTTCCGGCTATTCCCCGTATGGACGGAACAAGGGGAAGAAGACAGGATGACCGGACAGAACCGCCCCCTCATCGGTTGCTGAAGATGCCGGCGCCGAGGGTCAGCCACCATGAGGAGGTCGGGATGGGTCACGGTAGTTACTCAAGGAATATCCGAGAAAAACGATGTTTCCAATTGGGACACGCACGCCATCCCCATCCGTGCCTTCGGTGTTTCTTTCCGAGCCGAGTCGGAACGGGTTATCAGGATGTACATGGAGCGGGAATCCGCTCAGGAGACTTGGATTTGTGTACGGTATTCAATGTAGCAATTGATCGAGAATCCATCAAGCGAATTAGCAAGCCGTTGAAAAACGCGATCTGCGTCGTTGGGCTTCGTCTCTCGTCATTGCGGCCTTACTGTATGTACGCCTCATTCCTCAGGATTCGCCCCACGCCCAAGGCGTGGCTTGCATCTCATCGTTTTTCACCGGCCTGCCCGCAATACGGGTTTATCCACGGGCTGTTAGGTGGACTGGAAAGCCGGCCGTCCTTTGGTCTACAGTTTCTCTGGACACCGAATTGGTATAGGAGAGAATGAAAAGAAGGAGGTGTCCGGAAAATGGGTATACACGCCTCGCGCATTTCCCATTGGCGGGATCCATTCCGGGAGGGTGGAGAGTCGGCCTTGAAGCAACGGTTGCGGACCATCGAGACGAAGAGATTTCCCGGAAGAGGGAAAAGCTGGGCGAGACCACGCTGGAGATGCATTTGCTTCGGGAGAAGATCGGACGTCTGGAGGAAGGAGAAGAACATGGCCAGAATTGGTATTATCACCTGCCAGATCCTGGAACTGGAGTTCGCCCACGTGTTGAGTACTGACACGGAAGTCTCGGATGTCTTTGTCGTCGACAACGAGTTCTCAGAGGGTTTGCTTTCAGGACTCAAGGGCCACTATGAAAAGTCAGTGCATCGGGTGGCATCCCCAAAGGAGTTCGGAGAAGCGCCAGGCGACGGACACCAAGTATTGATCCGTGTCATGGAGGTAGGACTGCATTCCGTGATCAAGACCCTGCAGCGCCATGTGGTGTCCGGCGTCAAGGAGATGGCCAGGCACGTGGAAATCGTACTTCTCGGATACGGTTTGTGTGGAAATGCCCTGGATCCTGCCGAAAATCTCTTTTCGGAAGTGGGTGTACCGGTGATACTTCCCATGGATGAAGGCCATCCGGTGGACGACTGCGTGGGGCTCATTATCGGTGGACGTGAAAAGTACTATGCACGGCAATGCGAATGCGCAGGCACCATGTTCATGAATGCCGGATTCTCCCGGCACTGGCGGAAGCTCCTGGAGTCGGGTTCGGGTGTTCCGGAGGAGTTACATCCGAAAAGAGACAGGATCTTGAAGCGCATGATGCGGGACTACGAACGCAGCTTGCTGCTGCCCACTGAAGTGCTGGGCGAAGCAGAGATGATGTCGAACATCGAAGCATTCAATGCCAACTTCGGTCTCCGCACCGAGTCCACCCCGGGCACATTGGCATTGCTTGAAAAGGCGTGGCAGGAAGCAAAAAACCGGTCAGCCTGAACACGTTGATGAGATTTGGGCTGAGACTGCTTTCGTGAGAAATTTTCAAGGAGTGGACCTCCTTCATGTGAAAAAGGAATTTGGCCCGTTTCATAGCAGATCAACTGACCGCAGATCTCGGTGTTACCCGTTCTGCTGGATCAACGCGGAGTACTTTGATCCCATGTTGAGCCACTATTATGATATAAGAGAAGAAACGGTCGGCGTATGTGCGTGGACCCTGTTGCCTCTAAACGGGCCGACACGCCTCGAAGTGGCCGAAGTTTCCAAGGGGGGACGAGAAAACCGTCGATTCCGGGAGCACTGAGGAACGGCGGACCGGAGCCTTCCATCCTACGGCATGATGATTGACTATTGCGACGACCGCGTAACGGAATGCCGACAGGGGAAGGTCCCGTGAAACCGGCGTGCGTTGACGAGATTGCCAGGCTGTTGAAAAACGGGATCTGGGCCGTTTGGGCTTCATCCTTCGTCATTGCTGCGTACTGTGCGCCTCATTCCTCAGGATTCGTCCGCCTTGCATCTCATCGTTTTGCACCGGCCTGCCCGCAATAGGGTGTGTCAACGGACGGTTAGAGGGGCATTTTTCACTCTCAAAGGCAAAGACGCGTACAAGGATTGGAAGCAAGGCGTCACGGTGACGATCGCCGAGCACAACGCAGGTAACTTTCGAATCCAAGTATTCAACTGAGCGTGATCCCAAGAATCAGGGAGGATTAAGCATGGTTGGCATCACTTCGTACGGTGCGTACATTCCGCGATACCGCATGGACCGCAAAACCATATTTCAAGCCATAGGCTGGTTCAATGCAGCTACCGCTGGTCTGGCCAGGGGCGAAAAGGCGGTGGCGAACTACGACGAGGACAGTATAACCATGAGTGTCGCCGCCGCTTCCGATTGTCTGAACGGCTCGCCCCGCACCGGGATTGGTGGTATATATTTTTGTTCCACCACGGCTCCTTACGTCGAGCGGCAAAATGCGGCTATCTGCGGCGAAGCCCTGGCCCTCAAACCCGAGATTCGGAGCGCGGACTTTACGGGTTCTCTGAAATCGGGGACCACGGCGCTCATGGCCGCCTGCGACGCCGTGCGGTCCGGGGAGATGACGCAGTTTCTGGTCTGCGGGGCGGATTCCCGTCTGGGTAAGCCTGGAAGCGGTTTGGAGCACATGCTCGGGGACGGAGCTGCGGCCCTTCTATTGGGGTCGGAAAACGTGATTGCCGAAGTCAAGGGCTGCTACTCGGTGAGCCGCGACTTTGCCGACTATCGACGCATTCAGGGAGAACGGTTTCCCCACGCATGGGAAGAACGATGGATCCGGGATACAGGGTACGACAGGATCCTCCCCGAGGTAGTGAAGGGAGCCCTGGCCAAGTACGGGCGGGCCATCGATGATTTCGCCAAATTGGTCATCGCCTGTCCCGATCCCAGGGTGCACCAGGGCTTGTCCAAAAAGCTCGGCATTGCTCCGGACCGCCTGCAGGATAACCTCGTAAACGGCGTGGGGGACACGGGCTCCGCCCTTTCTTTGATGATGCTGGTGGCCGCTCTCGAACAAACGAAGCCGGGAGACAACATTTTGCTGGTAAGCTACGGAAACGGAGGAGACGCGCTCTGGTTCCAGGCGACGGACGAAATCCAGAAACGGAGACGCTCATTAGGCATTCAAGGCCACATGGCTCTGAAGAAAAGCCTCGATAGTTATCCAAAGTACCTGGTTTTCCGAAACCTGCTTCCCGTGGATGTGGGAATTCGAGGGGAAGACATTCCCATGGCCCGGGCATCCGTGACCTACAGAGAGGGTCAATCCCTGGCGGCCCTTCAGGGGAGCAAGTGCACGGCGTGCGCCACACCTCAATATCCAGAACAGCGCGTCTGCATCAATCCCGAATGTGGGGTCATTGATAAGATGGAACCCTACTATTTTTATGACAAGATCGGGCGCATCAACTCCTACACGGGAGACAATCTCGCGTTCAGTTGGGACCCGCCGGGGATGTACGGGCTGATCGACTTCGAGGAAGGCGGAAGGCTGTATCTGGACATCACGGACTGCGATTTGGACGACCTCGCGGTGGGGAAGCCCGTTAAGATGAGCTTTCGCCGCAAATACGCCGATGAACGGCGTGGCATATATTCCTATTTTTGGAAAGCGGTGCCCCTGGCGGAGAGCATTGCGTAAGAGGAGGATGCATACCGTGGCGACTGGAATTAAAGATAAAGTGGCGATCATAGGGATGGGATGCACCCAGTTCGGGGAACTCTGGGACAAGGGCGAAGAGGACCTGATCGTGGATGCATTCAAGGAGGCCATCGAGGACGCGGGCATCGAGGCCAGAGACATAGGCGCCGCCTGGTTCGGCAGTTGTTTTACTGAGGTCAACGCGGGCAACGGCGCCGCCCCTCTGGCTCGAGCCCTGAAGCTCCCCAACATTCCCGTGACTCGGGTCGAGAACTTCTGTGCTACGGGCACGGAGGCCGTGCGGGGGGCGGCCTACGCCGTGGCGTCAGGCGCATGCGACATAGCCCTGGCTTTAGGCGCGGAGAAACTCAAGGACACCGGGTACGGCGGACTGCCCTCCTTCGGCGCGACCATGGGAACCGAGAACATGTTCTATCTTCCGAATCTTACCGCGCCGGGCATGTTCGCCATGGTGGCCACGGCTTACTTTGAAAAGTACGGACTGAGCCCCGAGGAGGGCAAACGCGTTCTGGCGCGCGTGTCCTACAAAAGTCACAAGAACGGCGCCATGAACCCCCGCGCGCACCTCCGCAGGGTCGTGGATATTGACGCCATGGTCAAAGCGCCCATCGTAGCGTGGCCCTTGGGGTTGTTCGACTGTTGCGGAGTCAGCGACGGCGGCGCCGCGGCCATCGTGGTTCGGGCCGATATGGCCAAGGACTTCAGGCCGGACCCCATTTATATCAAGGCGCTGCAGCTCTCCCTTACTCCGGGCACCGGCATCGGACACCAGAGCTGGGACGGGATCCATCTGGAATCCACCATCAAGGCGGGAATCGCAGCTTACAAAGAGGCGGGTATTTCGAAACCACGGGAAGAAGTCCATCTCATGGAAGTGCACGACTGCTTCTCTATCAGTGAGCTGATCACTGTTGAGAGCCTCCAGATTTCGCCCGTAGGAAAAGGTCGAGAGGATTTCGAGAGCGGGTTTTACGATCTGGACGGCAAGATACCCTGCCAGAGCGACGGGGGCCTGAAATGCTTCGGTCATCCCATAGGGGCGTCCGGCATACGAATGATGTATGAGGTCTACAAACAGCTCCAGGGGAAAGCGGAGCCTGCGCAGAGACAGGTACAGGGCGACCCCGGGATCGGTTTGGTGCACAATCACGGGGGGCTGTGCGGCAGTCTCGTGTGCAGCGTAGGGATTCTGGGCAACGCTTGATCAGGCGGCAGGGGGGACTCCATCCTCCTGCGCCTCCCGCCGGGGCCCGATGGCTATACCGTTGAAAAACAGCATTTCGGGCAGGCTGTTCAAAAATGATGAGATGCAAGGCGCGCGAATCCTGAGGAATGAGGCGTACAACCAGTACGCCGCAATGACGAAGGATGAAGCGTCACGCCAAAGGCGTGAAAGCAGATCGCGTTTTTCAACAGCCTGCTAACCGGGACCTCGCAGCGGTCTTCGGAGTCGCGTGCGCGGTCCGCAAGGGGGCCATAGAACCTATCGAACCACTTAGAATTTTGGGGGCGCCCCGGGTCTCTTTTTTCGAAAGGTTCCCTGGGATATCCCTGAATACGCATCCAGGATCATCGGACGGGATCATCTATGACGAAAGAGTATGTCCACGACCTGCACCAGGAGGTTCGCTCCATTTCGGGCGTATACGAATTGGTGGAAGAAGGCAGCCTGGATCTGGACGGCGGAACGCTGCTCTATGCTTTGGGAAATGCCTTAATCGATAACTCGTGCTGTGGCGTGTACGGCTGCAGGTATGCCCTTGTTGCAGGGTACTTGAAGAGCCTGAAAACACGGCGGAACTCGAAGGGCCTGTGGATCTCGGAGGTGAAGCCCGTCGAGGCCGGGGAGTCCCGCAGAGAAATCGAGCGGATTCTCAAAGAGAAGGAATGTGTGCAGCAGGTTCTCTTCTGTTGATCCTATCTCTCGCTTTCCCTCCCTGGCGTATACCGTTGAAAAACGCGATCTACGTCGTTGGGCCTCATCCTTCTTCATTGCGGCGTACTGTATCTACGCCTCATTCCTCAGGATTCGCCCGCCTTGCATCTCATCGTTTTTGACCAGCCTGCCCGCAATAGACTTTATCAACGGGCTGGCAATGGACCCCTTCGAAAGATCGTATCTCTGCTGTTGCCGTTTACGGACAAACTCTTTCCGACCCCGGGAAGCCGCTTATTCCGAAGGGATACCCCACATGCGAAGATTTCCTCCTATTGGGAGCCATACTTATCACGGAGATCCTGCCAGTGGTTCAACGTGGAGAATGCGTAGGAAACCCCATGACACGGCTGGCAAAGCGGAGTCCACGGAACAGGTTGGCAGGGGCCTTCTTGTGGCTGAAGGTTGGAGATACGGTTGGAAAATTCTGAAGGCAAAAGAAAGGGGTTACGGTTTTTTAACGTAACCCCTTGAGTTTACTGGCGGGGACGACGGGACTCGAACCCGCGGCCTCCGGCGTGACAGGCCGGCGTTCTAACCAGAGCTGAACTACGTCCCCCGTTGATGTAGGAAGCAGTATCTACAGGAAGGTTGAAAGGTTGTCAACAGAAATGTCGGCAGCATGGGAAATGTCCGCTTCGATGAGAATCGAAATGTCCCCCTCTTGAGGACAGCGCAAGAAGGTTAGAAAGGGTAGAGGAGGTGAGAATCGTGCCGCCGAATCGAGTGATTGTTTGCGGCGGAGTGCGCGAGCCGTTCGATCTATACGCCGGGGGCGGGAAGACCGCCGGATCCTGAGAGTGGATGCCGAACCTCCGGCCTCCCATGACAAGGATGAATCCGGCGCCGACGGCTCATGCCGGTGAGGCGGTTTCCGCGGCGCATCGAAATGAAGGGTGCGCATCCCACCCTCAGGACTCCTCCGTCATGGACTCGACTATGTGCTTAATCTCCTCGAGCCGATCCTTCCGGGCAAGAAGGGTTCGGGAGCCGGCGCGCACCAAGACGACATCGCTCATGCCGATCAAGACCACCGTTTCATTCTTATCCTCGCAAAAGACGAGGTTTCCTTTAGCCTCCGCAAAATATACCCGGCCGAGGTACCGATTTTCGTGATCGTCGCCCGCCAGGTACTCCCGGATTGCCGGCCATCCCCCCATATCCTTCCAATGGAATCCGCACGCCACGCACCGGATCCTTTGGGCCTTTTCCATAATACCGTAGTCGATGGAAACGGCTTCCAGAGGGGCGAACCCTTCCTGCAGGGCTTGGGGCCATGAGGGCGTTCCTTCGTGTTCAACAGCCCTGCTCAAGTGTTCCAGATGCACCGGCAGATATCGACGGATTTCCAATAAGATGGTTTCCGCCGTCCAGGCGAACATGCCGCTGTTCCAAAGCCAACGACCGGATCGGAAATATGATTGGGCGGTTTCCAGGTCGGGTTTCTCTTTGAATGCGGTCAAATCGTAATGAACGATGCCGTCATCTTCCTCCGCGCGGGCTCCGATCTCCAGATAACCGTATTCGGTGGATGGAAAGGAAGGCCTGACTCCAAACGTGTACAGCGCACCCGAACTGTGTGCGGCGTTGAGTGCGGAAATAACGGCGCGTCGAAACGATTCGACCGGTTCGATAAGATGATCCGCCGTCACGGTGATCATAGCGGGATTTCCGAATCGCCTGACGGCGATGAGAGCCCCGAGACACACGGCGGCGGCGGTGTTGCGCCGTAACGGTTCCCCGATGATGTTTTCAGCCGGGATCTCGGGCAACTGTTCCTTTACGAGTCCCCGAAAGCGTTCCTGGGTCAAGACCAGGATTCGCTCAGCGGGCACGATCCCGACCACGCGATCGTAACTTTGCTGCACCAGACTGCGGTCGTTGAAAAGCTTGAGAAATTGCTTGGGATTTTCCCGTGTGCTCAACGGCCAGAATCGCGTTCCCACGCCGCCTGCCATGATTAGGGCGGTTCGGTTGGTGCGTTCATCCTTCATCTTGATTCATTCTCCCATCATGATCATAACACGTCGAAATTCCAAAGAATCGCGACCAGGAGTTTCAGCGGCGGGGAGCATCCGAGGGCGGCTGCCATGAAAGGCGCCCATCTTGCCGGATTCCGGAATCAGCCGGCTCTTCCGTAATCGTCTTCGCATCGCTCGATATCGTCTTCCCCGAAATAGTCTCCCGTCTGGACTTCGATGAATATGAGATTCCCGCTGCCTTGGTTGGTGATGCGGTGCCATGTGGTCGCCGGAAGGTCTACGGCATGTCCGGCAGTCATTCGGATCTCCGCACCGTCTTTCATCACCGTCGCTTCCCCCTGGATAACGTACCAATGCTCCGAGCGGCGCAGATGACGCTGTATGCTCAGCCTTTGACCCGGGAATACGGTGATGCGCTTGACCTTATGGTCCGACCGGGCCGATAGGACTTGATAGAATCCCCAGGGGCGGTGATCCTCCCGTTGTCTTTCGGCGCATATCTGGCCGTAGACACGAAGATATTCCTCTACCATACAATCCATGCGGAAGCGTTCTTCCACCCATCTTCGGCATTCGCGCCGATTCATCCCGGCCATCCTGGGCACGGCTCTGGCCATTTCCAAAACGTCCGAGGCCAGAATTCCCGTCTTGCCGTCCGCAATGACTTCGGCCATGCCGACTTGCTTCATCGAAAGCACCGGAGTTCCGCAGGCCATGGCCTCCATGGCTTCCATAGCCGAAGTCCCTGAAAGGTCATCTCGGTGGTAACCCTGAATCAGTGCATATGCCCCTGCAAGAAGCTCCTTCTTGCGATCCGTATCAGGATTCCGGAAATATATTAGGCGGCTTTCATCGAGGAGTGGTTCGATTTCGAGTTTGAAATAATCGGCATCCTGGATGGGACCCGCCAGAACAAGCTTCCTGCGCGCCTCATGGGCGACCCGGATGCAGTTCCGCGTCCCACTTGCGGAATGAATGGATCCAAGGCAGAGGAGGTATTCGCCCGGTTCAGGGCGGAACGGGAAAAGGGAGGTATCGATCCCGTAAGGAACCGTGGCGATGTAGTCAAGTTCCGGGCTCTTCAATGCTGCCCAGGGCGCCACATAGTACGAGCACCTGTTGTACTTTAGATATACCGGGAGGGTCGAGGGCGAAGGACGTCCATGAATCGTGGTGAGCACCGGGGTGCGGGTCATGTGGAGGTACGTCAGAGGGAGATACCCGAAATGATTATGAATCAAATCGAATGCTTCCCCTTGCTCGAAGACGTCCGAAATATGGAGGCATTCTCGAACGGGGGCAGTCAACTCCTCCTCATAGCCGGGCGCCATAACGGTCCTTAGCTTTGCCGTCGTCGGGATGTTACAGCAGGCGAACAGGGTCACATCCGTGCCACGCCGAACGAGATCTTCGGTGAGAAGACGAACCATTCGTTCCACGGGGCCGCAGGACCTCGGCGGGGTATGCCGGGAGATGGGGGAAAGCATGGCCACGTTCATTATCATACTCCTCGAGAGGCGGAACGGATTCCTGTTTCCATCGGAGGTGAACCCGCAGACCGAATTCGGGGTGGGCTGCTTTGGGAAATCGGTCCATATGTACACCATGAACGAGTGCACCGCAAACAACAAACCAAATTGAAGCCGCGGAGATCCGGGCCGGGGGACGGAGCGGTACATGCCGCTTGAGTTCGGTCTGTTGAATTGATATGAGAGAGTTGTATGTTTGACTTGTTGTTCGCGACGGCGGTGTGAGTCGTAAGTCCGGCTCCGGATTCGTTGATTTGCCGAAGCGTACGAAGTGGTTCCGAAATGTTTGGGCCGTGAGTAAGGCCGGGAAAGGGCCGGCGGCGAGGAGGAATCATGCCCACATCGGTGGATAAGCAGATGGTAGTCGATATGGCCGTCGGTCAGATCGAACGTCAGTTCGGCAAAGGCTCCATTATGAAGCTGGGTGCGGAGCACAGTGTGGCCGTGCCGGTCATTTCTTCGGGTTCCCTTTCCCTGGACATGGCCTTGGGAACCGGCGGAATTCCGAGAGGGCGCGTGACGGAGATTTTCGGGCCGGAGTCTTCCGGGAAAACGACTCTCGCCCTCCATGTCATTGCCGAGGCCCAGAGAATGGGAGATGTGGCTGCGTTCATCGACGCGGAGCACGCGCTGGATATCAAGTATGCGCATAAACTGGGGGTGAATACGGACGATCTGCTCGTCTCGCAGCCGGATTACGGAGAGCAGGCGTTGGAAATCGCTGAGATTCTGGTGCGTAGTGGGGCGCTGGGAGTGGTGGTGATCGATTCGGTGGCCGCCTTGGTGCCCAAAGCGGAAATCGACGGCGACATGGGAGATCCTCAGATGGGGCTCCAAGCACGCCTCATGAGTCAGGCCCTCCGAAAGCTTACGGCCATTATCTCCAAGTCACGGACCGCCGTGGTTTTTATCAACCAGATTCGCCAGAAAATCGGTGTCATGTTCGGCAATCCCGAGACGACCACCGGAGGAAACGCCCTCAAGTTCTATTCCTCGATAAGGCTGGATATCCGCTCTCGAGGACCCATTAAGGAAGGCCAGGAAGTGGTGGGCAATCGAACCCGGGTGAAAGTGGTCAAGAATAAGATCGCCCCGCCCTTTAAAGAAGCGGAATTCGATATTATGTACGGGAAGGGTATTTCCAGAACCGGAGATGTTCTCGATCTGGGTGTAACTCTGAACATTGTCGAGAAGAGCGGGTCCTGGTATTCCTACGGCGGGGAAAGACTTGGTCAGGGGCGGGAAACCGCCAAACAGGTTCTGGAAGACCACTCTGACATGATGAAGGAAATCGAGACCAAGATCATGAGCCAGTGCGGTGTGATTCCCTCTTCAGGCGAAACCCATGCGGAGGATGAGGCCCATGACCGGAAATGAGGTTCGAACCAGATTTCTCACGTATTTCGAAAGACACGGTCACCGTATCGTGAAGAGTTCTTCCCTACTTCCCAAAGACGATCCCACCTTGTTGTTCACCAATGCGGGCATGGTCCAGTTCAAGCGGGTGTTTACCGGTGAAGAGTTCCCTGAATACACGAGGGCCGCCACTTCTCAGAAATGTGTTCGGGCGGGGGGCAAGCACAACGATTTGGAGAATGTAGGCCGGACGGCCAGGCACCACACATTTTTCGAGATGCTGGGGAATTTCAGTTTCGGGGACTATTTCAAGCTGGGCGCCATCCAAATGGCCTGGGAGCTTCTGACGGAGGGCTATGGTCTTCCGGCGGACCGGCTCTATGCAACGGTGTTCACGAACGACGACGAGGCTTACGGATTGTGGCGGGACGAGGTGGGTCTCCCGGCGGAACGGATTTCACGCCACGGGGAAAAGGACAATTTCTGGGCTATGGGGGATACCGGTCCTTGTGGTCCGTGTTCGGAAATCCTCATCGACCAGGGACGCGACGTCGGTTGCGGCAGGCCCGAATGCGCCCCCGGGTGTGACTGCGATCGTTACCTCGAGTTGTGGAACCTGGTGTTCATGCAGTTCGACCGCGACGACTCCGGAGCCATGACCCCATTACCGAGTCCATGCATCGATACAGGGATGGGTCTGGAACGCCTTGCGGCGGTGCTCCAGGGAAAGAAGACGAATTTTGACACAGACCTGTTCGCAGGCATTATGAGATCCATCGAGGAACAATCCGGACGGGTGTACGGAACCGGCACGAAGGACGATATCTGCTTTCGGGTTATTGCGGATCATGCCCGGGCCGCATCGTTTCTCATTTCGGACGGTATTCTGCCCTCCAACGAGGGGAGAGGATACGTGCTTCGTCGCATCCTTCGCAGAGCGGTGCGATACGGTACGTCTTTGGGGATGACCGAACCCGCCCTGTATCGGATATGCATGGCGGTCATAGATGAAATGACCGAACCCTATCCGGAGCTGCTCTCGGCTAAGGAATTCGTAGCTAAAATCGTTCAGGGTGAGGAGAAGCGTTTCTTCCAGACGCTGGAAAACGGAATGCGGCTGCTGTATGACGAAGTCGGGCGGTTGGCGGGGAAAGAGCGTGTGCTGCCCGGTGAAGTGGCCTTCCGCTTATACGACACTTTCGGTTTTCCTTTAGATATTTTGGATGATGTGGGGCGTGAGGAAGGTTTTTCGGTGGATCGGGACGGCTTTGAAGCAGCCATGCAGGTTCAGCGGGAGCAATCGCGACGTTCCTGGAAGGGCAGCGGAGAGCAGGAGATCCCCGAAGTTTACCGGAATCTGCTGGCAAAGGGGGTTTCTTCCGAGTTTGTCGGATATGAAGAGACTACTGCGGGTTCCGCTCGCGTGACGGCTCTGGTGCAGGACGGGGGAAATGTGACGGAGGCCGCTGCGCCCGCTGAAGTAGAGCTGGTATTGGATCGGACCCCCTTTTACGGAGAAGCCGGCGGTCAAGTGGGGGACCGTGGTATTCTGAGGTCCTCGCTCGGTGAGATGGAGGTGGTGAATACCTTGAAAATCGCCGGTCGGTTGCCGGTGCATCGTTGCAGGATTCTTCGCGGCGCCGTGCATATGGGCGATGCCGTGGAAGCTTCCATCGAATCCGAACTCAGGATGCGGACGGCGCGCAACCACACGGCGACGCATCTGCTGCATTCGGCGCTGCGCACGACTTTGGGGGGCCACGTGAAGCAGGCGGGATCTTTGGTGGCCCCGGATCGTCTTCGATTCGACTTCGCCCACTACGAGCCGGTGGACCTGACGACTCTCCAACGGGTGGAAGACTTGGTCAACGAGGCGGTCCGTCGAGATCTTCCCGTGAGCACCGAGCTGACGGTTATGGAGGAGGCCGTCCGATCCGGAGCAGTGGCCTTGTTCGAAGAACGGTACGGAGATACGGTACGCATGGTTTCCGTCGGGGACGTGAGCAAGGAACTCTGTGGTGGGACACACGTGAGGCGCACGGGAGAGATCGGTTTTTTCAAGATTGTAGGCGAAAGCGGTGTGGCCGCCGGGGTCCGCAGAATCGAGGCGCTTGCGGGCGCCGATGCAGCGGCCCATGTACGTGAAATCGAAAGGGAACTTCGGGATGCCGCGGCTTTGCTCAAGACCGCTCCATCCGAGCTGTCGGTAAAGATTGAGAAACTCCTGGCGCATCAAAAGAAGCTCGAGAAAGATCTCCAGGCTGCTCGTACGGGCAAGACCGGGGATGCCTTGGAAGAAGCGCTGTCGACGGTGAGAAAACTGAATGGTATCTCGGTGCTTTCCGTTCGGGTGGAAGTCCCCGACGTCAAGGAACTTCGTGGGTTCGGAGACCGGGTGAGGGATCGTCTCGGGAGTGGGATCGCCGTACTGGGAGCGGTTCAGGACGGGAAGGCGGTTCTTCTGACGCTCGTCAGCAAAGATCTCACGCAACGGTTCCACGCGGGCCGAATCATTTCCCGCGTTGCCGAGTTGGTGGGCGGCAAGGGCGGTGGGCGTCCCGACATGGCGCAAGCCGGCGGTCCTCGTGCGGACAAGCTGGGAGAAGCGCTGGAACAGGTCTACCAAATCGTTGAGGAAGTGAATTAAGGGTAGCCGTTGTTGCAGAACGGGTGACCGTTGGCATGGAACCGAACGCCTTGGGCGCATGTCTTTTCGGTGAACGGGTCACGGAGTCTCTGGTGTGTGCGCAAAACACTGGACCTCCGCAAGCGGACGGATTCGGCATCAGTGTGTGGCGCTTCCGGGGGATGTACGGGGTCGGATCACGCTACATCGTCTTCCTTTTCAACCGTCGAACCTCTAAACCACCAGTCCTTCGCCGTGCAGTTCGGAGCCGGGAGCGCCCGAGGCGGGTACGTGGTTGAGTGTGTTCAGTACGGCAGTCCACACCTCCTCCCGTCCTTCTCCCGTGACCGCCGAAAAGGGTACGGGCGTGATTCCGTGCTCACTAAGAAGCTTCTTCAAGTGGTTCGGACGTTCCCGCCGTTGGTTCCCCTTGAGCTTGTCCATCTTGGTAATTACCACCAGCGTCGGAATGGATCGCTTCTTCAGGGTTTCCAGAAGGTCGAGGTCCTCCCGCGTGGGCTCTCTCCGGGCGTCCAGTATGACGACGACGCCTTTGAGATTCGTTCTTCCGGTCAGGTAGGTTTCGATCATGGGCTTCCATTGCCGACTCGTGGAACGAGATATCCGGGCGTACCCGTAACCGGGAAGATCCACGAGACAGATGGCGTCATTGACCGTGTAGAAATTAAGAAGGCGGGTATGTCCCGGCGTGGAACTCGTGCGAACGAGTTTCTTTCTGCGAACCAGGACGTTTATGAGAGAGGACTTGCCCACATTGGAGCGGCCGGCAAAGGCGATTTCCGGGAGGCTGTGGTTCGGGTATTGGTCCGGTCGGATCGCGCTTTTCAAAAAAGCGGAAGAAATCACGTGGAGCCCTGCCATAAGCATCTCCCGGAAATGAACTCAAGCTTTCTTCAGGTACTCCTCCAACCGGTTCATCCCTTCCCGGATGTTATCCAGGGAATTGGCGTACGAAAACCTCAGGTACCCTTCCGCGTTGGAACCGAAATCAATGCCGGGAGTTACACCTACCAGGGCCTTTTCCAGGATATCGAAGGCCAACTCGTAGGAGTCCCTGCCCAAGTGGCGCGCGTTGGCCAGAACGTAGAAGGCGCCCGTGGGTTCCACCGAAATGCCGAAGCCCAATGCCCGCAAGCGGGAAATCATGAAACGTCGGCGCTCGTCGTACAGGGCCGTCATCCGCCGGACGTCCTCGTGAGCCTCCCGGAGGGCCGCAACTCCCCCCCACTGGACAAAGGAATTGGCGGATATGAAGAAGTTCTGCTGCATCTTCTGCATAGGCCGGACGAACTCCTTCGGGGCGATAAGATACCCGAGCCTCCAGCCGGTCATGGCGTATAGCTTGGAGAATCCGTTCAACACGAAAGCCCGGTCGGTAAATTCCAGGATGGAATGCTCTCTTCCCTCGTATACGAGTCCGTGGTAGATTTCGTCGGAAATCACCATAACGTCGAGCGAAGCCACCTCATTCATGCGATCCCCGGATAGGAGGTTACCCGTTGGATTGGAGGGGGAATTGACGATGACGGCCTTGGTCCTGGAGGTGATCCGTTCCCGGATGGATGTGGGCCGAAACTGGAATCCGTCTTCCTCGTAAACATTGACGAAGACGGGATTCGCCTTCAGAAAACGGACGAAGTTGGGATAGCAGGCATAGTAGGGATTGGAAATAATGACTTCGTCCCCTTCTTCGAGCAAGGCGGAGAAGAGGAGCAGCATGGCCGGAGAGGTTCCCGAGGTGACAATCACATGGTCCGGAGATACACTCACTCCGTAGCGGGCATGGTAATGTTCCGCTATGGCCTCTCTGAGTTCCGGAAGTCCCATGGAATGGGTGTAATGCGTTTCGTTCCGCTCCAATGCCCGGCACGCGGCGTCTTTAATGCATTGAGGAGTATCGAAGTCAGGCTCTCCCACTTCCAGGTGGATGATATGTTTGCCCTGCCGCTCCAAGGCATGAGCGCGCTCGAGGACGTCCATTACGATAAACGGGGGGATTTCCAGTGCCCGGGTGGATACCATGGAGTCAGATCACCTTGTTCAAGGGATACTCGATGATGCCTTCGGCTCCCCGGCGGACGAGTTCGGGAATCAAGTTCCGCACCACCGTCTTTTCTACGACGGTTTCGACGGACAACCAGTCACTTCGATACAAGTGGGCGATGGTAGGTGCGTTCAGACTGGGAAGGATTTCCACGACGACTGGGAGCGTGTCTTTGTGGACGTTCATTTTGATTCCCACCATCTTTTCGGCCAAGAGGGCTCCCTGCATGAGCCTCGCAATCTGAAGGATCTTGTCCCGTTTCCATTCCGTTTTCCAGCTGTGGTGATTGGCTATCAGCTGGGTATTGGACTGCATGAGTTCGTGAATGATCTTGAGCCCGTGGGCCTTGATGGTGCTTCCCGTTTCGGTTACTTCCACGATGGCGTCCGCCAGACCGGATACCGCCTTGGCCTCGGTGGCGCCCCACGAGAATTCCACATCCACGTCGATAGTATGTTCCTGGAAATAGCGGCGGGTGAAGTTCAGCATTTCCGTGGCGATTTTCTTTCCCCGGCAGTCCTCGAGAGTCTTGATATCCGAGTCGAAGGGAACGGCCAGCACCCATCGGGTGGGACGCTGGCTTACCTTGGAGTAGAATAGGTCCGCCACCACGTGAATATCCGAGTTATTTTCCAGAATCCAATCCTTGCCCGTGAGACCGGCGTCGAGCGTACCGTTCTCCACATACCGGCTCATTTCCTGAGCACGGCAAATGGAGCAGGAGAGGCTTTCGTCGTTGATCTCGGGGAAATAACTGCGCTCGTTGATATCGACTTTCCAACCGCACTTGCGAAAAATCTCGATGGTGGCATCCTGAAGGCTGCCCTTGGGAATGCCGAATTTTAATACGTTCACTTCTTGTATACCTCCAGAGGATCGAATACCTTCTCACCCACGATTTCGAGCCCTCCGTTGCCGACGCGGTGATGAAAGCAGGAACGGTGTCCCGTGTGACACGCCGCTCCCCCCACTTGTTCAATTTTGAATATCACCGCGTCCCCGTCGCAGTCCACCCGGATTTCCCGGATCTTCTGGACATGTCCGGAGGTGCCCCCCTTATGCCAGATTTCCCTCCTGCTGCGGCTCCAGTAATGTACCTGACCCGTCTCCAGGGATCGTTGCCAGGACTCGGGGGAAATGTAGGCCAACATAAGGATCTCCCCGGTCTCATGGTCCTGCGCGATGGCGGGGATGAGACCGCCGGCCTTATCGAAATTCAGCATGAAGCAGTCTCCCTTCAGGTTATGGCCTTCCTAAAGCCGCTTCCGCCTTATTGTCAAGTTCTTTTCCTCGGTACCCCGCCAGTTGGCCGCAGGCCGCCATAATGTCGCGCCCCTTGCTCTTGCGGACGATGACGGTGAAATGGTGTTCCAGCAGGATGCGTTGAAATCCCTCCACTCGATCCATGGTCGGAGAGCGAAATGAACTGGCCGGATGCTCATTGAAGGGAATCAAGTTGATTTTGACAGAACCCGGCCGAAGCAGGCCCGTCAGTTTCCGGGCATGCGAGTCCCCGTCATTCACATCTCGGATGAGGATGTATTCATACGTAATTCTTCGGCCGTGCCGTAAAGGAAATTTGCGGCACGCTTCCATGAGCGCTTCCAGGGGATAGGTTCGGTTGACGGGCATGAGTTGGGATCGGAGGTCGTTATCCGCGGCGTTTAAGGATACGGCCAGGCTCACGTTGACATGATGTCCCAGTTGGACGATACGTGGAGCGATCCCTGCGGTGGAGACGGTGACGCGTCGCGCGCTGAAGCCCAAGCCCGTGCTACCCGTGATGTTCTTTAACGCCCGTACCGTCTGGGAGTAGTTGGCCAAGGGTTCCCCCATGCCCATCAATACCAGATTGGTCAAGTTGTCTTGCAAGGAAAGTTCTCTCCTTGCCGCCAGTACCTGGTTCACGATCTCCCCTGAAGTCAGGTTTCGTTTGAGTCCTGAAGTTCCTGTAAGGCAGAAAGCGCATCCCAGGGAGCATCCGACTTGGGTGGATACGCAGAGGGTGAAGTGGTCTCTCTCGGGGATCAGAACGCTTTCAATGCGTTCCCCGTCGTCCAGCACGAACAGCAGTTTCCGGGCGCCATCGACGGATGTTTGAATTTCCGCAGGTTCCAGGCGGCTGATGCGGGCTTCGTCCCGGAGGGTATGGCGGAACTTCTTGGGGATGTCCGTCATTTCGGCGGGATCGTCCAGATCCCGGAGGTACATCCACTTCATGAGCTGGTCCGCACGATAGGACGGCTCTCCCAAAGCCTCAGTCCATATCCGGAGTTCGGGATACGACATGTTCTTCAAATCGGGTAGCATGGAGTCTTGTCCTTCATGAACGTTGATTCGTCAAGCGAATGATACTAACATGCCTTCAGGCTTTCAAGCAGATGGGAACGATTCCGGCATGTACGCATTGTCTTCGAATAGAGAGGGCCTTTGCCGCCGGATCCGAGATGGAGGGTATGGAGACTCGCTGAAGGCTGAAGCCTGCTGCGAAGTAGCTTATCCCGGTTTACCGCGGCCTACCGCTTGCAGGCCCCACTGTCGGGGATGGCCGCGCGTCGCCTCCCGATGTTGTCGACGAGCCTGAAGCAGACTTCTTCAAACAGGGTGAGAGTATGACCGAATTCCATGAATTGGAGCATCGCGGAAGGGCTGTAAACCACTCGGTTATGGGACGGGATGGTTCATGGGCAGGGATCCGTCTGGGCTTCTTATTGTGCGTTCTTGCAGTGGTTCTCGGCGCCTGTGGGTTTCTCCGGGAATCGCTTCGAGAAGAGATGCGGATCCAGCGCGAGTCTCCCTACCGCAAAGTGTACGAAGACTGGACCCGAACGGGACGAGCGTATACGGGCTTTAGCGTGGAGATGATTGTCCACGCCACCTTGCTCGGGCCTACCTTTCGGGACGCCCTATTGGAGAAGCGGAGTGCGGACTTTGGTTGGACGGAAGCAGAGATCGCCCGATGGAAACACCACGCCCGCGAGGAAGTTCGGAGAACTCTGGAATTCATGCTGTTCGCATACGCCCCTGAGCGAAAACGCGCCGAGTTGGGTACGGATCGATCCGTGTGGAATCTGTACCTGGAGAACGCGAACGGTGCTCGCTTACTGCCGCTGGATGTGGAGAAGCTATCGGACGACCCAGAGGTCCTGGATAGAGATTATCCTCGCGCAACACCGTGGTGTATAGCTTACCGAATTCGGTTTCGCGCCGACGACGGAATGCAGGAGGCGGAATTTATCTCAGAGAAGGGTGAACCCGTGTTCCTGAATATTATGGGGCCACTAGGCGCCGTCCGCATGGAATGGAGGTATGAAGAGGCCTGGCCCGTCGGATTCATAGACGACTCGTCCGGCTAAATTATGCTGTCGGCTCGGCTCATAACCTCTTCGGGGATCGAAAGGCCGAGTGCCTTTATGGAGGCTGGGTGTACGACAAGGCGATGATGCGTGAACCGGGTTATGGGAATCGTCAAGGGAGGGGTTCCTGAGAGTACCTGTACGGCCAGCCGGCCCGTGATTCGGCCCCATTCATAAAAGTCGAAACCCCATCCCAAGTCCGCTCCCCCCTCTTTCACCAACGCTGGAAGATCCGTGAAGATGGGCAGCTTCTGCTCTCTGAACAAGGGTGTTATTTCCTCGAATCCTTCCATAACCGTGTTGTCGGCGATGATCAGCACAAAATCGATGTCGGAGTCCAGAAGCTGTCGCGTGGCGGACTCCAGGCGCTCGGAGTTTCGGACACGGATCTCTACGACTTCGAATCCGTACTTCCTGCTCATTTGCCTCAAGAAATGCATTTCGTATCGCGAGTTGATCTCCGAAGGATTCCAGATCGTCCCCAGTCGGCGGGCTTCGGGCATGATGCTCCGAATAATGGCGCCCAGTTCATCCAGCGGGGGCTCGGAATACGTGCCTGTGAAGTTGGGAAGACCCTCTCGCTGCTTGACGTTCAAACCCAATACCTTGGGATTGATCGCTACGCCGAATACCAGCGGAGTCTTATCCACAACTTCGATGGCTCGTTCCAGACAGGGACTTCCCAACGTGACGATCAAGTCTTTGTGTTCGGTCACGTACGTCGAGAGAATGGGCTTGAGAGCCAGATACTGCCCTTGGGCCGAGGTCCACTCCACGGTCACCGACATCTCTGGCGGATATTCGCTTTCATTCAATGCCGCCATAAATCCTTCACGTGCTTCCGCAAACACAGGGTCGTCCACCATTTGAACGAGCCCCACCGACAGACGGTCGTGGTGACCCGTGACCCGGAAGGTTTCGGTGGAACAGGACGACAGGTAGAGCGCGGGGATCAATAGAAGAAGCCATCCCAAAGAGGAAACCGAAATTCGTTGCATGGGGTCCGCCTGTTTCTTGAGTTCAAAGCCCGGAGGGCCTCCTGCCGTACGCGGCCCGACAATCCTGAACCGGAGCTTAACAGGCCGTTGAAAAACGCGATCTGCGTCGTTGGGCTTCATCCTTCGTCATTGCGGCGTACTGTATGTACGCCTCATTCCTCAGGATTCGCCCGCCTTGCATTTCATCGTTCTTGACCGGCCTGCCCGCAATACTGTTTATCAACGGGCTGTTAACGCAAATCCGCCGTTGCCTTCGTGATCGTAAAGTATTATCATGCAGTAATCAAGCAGAGGCACGAAACGCAAGGCTTTTGCGTCCTTGTAACGGGGCGGACGGAGAGAGTAGCCGCCCGAACTTTTATGAGCGCGTTGAAAAACGGTGCTACGGTTAAGCCATGGAAAAGCCATGCGGGGCAGGGTGCATAGGACCTGAGAAGGGACACGTGCATGGGATGCAAAGAGGCGGTGGGGTACAGGAGTCGCACTCTGCGTTCAGCTTTTTCATGACCCGTGAAGGAGTTGAGTCATGGTAAAAGAACAGGTTCAGGCGGCGTTGAACAAGATTCGCCCTGCATTGCAGGCGGACGGTGGTGATGTGGAATTGGTGGATGTGGAAGGCCCGGTAGTCAAGGTCAGGCTGAAAGGTGCATGCGGGGGCTGTCCCATGTCCCAGATGACTCTGAAGATGGGGATTGAACGCGTCATCAAGCAGGAAGTCCCTTCTGTGGAGCGAGTAGAAGCCGTGTAAGGCAATTCCGGCCATAACCTCATGTGTTACTTGTGGTATTTCCCGCCTGCGAGGATGGTCATGGCCCGGTACATCTGCTCCAGGAGCAGGAGCCGGGCCATTTCATGTGTAAGGGTCATGGGGGATAGGCTGATTCGGTAATCGGCCCGGTTTCGAATCTCTTGGCCAAGCCCTAGAGGACCACCGATGAGAAAGGATATCCGGGTTGTTCCCTGATCTCGGAGTCCTCCCAGAAAACGGCTGAAAGTCTCGGAAGTCATCAGTGTTCCCGCCGCATCCAGAATGACTACCGTGTCCTGTTTGTCCAATACCTTCAACAGACTATGTGCTTCTTTCCCCAACAGCGCGCCTGTTGCGGAGTTCGAACGGACTTTTTCTCCGGGAACGACCCGCACATCCAACGGGTGATAGCGCCGGATTCGATCTCTGTACAAATGGATGCCTTCCCGCAGGTAGGCCTCCCGCGTTTTGCCCACCCAGATCACCCGCAGTTTCAATGTCCGGTCTTCCTCATATCTATCAGGCCGTTGGAAAACGCGATCCGCTGTCACGCCTTTGGCGTGGCGCTTCATCCTTTTCAAAACTCAAACAGGATTCATCTTGGCAAACGACGGATGCCGCAGAGGACTGGAGCCGTGTATGTCGCCCTATTTCCTCGGGGGAATCAGAATCGTGTAGCCTTCCATGACCGGTTCGTCGTTCTGGTTATACCATTTCAGATCCATCCGCACCCGCTTCTTGGAGTCGATTTTTTCCGAGACACATGCTGTGGCCGTGATCGTATCACCGATGAACACGGGTCTTCGAAATCGTACCTGGAGTTCTACTAAAACCGTGCCGATGCCCGGGAGCATCATTCCCAGGACCGACCCCGCCAGGCTGAGAGTCAGAATTCCATGGGATATCCGTTTGCCGAAGGGTGTCTTCTTGGCATATTCTTCGTTCAGATGAACCGGGTTGAAATCTCCGCTGATGCCTGCGAATTGGTAAAGATCGCATTCCCCCAATGTCTTTGAAAACGAAGCCTCCTGTCCCACTTCCAGTTCTTCGAAACTTTTCCCCAAAGGAACTGCTCTTCCCATGGATTCCTCCTGATGAATGGATGACGGCCTGTCTTGGCCTGATGTCCAAGAGCTTATGAGTTTTCGAGGTGTGTGCACAGTTCATGAATGAACCGCGGGAGATCCTCCACGATTACGACGTCCGAAACCCTGAAAATAGCGGCCTCCGGGTCTCGGTTTACGCTGACGATGAACTGTGAATCCTTCATGCCGCACACGTGCTGGTTCGCTCCGGATATACCCAATGCCAAGTACAACTTGGGCGATACGGTGTTTCCCGTGAGGCCCACCTGCATTCTGTAGTCCAGCCATCCTGCGTCACAGAGCGGGCGGCTTGCCGCCATACACGCGTTCGGGAACAATGCGGTCAATCGACGGACGAGTTCCAGGTTCTCGGACTTGCCGATGCCTCTTCCCACGGCGACAATGGTATGCGCATCGGACAGTGCCGACAGGGTGTCTCTGGGGGATGCGGGGCCCAGGGCGCGCAGGCCGCCCGATTCGGTACGGGCGACACGCAAGTGGACGGTCCCGGGCCGGGCGGCGTTGTGGGATGCCCTTGGAAAAAAGCCGGGCTGGACAGTCAACACCGTGCTCGCCCGATTGCCGACGATGTCTTCCGTCATTCGGCCGTTCTTGGAGATTCGGGAAAACGAAGGACGGTTCTTCCAGCCGGTGACCTCTTCCACCGCTGTGATGCATGAAGCGTTCAGGCGCACCGATAGGCGGGGCGCCAGTTCCCATCCACGGACGGAATGGGCCATGATCACATAGGCGGCGGGCAGTTCCCTGAAGAATGATTCCAGGGCGGATAGATACGCTTCCGGGTTGTAGGCATCCAAATTGGGATCCTGGATGGCCGTCACCGGTTGTCCTGTGGCCCGTGCAAGTGTTCCGGCCGCCGTTCTATCCGTTCCCAGCACAACTCCGTGGAGCGGGAGAGGGTGATGAGCCTGAACCTGTTCCGCGCAGGTCCACAGTTCGAAGGTAACAGGGTTCAGTTCGTCTTCATGATGTTCGGCGATAACGGCGATGACAGGCTTCATGGGTTTCCGATTCGTTGCAGCAATGCTCGATCCCGCAAGAGATCGATCAAGGCGATCGCCTTCTCCGCGGTAGTTCCCTGGAGAACCAGGCAGGTACGCTGAATTTTCGGAGTGTGGACTCCCACGACGATCTCACGATTCTCGTAATCTTGCGCAGGTCCCGAATCCACGATTTCAATTCCCTGGCGGGATGCCCGTACCATGTTGGAGAGAGAAGGATAGCGTGGCTTGTGGGTTCCCGTCTGGATGGTGAGCACAGCCGGAAGCGGGATTTCGAAACGCTCACGAAGTCCATGTTCCGCCTCCCGTTCCACATGGACGAGGTGTTGTTCGGGAAAATAGTCCACGAGAACAACCGCCGCAACGCAAGGTAACCTTAGCCTCTCGGCGAGCATGGGTCCCACGTGTCCCCGCGCGGTGTCTTCCGACATGATTCCCGTCATCACCAAGTCGTAGGAGCCGGAAAGTATGTGTGTCCCGATGCGATCGGCGATGAACCAGGCGTCCCGTGGCTCGGTTTCTCCGGTTTGGATAAGGGTGGCTTGGTCGGCGCCCATACCCATGGCTCTCTTCAGGATGGGCATGATGCGGTCGGTACCGAGGCTCGCCACATCGACGCGCACGCCGGGGAAGCGATCCTTCAACCGAAGGGCCTCCTCCAGTGCGTATTCGTCGTAGGGGTTCATGGCACGGCCGGAAGAGGGTTGAAAACGGTCCGCTCGGGACGGCTCGGATTCCGTGGCGGGAATACCGAAGGGAACGGATTGTGTGGTACAGACCAAGATTTTCATAATACCGTTCGTCAAGTGTTGGGTCCCAGGAGGCCGGGGCGGACGGATTTCGTGAGGCATAGCGTGGGCCTCATGCTTGTCGTCCAAGGCCACAGGTACATCACCGCCGACTTCGGGTATGAGTTTAGACCATGGGCGAGCGGCAGGCAAGCAAATATAACGAACGCTCGTTCATTTTTCTATTGACGGCTTCCGGAGGGATCGGTACACTAAATTTGTACGTATGGGGTGGATCCCGAAACAAACTGTCGCAAAACACTCTCCGCGGCGCCGCGTTTCGGCCGGGTCCTGCAAGGGTCGCGGACTTCCCGGCAGGTCTGGATCGCGCAGACGTTAGATGACCAGCGGGCGCCTCATTAGAACAGGGCCATGCGCCCATGACAGGGCGCATGGGGGATCCCTTATCCAGATATTCCCACCGCAGTAAATCCAGGTATCCGGCACGCCATGAGTCTTCTATGGATAATACGACACGGTCAAGCCTCCCTGGGGACGGATAACTACGATCGCTTATCCGACCTGGGCCGGGCGCAGGTGCGCTTTCTGGGCAAGTATCTGGCGGATCGCAGCGTGGTGTTCGATGCCGTATATTCGGGCTCTTTAGAGCGTCAACACGCGACGGCCCGCTGTTTGATCGAAAACATGCATCCGGACGAGGATCGTGAGCCCACCGTCTTCCCCGAATTCAACGAATATCAGACGGAGTCCATCATCGGATTGCTTTCTACGTTCATGATCCGGGAGAACCCGGACATGGCCGCCCATATAGGCGCCATGAACACCGACAGGCGGGCGTTTCAGCAAGTCCTCGAGACGGCCATGCTCCGTTGGGTGAAGGGAGTCGATTCTATGGGACATATGGAGACTTGGCCGTCTTTTGCCGCGCGGGTCCGAAGTGGGATGGCCAAGGTCATGCGGGAGCAGGGCCGAGGAAGGAACGTCGCCGTATGTTGTTCCGGAGGAACCATTTCCGCGGTCATGCACATGGCGTTGGACCTGGCGGACGAGACGGCCGTGCGGTTGGCGTGGCAGATTTACAATACCTCGGTTTCCATCTTCAAGTACAACGACGACCGAATAAGCCTTTCAAGCTTCAACTCCATCGCTCATCTCGAACTCCTGAATCAGCCGGAACTTTTGACGTACGGATGAAATATAAACCCTATGAGGAGAGATTCCATGGACTTCTCTGTTTCCGAACACATGCGGGCCATTATTGAATTGATGGATGAGTTCGTGGATCGCGAACTGGTCCCGCTGGAGAACGCTTTTTTGAATCGGTCCTTTTCCGAGTTACTGTCTGAACTAGAGGAAAAACGCCGTCTGGTGCGCGGGATGGAGCTGTGGGGTCCCCCGCATCCGAAAGAATACGGAGGCATGGGTCTGAATGTGGTGGAGTTCGGCCTCGTTTCGGAGAGCCTCGGAAGGAGTCCCTTGGGTCACTATGTTTTCGGTTGTCAGTTTCCGGATGCCGGGAACATCGAAATCCTGCACAAGTACGGAACGGAAGCGCAAAAGGAAGCATTCCTGCGGCCGGTGGTGGAAGGACGGATCCGAGGTTGTTTTTCCATGACCGAGGTGGATCTGCCCGGTTCTAATCCCGTGATGATGAGTACCACGGCTGTGAAGGACGGAGACCATTACGTCATCAACGGTCACAAATGGTACACCACGGCGGCGGAGGGAGCCGCCTACGCCATTGTCATGGCCGTAACAAATCCGGACGCCTTGCCCCATTCCAGGGCCAGTATGATTATTGTTCCCACGGATACGCCCGGATTCAATCGGGTACGCAATCTGCCGGTCATGGGTCACTCGGGGAGCGACTGGGCCAGTCATGCGGAAATTCTGTATCAATCCTGCAGGGTGCCTCGTTCCCATCTCCTGGGGTCTGAAGGGGAAGGCTTCGTCATCGCCCAGCAGCGGCTGGGACCGGGTCGTATTCACCACTGTATGCGCTGGATCGGCATCTGCAATCGGGCGTTTGACCTTATGTGCCGTCGCGCCTTGACCCGAACCATCGCGCCGGGGGAAACCTTGAGCGACCGGCAGATCGTTCAATCCTGGGTGGCCGAAAGCGCTGCGGAAATCCAGGCGGCGCGACTCATGGTGCTCCATGCGGCCTGGAAGATGCAACACTTGGGGGTGAAGGAGGCGCGGGAGGAGATCTCACTCATCAAGTTCTTCGTGGCGCAGACTCTGCAACGGATCTTGGATCGGGCGTTGCAGGTCCATGGGGGGTTGGGGATGACGGACGACCTCATCCTCGCTTATTTCTTCCGGCATGAACGGGCCGCTCGGATCCTGGACGGCGCCGACGAAGTTCACGAGATGTCGGTGGCCCGCAGGATTCTGCGCGAGCATAAGTCGCGGAGCGCGCGGTGATGAGGCTCGGATGAGCAGCCGCCGAAGGTCGACCGAGTATTGTTCGGATCCCCGGGAAGATTCCGGGGAGGAGATTGTTCCGGAAGGGGCTTTGGGCGTGCATCAGGTCCGAAGAGATCGGAAGGGGGATTCGGACGCAGGCAGGCTTGGGGAATCGGGTATGTCCTCCGAGCGTTCCGGGTCGATTCCCCGCGGTCCGGGCTTTGCCGAGTTTCGCGACAAGGTGAACGCTTCCCAACGGGACATGTGCCGGCAGGTCTTTTTCGAGAACCGTAATTCGATTCGCGTCAAGAAGGAAGAAACCGCTGTTCGGAACTTGTCCCGAATCTTTGAATCCGCTCTTCGAATCAGCAATGAGAAAGGTTTTCAAGCCATGACCATGCGGGACTTGGGAAAGGAGGCGGGTCTCAGCATGGGTGCGCTGTATGCGTACTTCTCGGGCAAGGAGGAACTTCTGGAGATGCTTCAACGCCAGGGCCGGACCCTGATTCTCACTGTTCTGGATGAATTCGTGGCCAATGAGACGGATCCTCTGTCCAGGCTCCGTGTGGCGATTCGCACCCATGTGTATCTCAGTGAGATCATGCAGCCCTGGTTTTTCTTCTCGTACATGGAAGCCAAGAACTTATGCAAAGAGGAGCGAGACAAGGCCATCGCCAGTGAGTTGGCCACGGAAAGGATCGTGGCCGATATCTTGATTCGGGGTCAAGAAGAAGGCTTTTTTGTGGCCCGGAATCATCGACTCACCGCGAGTGTGATAAAGGCCATGCTTCAAGACTGGTATCTCAAAAGGTGGAAATACGCCAAAAGGCGCGTGACGCCGGATCAGTATGCGCAATTCCTGATTGAGTTTGTGGAGACATTTTGCGTGGATCGGGACACGTCGCCGAACACAACGATGGAGCACGGTGACGAATATGGGAATGGTGGATGAAGCGACCGGCATCAGGGAAGGCGAAGAACTCGACCGGGTGCGATTGCATGCGTTTCTGTTGGACTCCATACCCGGTTTGGACGGACCTCTGGACGTCCGGCAGTTTCCCAGCGGATATTCCAATCTGACCTATCTGGTACGCGTCGGGAATCGCGAACTGGTTCTCAGGAGGCCCCCCTTTGGGACCAAGGCCAAGACGGCCCACGATATGGGACGGGAATGGCGGGTACTGACCGCCCTTCACCCCGAATTTCCCTATTGTCCCAAGCCTCTGGTGTATACGGAGGATACCTCCGTCATCGGGACCCCGTTTTATCTCATGGAGCGTTTGCGGGGAATCATCCTTCGCAAGGATCTTCCTCCGGGGTTAAGCCTTTCCCCTTCCCAGGGACGTAAATTGTCCCAACGATTTTTCGACGTGCTGGCCGAACTGCACTCCGTTGACTACGAACGTATCGGTCTGGGCGGCTTCGGGAAGCCGGCAGGGTATGTCGAACGACAGGTGACGGGTTGGGCGCGGCGCTACGACGCGGCAAGGACTCCCGATGCTCCGGACATGGCGGATGTGATTGCCTGGCTCCAGGAAAAGATGCCCCCGGACTCGGCGCGTCCGGGAATTGTGCACAATGATTACCGTCTGGACAACGTGGTATTGGACGAGAAGGATCCCACCCGGATTATCGGGGTTCTGGATTGGGAGATGGCGACTCTGGGAGATCCTTTGATGGATTTCGGGAACTCCCTGGCCTATTGGATTCGAAAGGAAGATCCACCGGATCTGCATCTGTCGCGCCTGGTGCCGACACATCTCGAAGGAATGCTCGATCGCCGCGAGGTGGTTGAATACTATGAACGCCGGAGCGGTCGATCCATCGGTGAAGTCGACTTCTACTATTGCTTCGGGCTCTTCCGGCTGGCGGTAATTTTTCAGCAGATTTACTATCGTTACTATCAAGGAGAGACGCGGGACGAACGGTTCAAAGATCTCATTTCTGTGGTGCACGGGCTGGGTGCGGCCGCTCGCCGGGTCACGGTGCAACCCGGGATATGAGGATGGGAGGAGGTCGCGTCATGGGGATTGGGTGAAGCGCACGGCGGGATGCGGGCAAGAGGAAGGAGGCTGATTTTACTTGACAGGGGTGCCCTGTGCCTTCATTGTATAGATAAGAATAAACGCTTGTTCTCTATCGCTTCGCTCAAAAGCTCCTGGAAAAAGAGCCCGCTGGACGGGCCGGTCCGAGACGATGAGATGCAAGGCGCGCGAAGACTAGAGAATGAGGCGCGTTGCCGTGTATCACTGTTCGTGTCACTGGAACAAAGCGGTATGTCATGAGACGAGTCGTGAGCCGAATCAAAAACCAGGAACTGGTCAAGGAGCGGCATTCTCAGATCTTCAGCGCCGCGGTGGATCTCTTCTCCAAGAAGGGATATCACAAGACCAGCATGAAGGATATCGCCGAAGCTTCCGGAATAAATCTATCCTACCTATATAAGTACATATCATCGAAGGATGATATACTTTATATATTTTACGACCAGTTACACACTAGGTACAAACCGGTCTACCAGCTCACCAGGAATTCCGACAACCAGCACCCTGTAGTACAGCTCCAGCAACTTATTTCCGCTATTCTTGATGTTGTCCACAATAATCATAATGAGATACTAACCATGTATACGGAGAGCAGGCACTTAAATCCCGACTCGTTGATGGCCGTTCTCTCCAAAGAAAGCGATATGATTCAGTGTGTGGAGGAGGTGATTCACAGAGGCGTAGGACAGGGTATTTTCAGTACGGATGACCCGTTTATGGCAGCCAACATTATCCAGTATCTCATGGTAGTGGAACCATTAAGGGGATGGAACTTTAGAGATCGTTATGCATTTCATGATTTTGTAACGGCTCTTACGGACTTTGTCATGAAGTCGTTGGGAGTTGACGAGGAAAAATGGCGGGAACTGTGCGGGATGCAATAATGATCGATTACGGCCGGTAACGGAGCCTTCGGCCTGTTACAGCCCGTTGATGAACAGCGTTTCGGGCGGGTGTTCAAGAACGCTGAGACGTAAGGCGCGCGAATCCTGAGGAATGAGGCGTATAACCCGTACGCCGCAATGACGAAGGATGAAGCGCAACGAAGAAGATGGCGTTTTTCAACAGCCTGGCGAACATCGTGGGTTCCGGGTGGAAGACATATGGGAGCCCGGCTGTTCCCGACACCCGGAGGAAACACAGGAGCCGATTCCGGAAGGATCCTGTGTGCACGAACGTTGGGGCAGGCCCGAATGATTTCGGACCCCCAGTCTTGGTACATACACCTTGAATGTTGAGAAAGGAGGCGCTATGGGATCGTTGGTTTGGGGACCTCAAATCCTGGTGCGGGGCCTGATGGAGGAGGGGATTCACGTCAACTTCGCCATCAGCGGCGGCCACATGAACAGTTTTGACGACTACTGGTCGATTTACGGAAACCGGCTCTTTCACTTCAGACACGAATCGAACTGTGCGTTCGCGGCGGAAGCCTACTCGAAGGTGACGGGCAAGATCGGCATGTGCCAGGCCACCGTGGGACCCGGTTCAGCCAATCTGTTTCCCGGAGTAGTCCAGGCCGGTCTCAGTAACAGCCCGCTCATCTGCATCCTGGGTCAGACCATTCTATCGGATACGGATCGGTATGCCTTCCAGCACCTCAAAGCCCATTACGCCTACAGGGAAGTGGGCAAGTGGTCCAAGTTCATCGATGACCCGAGCACGTTTCTTTACTGGGTCCGGAAAGCGGCCCGGGAATGTATGGCGTATCCTCCAGGACCCGTGTCTCTGGAGATCGCCCTGAATTTCATTGAATTCGCTCCGCAGGCCCTGATGGATCCGGCCATGCAACTCAATTATCGTATGGACATGAGGCACAAGAAGCCGGATGAGTTACCCCAGCCCACTCCGAGCGACGATGAAGTGGACAGCATCATCGGCTGGCTTCTGGAAGCGCAGCGGCCGCTGGTCGTCATCGGACACGGAGGAAGATGGCCGGATTGCGGCGCGGCCCTCAAGGAATTCACGGAACTGACGAACATCCCCATTCACCAGCGTCGTGTCTGCCGGGGGAGCGTGCCCGAAAACCATCCTCATCACGTGGCCGGAGAGGCTCGAGGCAAGGCGTTCGGGATGGCGGATCGCTATCTCACCATGGGATTACGGTTCGACGTGCTCGAGCAGTTCGGACAGTGGGGGCCGGACAAGCGGTTCGTACAGGTCACGGAATCGCCCATGGAAATCTGGCCCGAGATTGCCACGGATATCGAAGCCATCGGGAACGTCAATGCCACCTTGAAGAAGTTGAATCGCGTCATCCGGGAGAAGTATGCGGATCAATTCGCACGCAAGACGACATGGCGGGACGAGATCCTGGAGATAAAGAAAACGGCCCGCGAAAAACTGCGACGTCGAACCGACGAACTCAAGGGCAAGTATACCCTTCCGGGGCAGGTAAGTCCGGATGTCGCGTCCACGCTCATCGCGGACTATCTGCACCAATCCGCGCCCGAGTCCACCGTCATCCTGGATTCCTTTACCTTCGCCTCGTACATGAGTGAGAAATTCGAATCCCGGGTGACGGGCGGCGTTCTGGATGCGGGGATATATGGGGGTATCGGACACGGTGTAGGCATGGGTATCGGCGCTCAGGTGGCCCGGCCGGGCAAGCCCATCGTGGTCTTCATAGGTGATGCGGGTATCGGCGCATTGGGCGGCGACATTGAAACGGCCCGCAGGGAGGGCCTGCCCGTAGTGTATGTGGTCCACAACAACGGGGCCTGGATCGGAGGCTGGAACGCCATGTACGGGCGGGACTGGCACGGCGCTCAGAACCCCCACGCACGCGACACGGATCGCGGAATGGGCACGCTGCAGGGCCGAATTCCCTATGCCGAAATGTACAAGCTGATGGATTGCCACGGAGAAACGGTGAAGACCCACGACGAGATTGTTCCAGCCATGGAGCGGGCCTTAAATTCGGGAAAAACCGCCGTGGTGGACATCCATGGAGATCCGGACTCCTACCATACCCTCTGGGATCGGGCCACCTACGAAAACTTGTTCTTTGTCATGCTCCATCATATTCCCGAAGACTTGTGGAGCGGGATGGACAGCTTCAAGGAACGCACCCGGGCCCTCTTCAAAGCGTTTGGATACGAGGATTGGCCCAAGACGCCCAGGCTGTTCCCGCCCTTCGACGAGGCCGAGGACTTTGATTGGGTATCCGGTGCGCCTCCCAAGTATTTCAAAAAGAAAGAGGAATAATCGGAACCCTTTCCCATGTTGGTTTTTTGGCTATCCAGAAAGCTTCAGTGAACGAGAGAGGAGACGAACCGATGCCACCCGTATTCCGTTGTCCCAAGTGTAAATTGGTGCAGGATGTGCCCTTCGGGGGCTGGCACTGGGAAGGCAAAGAGCCCGGAAAGCAGCATTTCGTCCATCGGGGGTACGTGATGCCGGATCCCAAAAACCCCTTGCGGCTCGTTTGCCCGGACGGACACGACCCCAAGCTGCTGATGCCCATTTGCTGGGCGTGCGAAGCGCCTTTCGAATATATCGCCGGATAAGGCCCAAAAGCTGAGCTGAAACGGGACTTCCGATGGAACCGCCGGGTCCGCCGGAAGTCCCGTCGCCGGAGAGAATCGATCCGGAAGGATGTCCGCCTCGGGTGACAGGGAGGTCGGAGCCTGGAACAAGCCCGGATCCTGAACACGGAACCCATAACATACGGGAAGCAGCATGGAGCAGAACAAGCCGGTGGTTACCGCCGCGTCCACCAAAAGCATTGAAATGGCCAAGAAGGTGTGGCCCTTCATCAAGGAGGACTATGCACGAGGCCACCAGTGGAAAAAGGAAGGGAAACCCGTGGTGTGGTCCTGTGCTCTTGTGGAGAAGGAGCTGTATTACGCCATGGATGTGTATCCTTTCTTTCCGGAGCAGTTCGCGGCTTTGTGCGCTGTTCGCAGGAAAGGGGGGAGCCGCGATCCCAACGTGGAGAAGGAAGGGGTCCGCTTGGCCCGTATAGCGGAACAGCACGGATATCCGACCTACCTCTGCGGGTACCACCGGGTGGGAATCGGGTACGTGATCCACGGGGATCTCGATGACGCTCCTCTCGGAGGAATGCCGCGGCCCGATTTCATGGTCACTTCCAGTACGGCTTGCGATGTACGATACAAGTGGTTTGAGGACATGGCGCGCCGTTTGAACGTTCCCCTGTTTGTCCTGGACCGGCCGGAACGTCATGAGTTCGGATTTATCACACGGCGTCCGGAGCAGCGGGCGCTCCAATATTACAAGACCCAGCTCGAGGATTGTCTGTCGTTCATCGAGCGGTTGACGGGTCATCGATACGACGCGGACAAGCTGAACGAGGTGCTGGACTGGTCCTATCGGTTGAATGAATTGGCCCAGGAGATCCTGGAACTGCGCCGGGCCGTTCCCTGCCCCATGAGTTGTGCGGACGAATTCACACTCATGTACCCCTGGATGTACAAACCCGGGACCCGGGAAGCCTATGAGTTCTATCGAGAGTTGCGGGATGAGATCCGAGACCGGGTTCAAAACAAGATCGGTGTCATCCCGGAGGAGAAGTTCCGTCTCATGTGGATCGGTTTGCCCAACTGGTTCAACATGGCGGTTATGAACTACTTTGAGAAGTACGGCGGGATCTTTGTCCGATCCCCCGAGTACCGGGCATTGCCCTATCCGGCTCGGACGCCGGACGATCCCGTGGGGGAGTTGGCCTACCGATACCTGTTTGCCGGCTACGGAGCCTACGGGATGCTCAACAACATCGATGAGATCCTGAAGGATGTGGTGGACTACCGTATCGACGGGGCGGTCCTATCCTATCTCATTACGTGCCGGCCCCATGCCTTCCGCCAGGGAGAGGTCAAACATGTTCTCGAAGATCGCGGCATCCCCACGGTGAGCGTGGAAGGGGACCTGGTGGACGAGCGAAGCTACGCCGAAGCTCAGGTCAAGAACCGGTTGGATGCCATGGCGGAGATGATTCTGAAGAAAAAGGGAATCCTGTAACGTCGAGCCGCGGAAGCTCAGGTCGAGGGACGTCGCCATGTTTGAGAAGTTTCAAAGGGTCATCGAGAACCGCCACCAGGTTGCCAAAGAATGGAAAGAAACCACGGGCCGACCGGTGATGGGATATTTTTGCTGTGTGTTCCCGGAAGAGGTTCTATACGCTGCGGGCATTTTACCCGTGCGCATTGTGGGTTCCAACGAGCCCATCGAGGCCACGGACGGACACATGACGCCCTACGGGTGCACCTTCTGCCGGAAGTGTGTCGACTTGGCGGCGCGCGGCGTGTACGACTACCTGGATGCCGTATTTGTATCCAATACCTGCGATTTGGCGAGCAACATAGATTACTGGTGGCGCGAGCTGGCCCCCAGAGAAGATGTGACCATCGCGGATGTGCCTGTGCGGCAGTATATCAACTTCTACAACTATCCCCAGAAGATCACGGGCAAAAATGCTCTCTCCTACACCATGAATGAAATCCGGGGGATACAGCAGGTGGCGGAGCGCTACACCCGAACGTTTCTTTCCGAGGACGATTTGAGGCGAAGCCTGGAAGTGTACAGGGAACACGGCCGACTCATGCGGGAACTCCATGAAATCCGCAAGCAGGTTCCCCCTCCATTGACGGGTTATGAAGCCTGGATGGTGGAATATTCCGGTTTGTTCATGCCCAAGGACGAGCATAATCGTCTGTTAGCGGACCTGATCCATTCCCTTTCGGATCGTCCGGACAAGCCCGTTCCCGGGACGCGGCTGTATCTGTCTGCTTCCGCCGCGGATGAAGTCACGGCGGACTTGATACGGCTCATTGAGGAGTGCGGCGGACAGGTGGTTTCCGAGGACATAAGCGTCCATTCCAGCTTCTATTGGAGTGAATATGCCATGGATCGGCCTCCCCTGGAAGCCGTGGCCCGGCATTCCCTGTCCGTTCCCTGTGCCCGGTCCACCACTTCGGATCCCTTTCAGGACATGCGATACCAGCATATTCGGAAAACCATGGCGGACTACCGTATTCAAGGAGTGATCTTTTACATCCTGCTGCAATGCGAATGCCGGGCCAGTGAATTCCCGTACCTCAAAGAAAAAATCCAAAGCGAAATGGACGTTCCGGTGCTTCTTCTGGATGGAGATTACTTCGGGGTGGGATCCGAGAAGAACCGGACCCAGATCCAGGCGTTTTTGGAAATGATCCCATGACCGAACCGCACGCGGAGATCCGAATCCCTGTGTCGGCCGAGAGCGGACGGGTGACGCAGGAAGAGCATGGATCGTCCGGAAGCAACCGTCGCGTCCCTTCAAGACATGGTTGACGGATCGTTGAAAGTCAGGCTTGCCGGCCTGCGGAGAGAGGAGTCCGGATAATGGATGTATATGAGCGCCTGCAACAACATCTGGATCGATTGCCCATCGGCTTTCCTCCCACGGAATCGGGGGTTCAGCTCGAAATCCTGAAGAAGTTGTTCACCCCCGAGGAAGCGGAAATTGCCTGTGCGTTGGACGTGAGGCCTGAAACGCCCGAAAAGATCGCGGCCCGTCTCAACATGGATCCGAATACGGCTAAAGAAAAGCTCACGGAGATGTCCCACAAAGGCCTCGTGTTTCGGAGAACCAAGGACGGAGAAACGGTCTTCTCCGGGGCGGCCTTCGTGGTGGGCATCTATGAGTACCAAGTCCGGAGAATGGATCGGCGGTTCGCCGAACAAAAAGCTCGCTACCTGAAAGAGGGCTTCTACGATGAACTCGCGGGGGGCGAGGGGAAGTCACCCTTCTTGAGGGTGATTCCGGTGAGCAAGAGCATCACGCCTGAACTCGGGGTGTTCCAATACGAAGAAGTCCGTTCTCTGATTGGGCAACAGGATTTGATTGCCGTAACGGATTGCATCTGCCGCGTCAAAGCGGGTCTGCTGGACCATCCGTGCGACCGGCCCAAGGAGACGTGTTTTTCCTTCGGGGCCGGGGCCGAATTTTATATCGAAAACGGATGGGGAAGGCGCATTACGCATGAGGAAGCTTTCCGATTGCTGGACGTGTGCGATCAGGAGGCGTTGGTACTCAGCCCCTCCAATGCGCAGCGTCCCGTGGCCATCTGTGCCTGCTGTTCCTGCTGCTGCGACTATCTGCACGGGTTGAAGCGGTTTGAGCAACCGGCCCTGGTGGCCCAGGCCACCTTCTTGGCGGAAGTGGATCCGGACCGATGCGTGGGTTGTGAAACCTGCGTGGAGCGCTGTCAGATGGAGGCGGTTACCATGGTGGAATCCGTTGCGTATGTCGACGGGGATCGATGCATCGGATGCGGCCTCTGTGTATCCACCTGTCCCGAGGAAGCCTTGAGTCTGCACCGCCGGGAAACGGCCGTGACTCCTCCCGAGGGTATGGGACAGTTGTTCAAGAAGATCGCGGCGGAACGGGGAAAAAGGTAAGGAATGGCCCGGCCGCTCGGTTTTCGGAATCGGCGGCGTGGGGTCCGAATCGATGGTACGAGGAAGGAGATTTCTATGAGCACGTCGACGGTGGGCATCGTCAAGTATTCGCAACCTTTGGAATCTGTCCGGCAGGCGGTGGATCTTGCGGGTGGTTTCCGAGGGATCACGGCGCGAAGCCGCGTGTTTTTGAAACCCAACATCGTGGTCTGGTCCAAGGAATCGGATTTTCCCAAATGGGGCGTCATCACCACTTCCCGCGTTGTGGAGGACACGGTGCGCCTCCTTAAGGAACAAGGGGTGGACGATATCACCATCGGGGAGGGAACCGTGGTGATGAATCCCAAGGACCGGGAGACGCAGGTGTATGCATACCGGGGCCTGGGATACGACTCCTTGAAGAAGCGTTACGGAGTCAAAACCCTGAATGTGTTTGAAAGACCTTTCGAAAAAGTGGACCTGGGTGATATTTCCCTGAACTTCAATACGGACATCCTGCACAGCGACTATGTAGTGAATCTCCCCGTGCTCAAGACCCATGCCGTGACCGTGGTCTCCCTGGGATTGAAGAATCTCAAGGGAGTCATCGATGTCGATTCCCGTAAGAAATGCCACAACGCCGATGCGGAGAAGAACCTGCATTACTATGTTTCGCGGCTCGCCGACCCGCTTCCTCCCATGTTCACTCTCCTGGACGGGATCTACACCATCGAGCGGGGCCCCACGTTCGAGGGGAAGGCCCGACGCAGCAACGTTCTTGTGGCTTCCGAGGACGTTTTGTCCGCCGACATGGTGGGCGCCAAAGTTCTGGGACACGATCCCTCGGAGACGCCTCACCTGGTGTATGCGGCGCGGAACCGGGCGCGCCCCCTGGATCTTTCGGATATCCGCTTGGTGGGAGAACCCCTGGAAAGCGTGGCTTCCTATCATGAAAACGAGTTCGCCTACACCGAGGACGAATCTCTGCCGGTACCATTGCAGAAAATGGGAATTCAGGGCCTTTCCTATCGCAAATATGATATGACCATGTGCACCTATTGCTCCGGAATCAATGGTCCGGCTCTGGCGGCCATCGTGCGGGCATGGAACGGGACGCCGTGGGATGAAGTGGAGGTGCTCACCGGAAAAATCATGAGGCCGACCCCCGGGAAGAAGAAGACCATCCTGATCGGAAAGTGTATGTATCAGGCGAACAAGGACAATCCGGACATCCAGGAAATGCTCGCCGTCAAGGGATGCCCTCCGTCCATCAAGTCTATCGTGAAGGCGTTCCACAAAGCCGGAATCCAGGTGGATCCCGCGGCGTTTGAACACATGGACCAGTACCCGTCGTTTTTTATGAAACGGTACGTGGACAAGCCGGAATTCGAATCTTCGTTTTTCACGGTCCCGTAGTATGCACTGTAATTATTGGGAGGAACCGCCGTCGTGGAGCCGGTAGTGCGTGTGGAAAGGGAAGGGGGCGTCGCCCTGATTATCCTGAACCGGCCTCATGCGCTGAACGCCCTGTCCCGCGAGCTTCGCACGTCGCTTACAAGGACCTTTCGGGAGATGCAACAGGATTTGGACGTCGGCGCGGTAATCCTTACCGGGGCCGGCCGGGCGTTTTGCGCGGGTCTGGACCTCAAGGAATTGTCCGGGGAAGGATTGGATCCCTCCCGAACGCTGCGTCCTCTTTCGGACGAGGATCCCGTGGGAGCCATGCAAGCCTTCGATCGACCCATCATCGGGGCGCTTAACGGGGCGGCGGTGACGGGCGGATTCGAGTTGGCCCTGGCCTGCGACCTCTTGATTGCTTCCACGGAAGCCCGATTTGCGGATACTCACGCACGGGTGGGACTGGTTCCCGGCTGGGGCCTGAGCCAGAAATTGCCTCGACTGATCGGAATCGGAAGAGCCAAGGAACTGGCGTTCACCGGTAACTTCATCGATGCAAAGCAGGCGGAGACCTGGGGACTGGTGAACCGCGTGGTCGAGCCCGACGAGTTGATACCTGTATGCCGGAGACTGGCTCAAGACATGATTTCCTGTTCAGGGAACGTGCTGCGGGTGTATAAACACCTCATCGACGAGGGATACGCCGGAACCCTTTCGCAGGGCTTGCGCATGGAGTCGGAAGCTTCGGTACGCCATTCGGAAACGGTTTCCGCCGATTCCATCGCCGGAGTAGTCCGTTCCGTTCAGGAAAGGGGCCGGAGCCAGAAGGGTCCTTGAATACCTGCCGTATCCACCAAAGGCAACGTGGCTGGAGAAACATTTCATTGGGTGTCCCCCGCCTTCCTGCTCTACAAGGAGAAACCGTTGAAACTGCACGATGCGCTTCCCATGAATTGGGAAAAATTGTTTCGTCCCCGTTCCATCGCCGTTGTCGGAGCCTCCACCAAGGTGGGCATGAACATCAACATGTTCTTTCCGGGTCTGGTGGACGCGGGTTTTCCGGGTTCGTTGTATCCGGTGAACCGCCATGCCGAAGAGATACTGGGCTATCGGGCCTATCCATCGGTACGCGCCATTCCGGGACCGGTGGATTACGTCATCATTTCCGTGCCCCGGGAGCATGTGCCGGAGGTGCTCGATGATTGCGTGTACAAGGGCGTTTCCGTGGCGCACATTTTCACCGCGGGTTTCGGTGAAACCAAGACATCCGAGGGCATGCATCTGCAGGAGCGGATTCGGGAGGCGATCCGGAACCGCATACGCTTGATCGGTCCCAATTGTGTGGGGGTATACTGCCCCGGGTCCGGCATCGCCTATATGCCCGGTCAGTCCCGAACCGCCGGGGACGTGGGGTTTGTTTCCCAGTCCGGGGGACATACCTCGCTGTTCGTGGAAAACGCCACCAGCCAGGGACTTTACTTTTCCGCAGCGGTCAGCGTGGGAAATTCGCTGGATCTCGGCATCAACGACTTTTTCGAATATCTGAGTGCGGACCCGGGGACCTCCGTCATCGGGGTATACGTCGAGGGTATGACCGGCGAACAGGGCCGACGGTTCTTTGAACTCGTGCGCAACACCACCCCGCGGAAACCCGTGATGATCATGAAGGCGGGGCGCAGCGAATCCGGAGCTCGCGCCGCCGCCAGCCACACGGGATCCATGGCGGGGACCTATTCCCTCTGGGCGAGCATGGCCGCCCAGGCCAATGCGGTCCTGGTGAACGACTACACGGAAATGACCGATTTCATATGGGCCTACAAATGCCTGAAAGGTCTTCCCGGTACCCGGGCCGGCGTGGTATGCGGCGGCGGAGGTAACGCGGTGTGGTGCGGAGACACACTGGGCGCCGGCGGCTTCACCCTGCCTCCGCTGAGTCCCGAGACCCAGAAAAGCATTTTGGAGTTCACGGACGCCGTGGGCACCATTGCCCAAAATCCCGTGGACCCGAACTTCTCCATGTTCGATCCCCAGGCCCACATCCGAGTGTTAACCACCCTGGACGCGCAGTCCGATATCGACTTTCTGTTGAACGTGGGGGTATTCGATTTTCTGTACCATCACACCATTCCCACCGGGCTTTTGAGTCGGGAACAGCTCATTCGGGACTCCGCGGATCGGCTCTCCCAACTGCGGAAGAGCGTTCGAAAACCGTTTGCCGCCGCCGCCATCCAGGTTTCGGAAAACCCGGACATTTACGATATTCTCAAGCAGATACGACTACGGGCTCGGGAAGAGGGAGTTCCCTGTTATGCCAGTCTGGAGCGTATGACGGCGGCGCTCCGTCGCCTCCATACCTATTCTGCGGGACTCAACGGAAAGGCGTCTTAACAGCCCGTTGGTAAACAGCAGTTCGGGCGGGCTGTTCAAGAACGGTGAGATGTCAGGCGGGTGAATCCTGAGGAACGGGGCGGGACGTACCTACCGTACGCCGCAAGGATGAAGGAGGAAGCGTACCGCGGCGGATCGCGTTTTTCAACAGCCTGCCAGGCTTTGAGCGGTTATACGCCGTTGACAGGGCCGACCGGTTTCGGATACGGTCTTGTCGGCGGGAGGCGCAGTCGGGAAAGCGGTACCGGACGGTTTCGTTCGGGGCAGGCGGTTTCGATGCGGGCTGGACGCCGGAACAGGCATTTGCAGGAGGGAGAACACGGCGTATCCACCAGAAGTTTTTTCGATGACCGCCTGCGTAACCCCGGCAACATGCGGTACCCAACGCCATGATCTTCGTATAACCGCTTCATCGGATACAAGCCTGGGTGGCGGAAGTGGTAGACGCAAGGGACTTAAAATCCCTTATGGCTTGTCCATGTGCGGGTTCGAGTCCCGCCCCAGGCACCAAGCATATCAAATAGTTACACTGAATATCCAATTCTCAAATGAAGACTTGACGAAGCATTGAAGACCGAAAAAGCCAAAACGTGACACAAACGTGACACAACATTTTTTCGGCTGTGACAAGACGGGAAAAAGTCCCCTGCGCCACCGTGACAAAAAGTCCCTTGTGGTGTGTCACAGTCACAAAAAAGCCCCCCCGCGGTGATTCGCAGGGGCTCCCCGCAAAATCTTTCAGGCAGCCTTCAGTTGACCATCTTTCGTTGACGAATCCACCTTGTCAAAGTAGCCTGTTTATGGAAGGCAAAAACAAGGGAGGGTGTCATGGTCAAGGTATCGTCAATGGTAATGGGTTTCGTACTGGCAGTGGTGTTGATTGCACTGATCAACCCACTTAGATCAGAATCTGCACAATATATAGGACCCTTCCCCAAGATCCCTAACGGCTTAGAGCCGGTAAGGATCGGATACCCCTGGGAAACGCGGCAAATGGACTTCTATGTTTGGAACGCTGGGCCAGAGCACGGGCTGTTTCTTCATATCAGCATGATATCAGGGGGTTCGTTTTGTCCAGATATGAATCCATTTCAACTCTATAGTCATTATGATAATAAAGATTTCTTTAGTGATATGAATCCTTTTTATGAGAATGGACGGACTGTTTACCCAGGCTGTTTTCCGATAGGCATAACTTTGGCTTTGATCCGTCCCAATGATCCATATTCTGAAATATTAGTACATGCGAAGTATTTTGGATATAAAGATTACAGGATAGATGTTAGCACAATATATGAGCCTGAATACCCGTCATATGACGAGTTGGTTCCATGTGGCAATGTTGATGTTTTAGAAGTAGACTATGTTTCAGGATGGGCATATGATCCAAAAGACATATATCAATCTATTATACTTCACATATATATAGATAAGCAGTTTGAAGGACTAATGACCACAAATATAGCACGGACTGATTTAGGGCTGCCTTATTCAATTCACGGCTTCAGTTATATGTTACCTACGTTGGACGCTGGGTCCCATACAGTAGAGGTTTATGCAATCAACCTTAATCCTTCTTTTCCTAACACTTTGTTGTCGGGTCCGACCCAGATTACTGTTCCAGGATCGTTCCTTCCCCAGAGCGGCATTTGGAAATCCCAGGATGAAAATCTCAGCATGTACCTCCAGCTCTATCAAACGGGTTCCTGCGTCCTCGTGGTCACGATGGGAAACGGCGTATACACGGCGTTCCTCGATGAATCGTACTCGGATGGTATCAACGCCTTGGATGTGGACGGCGAGGGCTACACTTTGAGCCTGGACCTCTCATCCGATTCCAGTGGAACCCTTAGCGTTATGCTGCCCGCATTCGGACTGGTGACCACGCCCGTGTCTCTTATGTTCGAGGCTAAGTGACAGGGATTTTAGCCACAAGGGGTGCCGCGTGACCGAGGGCTGGAAGAATAAACTGTATTTCGGAGACAACCTGGGCATTATGCGCGAGCATATCTGTCAAGCCCCCAGTTTTTGGTCCAGTAGTTATGAGAGTTTTTTTCATGGTTCCCGGATTTCCGTCACTGGTCCTTGGGGCGTCGGCGAAGCCGAGTGAAGCGAGGCGGAGTCGGCGCCCCAAGGATTGGCCGCGAACTGGGCCGGTGTCATGTAGTTCAACGCACTGTGTGGTCTTTCCTCGTTATAGGCTTTCCTCCATTTGGCGGCCAGAATTTGCGCCTCCTTGATATGGTTAAAGATTTCCACGTTCAAGAATTCATCCCGAAATCGGCTGTTGAAACTTTCCACGTATCCGT
>Ga0209270_1000882_pt1 | contig 51181 bp, 41 predicted proteins | sample MTBAKSrepl1MetaG_FD_187456 | JGI IMG/M metagenome (GOLD analysis project Ga0209270, IMG submission 187456) | Enrichment culture microbial communities from Arthur Kill intertidal strait, New Jersey, USA, that are MTBE-degrading - MTBE-AKS1... | ecosystem: Environmental > Aquatic > Marine >... | reverse complement strand
CGAACCAGCCTCGCAAGCTCCTGCTGCTCCTCCTCTTTCAACACATATCTTTCTTGTGCTCGTGCCATGTCTGGCACTATATCACGATTCTTTATTATATGAAAGAACTAACCACACAGGACACTAGTTTCTTCTCGAGATGGACGGCGGATTTCTTAGGATTGTTTTTTTTCAAGATCACGTAATTTATATTTGACGACTTTTCCCGCCCCGGTCCGGGGTAATTCGTCCACGAAAATCACGAATTTGGGGGCCTTGTAATGAGCGATGACCTCTCTGGTTCTGGCGATGAGAGTTTCAGCGGTCAATGCAGCTCCGGGCTTCAAAATGCAGGCGGCGGCTACCGCCTCTCCCCATTTTTCGTCGGGCCGCCCGTAAACGGCCGCCTCTTGAACTTCGGGATTGGCCTCAATGATGCTTTTTTCTACTTCCGCCGCAAAAACGTTTTCTCCCCCACTTTTGATCATATCCTTGCTCCGGCCGACGAACCAAAAATTACCATCTTCATCCTCTTTCACCAAGTCGCCGGTATAGAGCCAATCGTCTCTTAGAGTTTGATTAGTCGCTTTTTCATCCCGAATATAACCCTTAAATACCTGGGGGCCCTTGACGAGAAGTTCTCCGATTTCACCTTTGGGCTTTTCATGGCCGAACTCATCGACTACTCGCAACTCGACCGAGAAGATTGGGGCCCCCAGACTGTTGCCTTCTTTATAAAGAACGTCGGCCGTTTTATTGTGGAGGGTGACGCTGGGAGAGGCCTCGGTCAAACCGTAGCCGAAAAACATGGCCTTGGCTCCGCTAAGGTAGAGAACCTCGGTGTAAAGGGCATTAGTATAAGGGGCGGCCGAAGAACCGAGCAGGCGTAAAGAAGATAAATCATATTTCCGGCTGCGTAACACCTCCAAAAAACTGGCCATCATGGGCATCATGACGAAAGTCAAGGTGATCCGCTCTTTTTGAATCAGTCGGCAGACATCTTCAGCGTTCCAGAGCGGCACGATAACGATGGTGTTTCCTTTAAGAAAGGCGGCGTCGGTTAGAATATGAAGGCCGCTGCAATGGAAAAAAGGCGAGGCGGTAAGCAGAACATCGTCAAAAGTAACTTCGGCGTGGTATAAATAGGCCAAGGCGTCCCAGACGAAGTTGCTGTGGGTCAAAAGAGCGCCTTTAGGGGTGCCCGTGGTTCCGGAGGTGTACTGCAAGAGAACCGGATCATCGGGATAGACCTCCACCTGCGGCTCGCTTTCACTGCGATTCTTGATGAATTCTTCAAAGGGCAGGCCGTTGTCTATTTCCGCATTTCCAGCCAGAACCGGGACTGGATTACCCCGACTAGGCAGGTTTTCGGCAATCTGACCATAAATCTTTTGGAAAAAAGCGTCGACGATTTCTATCTTGCTTTGAGAATGGACAATGGCCCTTTGAATCTCCTCGGCCGCAAGTCTGAAGTTCAGGGCGTTCATTATGGCCCCTATTTTACCGCAAGCAAAATAAAGCTCGAAATATTCGTTACAGTTGCGGCTCAGAATAGAAACCACGTCACCCTTGCTCACGCCTACGTCCATCAGGGCCGCGGCCAGACGGTTGGTCCTCAGGTTGAACTCTTGCCAAGTGAACCTTTTCTCCTCAAAAACTATGGCCGTTTTATTGGGTCGACGAAAGGCGTTGTACCGGGCGATGTGACCTAAGGTCAATGATTTGGAACCAAACATATTAATTCCTCCCTTCTTTAGATCAACGTGCCTAGGGCCAGGTTCTAGAAACATTAAATAGTTTTGAACGGTTCTCTTTGCAGGGCACCTCCTTTCTAATATCCTAATTCCATTCCTTAATCCGGAATAAGTGCGGCCTAAGAACTTATTCCCTCATCCCTTCCCAGGAGGCTTCGCGCCATCGAATCGGGCCGGTGCGCCTAATTGGGTCTAATCAAGAAAAGAGGTGATAAATTAATTTAGTTAAATAAGTATATTTTATGTCATCATTCAAGTCTTTCTCCAAATATGAGGCAAAGGGGTTAGATAATTAAACGGGTTGAATCGGAACGGAATTATTAATGTGGCACAAACTACTTATGTTTGCAAAAGAGCGGATATGGAAGATTACGACCATGATCGCCCCCATTGTCCGGCATCCCTTTTCACCTGAAGTAAAAGCGTCTAAGGCTTTGGTTTTTCGATGACCCGGCGGCAGGCCCTTTCCAGGATATGGACGGCCAGGCCGAGGGCCTTGAAGCGCTGGTCCTGGGTCTGGCCGTGGTAGAACCGGTAATAGATCTGCTGGGCGATGACGGCCAGGCGGAAGAGGCCGAAACAGTAATAGAAATCCAGGTGATCGATGGACCGTCCGGACAGGTCTTCATAGATTTTAACCACTTCGGCCCGGGTTGGGGACCCCTTTTTGATCTCGGGCGGCATGAAGTCGACGGCCTGCATTTCCGGCGGGTCGTCCGGGTCGACCCAGTAGGCCAGGGAATTGCCCAGGTCCATGACCGGATCGCCCAGGGTGGCCATTTCCCAGTCCAGGACGCCGATGATCTTGACCGGGTCTTGCGGGTCGACCACGGCGTTATCCAGCCGGTAATCGTTGTGGATCAGGCCGGGCCGGTCGGTGTCGCCGGGCATTTTTTCTGGAAGCCAGGCCATGATCGCTTCGTAATCCGGGGCGTCGGGGGTGCGGGCCGCCCGATAGCGCCGGCTCCAGCCTTCAACCTGGCGTCCGACGTATCCTTCGGGTTTGCCGAAGTTTTCCAAGCCTATTTTTTGGTAGTCGATGGCGTGGAGTTCGTGATGGACCTCGATCAGGCGACGGCACAACCGCCTGGCCTGGTCGATGGTGTAAGTCAGCCCCGGCGGCAGTTCCCGGCGCAGAACCACGCCCCTCAGCCTTTCCATAAGATAAAAGGGACAGCCGATAATCGATTCGTCTTCGGTGTAAACATATACTTCCGGCGCGTAAGGGTAGACCGGTTTGACGGCCTGGAGAAAGCGGTATTCCCGACCCATGTCGTGGGCGGTCTTGGCCTTGGTGCCGAAGGGCGGCCGGCGCAACACCAATTCCCGTCCGTCGATGATCAGCAGATAGGTCAGGTTGGAATGCCCGCTGGGGAACTGCTTGATGGTCAGCGGTCCTTCCAGGCCGGGGAAATGGTCTTTGACAAAGGCCTCGACTTTACCCCGATCCAGCTCTTCGCCTTTTCTGATCTTTTTGGCTGCATCTATTTGGACCATATTTCACGCCTCCGCTGTAAAAATCCCGGATTCGAGGCCTGAGTTTCGACCGCCGGACCCTTCATATTCGCGCCGACCGGATGGACCGCCAGGCCCTCTCTTCCAGCACCTTGACCCATTGGGGCATCTGTTTGAACCGCTGGTCCCGGGTTTGGCCGTGGTAATAGCGATAATACATCTGTTGGACGACCACGGCCATGCGAAAAAGACCAAAGCAGTAATAAAAAACAAAGTCATCGATCCGGCGGCCGGATTTGGCCTGGTAGAGATCGAGCATTTCCCGCCTGGTCAGCATGCCCGGCAGGTTGGTCGGAGAGTTGCGCAAGGTATCCATTTCCGGCGGATCGTCGGCCTGGACCCAGTAAGACAGGGACAGGCCCAGGTCCATGAAGGGATCGCCGACCGTGGTCAGTTCCCAGTCCAAAACCCCGATGATCCGGACCGGGTCTTCGGGATCAAGGACTAAATTATGAAGACTGAAGTCATTATGGATCAGGCAGGGGGCGTCCGTGTCCGGGGGCATGTTTTCTTCCAGCCAGGTCATAAGCCCTTCACAGTCCAGGGCGTCGGGGGTGCGGGCGGCCCGGTACCGCTTGTTGGTGCCCAGAACCTGGCGCTGGACGTAACCGGCGGGTTTGCCCAAATTCCCCAGCCCGGCCTTTTGATAATCGAGGTTATGGAATTCGAGCTGGACCTGGAGCATGTTCTCGCAGAGCCCGGCCGCTTGGTCCGGGGTGTAGGTCAGTCCGGGCGGGGGGTCCCGGTGGATGATGATCCCCTTGATTCTTTCCATGATATAGAAAGGCGCCCCGAGAATGGACTCATCTTCCGTGTAGGCCAGGGGACGCGGGGCGTAAGGGAATATCGGGTGCAGGGCGCTGAGGACCCGGTATTCCCGGCCCATGTCGTGGGCGGACTTGGCCTTGTACCCGAAGGGCGGCCTTCTGAGGACCACTTCCCGGTCGCCCACGGTCAGCAGGTAAGTCAGGTTGGAATACCCGGTCGAAAACTGCTTGACGGTCAGGGGCCCTTCCAGGTCCGGCAGGGCGGCCCGGATGAACTCATCGATTTTGACCCGATTCAGTTCCTCGCCGGGCCTTTCGGCCGCGGCTTGATCACTCAGGTCCACTTTCCCCTCCTTCCCCGGGACTCGGCGGTTTTTGATCCGGCCTCAGACAGAAAGCCTCGATGAAATCTATCAAAAAACGGCCGTACTGGTCCACGGTGATATTACGCCCGGCGTATTTCCAGCGCTTCAAGTACCAGTCCTGGAGCATGGCCTTGATGACCGCCGCGGTCATCAAGGCGTTTCGGTCGTTGAACAGGCCCAGATCCCGGCCTTCCCGGATGATGTCGGCCAGGACCTTTTCCGTGGCCAGTTCGGCGGCCTTGGCTTTTTCCCGGCCTTCCTCGTTCATGTTTTTAGCTTCCATGTAGAAGAAATAGAACCAAGGCTGCATGGCTTCGCTGAGGAAAAGGTGGGTCAGAACTGCCGTGCGCAGTTTGACCCGGGGGTCGATTTCGCCGGCGGTCTGTTCGGTCAGCATGCGGATGGTGATGGTCCGGCCGGTCCGCTGGAGCATTTCCAGCAGTTCGTCCTTGCCCGAAAAATAGGCGTACAAGGCGCCCATGCTCAAGCCGGAAGCCCGGCTGAGGTCCCGCATGCTCATGGCGGCAAAGCCCTTTTCATTACTGATTTTCAGGGCGGCGTCGAAGATGCGGGCCAGGTTTTTGACAAAGGTCTTTTCCTTCTTGATTTTGATGTCCCCGCCCTTCCGGGCGTAAATCTCCCGGCAGATGTCCTGCTTGGAGACGTGGACCATCCGGGTGAACTCGGAAAAAACCATGGCTCCTTGAAGGCCGCTTCCGGCCCTAGGCTTTTTTACCTTCGTATCCCCGCAGTATTCTCCGGGCCACGCTGATCTTGTGAACTTCATCCACGCCGTCGTAAATGCGGGCGGCCCGTTCGGCCCGGTAAAAGTAAGCAATGGGCGTATCGTCGGTCATGCCCAGGCCGCCGTGAATCTGCAAGGCCCGGTCGATGACCTTCTGGAGGACGTCGGCGGCGAAAAACTTGATCAGGGAAATATCCTTCATGGCCGCTTTGACGCCCAGGTTTTCGATGGCCCAGGCCGTGTGGAGGACCATGAGCCGGGCGGCCAGGATTTCCGCGGCGCTGTCGGCTATATAGGCCTTGATGAGCGGGCTTTCGGCCATCTGCATACCCGGGGCGATGGGGCGTTTGAGGGCGTAAGTGCACATCAGGTCGAAGCAGCGGTTGCAGATGCCGATCCAGCGCATGCAGTGATGGATGCGCCCCGGACCGAGCCTTTCCTGCGCCAGGACGAACCCCTGGCCTTCCGGACCCAGGCGGTTGGTCTGGGGGACCCGGCAGTTCTGATAAAGAATTTCGGCGTGGCTGGGCCAATCGTCGCCCACGTGGCCCATGACCGAGATGTTGCGGACCACGTTGAAGCCGGGGGCGCCGATGGGGACGATGATCATGCTGGCCCGCAGGTGCTGGGAGGCTTCGGGGTTGGTTTCGGCCATGACGATGGCGAAGGCGGACCCGTCGGCCGACGAGGTGTACCATTTGTGGCCGTTGATGACGTAATCGTCGCCGTCCTTGACCGCGTTGGTGGCCAGCCAGGTCGGGTTGGAACCGGGCAATTCCACTTCGGTCATGGAAAAACAACTCCGGATTTTGCCCTCGATCAGGGGGCGCAGGTACTTTTCTTTCTGTTCCGGGGTGCCGTACTTGTGAAGTATCTCGATGTTGCCCGCGTCCGGGGCCTGGCAGCCGAAGACGTAAAGCCCCAGAGGCGACCCGCCCAGGGCTTCCGCCACCAGGGCGTATTCGGTCAGGCTCAAGCCCATTCCGCCGTATTCCTTGGGATGGAGGGGGGCCCAAAGCTCCATCTGCCTGACCATCCGGCGTTTTTCCTCGAGTTCGGGCAGCAGTTCCGAGAAGTTTTTCCCGAAGAACTCAGGCTCCAGGGGATAGAGTTCCTTTTCGACGAACTCCTTGATCATTTCCAAAATGGTTTGCATCTTTTCGGAGACGGTGAATTCCATGGTCAATCTCCTTTAAAGCGGTGAAAGGTTAACGATAAGTCAACAGGGCCGGGTCCCCCTGCTGCTCCAGGTGGGCCACGGAGTTATAGGATGAGAGAAAAACCTGCCTTGCATTATATTTGAACACGGAGACCGAAGCGTTCCGGATGCCCCAGTTCAAACGGAGGGTCACTTGATCCGAGGTCTCCAGGGCCATTTGCACGACCGCCGAGATGGGTCCGCCGGAGGTGAAGACGGCGATGGTCCGCCCCGGACCTTGGGTCTCGATGATCCCGGAGATCAGACCGGCCACCCGGCCGGTGAAATCCCGCCAGGTCTCCAGTCCCGGCACGTCATATCGGCCGGAAATCCAGCGGAGCATGGCCGGTTCGAAGACCTGTTGAAAAGACCGGGCATCTTCGTACATCCGGTCCCGGGCCTCGGCCAGGCCGGGGTCGGCGGCGGTGAGGCCCGGCAGGAAGGCTTTCATCACCGTCCAGGAGTCGTACTCGTTAAGCTCGGGCGTGATGTTCAGGGGCGGCTGGGTCTCCGGAAAACGGCTCAGGACCAGGCGGGCGGTTTCCGTCTGGCGGTTCATAGTCCCGGAGTAGGCGGTGGAGAAATTGAAGCCGAGACGGTGCAGATAGTCGCCTAGGATTTGGGCCTGCCGGCGGCCCAAATCGGACAGTTGATCGTAGTTTTGCCGGCCGAAGGAGGCTTGTCCGTGCCGGATCATTAAGATGCCGCTCATGAGTGGTCTGCCTGGCGCCCATCTTCCTGGGGAGTGGGGTTGATTTGGGCCAGTTTGTCACCGGCGGCGTGGGCTGTCAACAAAAATATAGCGAGCGTTCGCTCTATTTTTTGTTGATCTCAAATCGACCATGAACTAAACTGCCTTTCAATATGAAGATCCTCGTCTGCCTGAAACAGGTCATAGATCGCCAGACCGTCATCAAGATAGATGAATCGGGCCGGTGGGTCCGCGCTGAGGGTCCGGCCAGGTATTGGCTGAATCATTATGACGAATTCGCCGTGGAAGAAGCCGTCCGCATCAAGGAAGCCGTGCCCGGCGCCCGGGTGGAGGCCTTGACCGTGGGGCCGGAGCGGGCGGCGGTGGTTTTGGAAAGGGCGGTGGGCATGGGCGCGGACCAGGGCATTCACCTTACGGCCGAAGATGAAGGGTACGTCAGTCCCTTGGCGACCGCTTCCCTTATAGCCGCCTATGTCCGGAACCATCCCTACGACCTGATTCTGACCGGGGTCATGTCCGAAGACCAAGGCCACGGCCAGGTCGGTCCCCTGCTGGCCGAAATGCTGGCCCTGGCCTGGACCACGGCCGTGATTCTGACCGAGGTCCGGCCGGAAAGCTCGACTGTGTACGTGGAACGGGAGATCGAAGGAGGCGACCGGGAAGCCCTGGAACTGGCCTGGCCGGCCTTGCTGGCCGTCCAAAGCGGCCTCAATAAGCCGCGCTATCCCTCCCTGTCCAACCTGCTGCGGGCCAAAAAACGCGAATTTGAAACCGTCAGCGCCGGGTCCCTCGGTCCGCCGGCCGGCCGGGAGGAAATCTTGGGCCTGGGTTATCCGCAAAAGTCGCGGAACGGCCTGATTCTGGAGGGCACGCCCCGAAACAAGGCCGTCAGACTCATTGAAATTTTACGCGGGAAGTCCTTGTGGTGAATGACGATAAAAAAAAGGTGGTGGTCGTCGCCGAATCCGGCCGGGGCCGGGTCTTGCCGGTCACCTACGAGCTGATCGGCGCGGCCGAGGAAATCGGATGTTTGGGGTCCTGGCCGGTCCAGGCGGTGGTTTTAGGCGACCAGGCGGAAAAAATGGCCCAAGAGATCAGCCGGGCCGCCGGATGGCCGGTGATCGCCGGAGTCAACCGGCACTTAGACGCGTATAACGGGGAACTCTATAAGGAAATTTTGAGCCGGCTTCTGCCTGAGTTGAAGCCGGCCTTCGTCTGCCTGGCCCACACCAGCCGGGGCTGGGACTACGGGCCGGGGCTGGCCGTCAGGCTTGGGGCGGCCTGTATCACCGGCGTGGAAAAAATCAACCGGACGGATCAAGGCCTCAGCATGACCAGAAGCATGTTCGGCGGCAAGATCACGGCCGACGTGGTTTCCAAGGCCGGGACCACGGTTTTGACCATTCAGCCGGGGGCCTTCAAGGCCCGGGTCTCCGATCATGCCCGCCGACCCCAAGTCGAGGTCCGCCGTTTTGACGTCGAGCCCCGGTCATCGAAATATTTAGGGATGAAAAAGGCCAAGGAATCCGACGCTCTCCTGAACCAGGCCGAAGTGGTGGTGGCCGCCGGCCGGGGGGTGGGCAAACCGGAGAACCTGGCCCTGATCCGCCGTCTGGCCGCCTTGTTTCCCAAGGCCGCCGTGGCCGGGTCCCGACCGGTCTGTGACGCCGGCTGGCTGGAGTATAAACGACAAGTCGGCCAGACCGGAGCAACCGTTTCGCCCCGGCTGTACCTGGCCTGCGGCATTTCCGGGGCCAGCCAGCACACCATGGGCATGCGGGATTCGGGTTTCATCGTGGCTGTCTCGACCGATCCCAACGCGGCCATCTTCAACCTGGCCGACGTGGGCATCGTCGAGGACCTGACCACTTTTATTCCGATATTGATCGCCGAGTTGGAAAAGGCCTGAAAGCCAGGGAGAGACCCACCGCCCGGTTAAACGGGCTTCATTCGGCCGAACCGATTTCCGGACGCCGGGCCGAGAGGGCCAGCAGAAAGTAACCGACCACCAGCAGGCCGTAGCAGGTGAAGAAAAAGACGGCCAGGAGGTTGGAACCGAGGGCCAGGTTCACTCCGATCTGTTCCCGAGCTCCTTGTTTTTTGATGAAGAACCCCGTCAGAGTCAGGCGAAGCGGACCGTTTTTCAGCGGTTCGAGGATGCGCAGCTCGCCGGCGGCTATTTCCCGTCCTTGCCTGGCCAGGATGACTCTGGCCGTGTTGGACCGGCGGTGGAAGGCTTGACGGGTGAAAAGCCGCCGGGCCGAGCGCTGATCCGCCTTAAGCAGAGCCATATCATCGGTGAAGCGGACTTCTTCCAGCTTGACCGTCAGGCCGTTGGGCAAGTCGCGGGACCGGCCGGGCAGAAGTTTGATCTCCTCGTATTTAAAACCGGTGAAGAGGGTGGTCCCGTGGCCGATCATGACCAGGATCAGCAGAATGTGGACGGCCGTCAGGAGGGCCGAACGGAAGCGGTCCCGATTATTCAGGCGGGGGATCAGTTTGGTGATGGTGCAGGCGGCCAGGTTGATGAAAAGGGACAAGGCCGCCGCGCACAGGACCGTAAACCAGACGGCTATAAGGGGGTCTGCCCAGGCCGGGCCTTGGAGCCAATCCCGGACCAGGACTTCGTTGATCCCGCGGATCGCGGGATAGTAAGTTTGACTGAAGGCCAGGCCCACGCCGAAGGCCAAGGACAGGATTAAAGAGGCCAGGGACCAGATGGTGAAAGTGAGGGAGCTGAGCCGGTTGAGCATGACCTATTCCATAAGCTGGTGGATGATGGTCAGGCCGAGGATCAAGAGTCCCGGCGCGGCCCCGAAAACCGCCCGAACGGTGGTCGAGACGGACCATTTGGCCGGCAGATGAAAGGCGGCCGAGATCAGGAGAAACATGGCCGTTGATTCGAAGAAACCCCGGCTCCAGCGCCAGAAGTCGCCCAGCCAGTTCAAGCTCCAGACCGACCCGGAAAATTCCCCGGCCAGGAAGAAAGCCCCGCCCAGGATCAGGAAGGTTCGGCCTTGTTGAAACAAAAAGCCTCTCAGGTCGGGCGAATTTTTGGCCTCCAGGGCGGCCAGGTAATAAACCGAGGCGGACAGAAGCACGGCCACGGCCGTCAGACGGAACACAAAGAAGAGGATCGTCCAAGGGTAGTCGTACATGTAAAAGTCGGGGTTGAGTCGGCGGGGCAGAAAAAGCAGGGACAGCAGGATCAAGGCTATCAGGGTCCAGAAGCGTTTCGACAGCAAGCCTTTCAGATTGATGGTCCGCTCGCTGCGCCAGGCGGCCAGCCCGAGCAGGAAGGCTATGGAAATAAACGATTCCAAAAGGCCGAAAAGAGGGGGCCGGTCGGTCAGATAGATAATCAGGCCCACACAGACGGCGCAAAAACCCGTGCCGACCAGACCGGTCCATCGGGCGGCCCGGACCCGCCCGGTCCAGGCCAGGAAGGCGGCCGGCAGGGCGGCGGCCAAGGCCCCGAGGTAAGGCCAAAATAAATAGGTCTCAGACATCGTTTCTTTTCCCGGCCGCGGCCTCTACCAGTCTTTCCAGGGCCCGAGGTTGATCGGCTTCGACGACCAGGGGTTGATCGAGACGCCATTTCCGGCAAACCGACTCGACCAAGCCGCGCCGCACCACCCAGAGATGAATGGGGCCGGCCAATTGGAGCAGAGGTTCTAAAAATGGAGCCCACCCTTGGCCGGAAAGCTCCAAGGGGCCGACTTCATCGACAATGACCAGGTCGGCTCCGGCGCAAGTCTCCGGGGCCAGGGCCCGAGCCCCGGCCTGAAGACCCGGTTCAAGGAATTGAAAGGGCGCCGGGCCTTCGGCCTGGGGCCGCCGCCTGGCCAAGGGAGTCATGGTCCCTTGTCCGAGGTCGATCAGATCAAAACCGGAACGCCGATCTTCAGACCATAGGCCTCGGGCCAGAAATCCGGCCGGCTTGAGGCCTTTGGTCCTTAAGGATGCGACCCAGGACTCCAGCAAGGTGGTTTTGCCGCCTTGGATCGGCCCGGTCAGAATAATCATCTTCAGGGCCTGTTTCATGACCTATATCTCTTGATCAGGGCCGGAAAAAACAGACTGAGACCCCTGGAGACCTCGGCCAAAAGGGTTTCCGTGCCGTAAAGTTCGCTGACCCTTTCCGCGGTCATGATTTGTTCCGTCGGTCCTTGGGCCAGGAGCCGACCCTCCTTGAGCATGACCACTTGATCGGAGAACAGGTAGGCCAGGTTGGGATCGTGTATGGCGGCCATGGCCCGGAGCCCCCGGCTTCGGCATAGTTCCTTGATCCGCCCGAGCAGGCGGTAGGTGTTCTGGAAGTCCAGATGGTTGGTCGGCTCATCCAGGAGGATGGTATTGGCGCTCTGGACCAGGGCCCTGGCCAACAGGGCGATTTGTCGTTCCCCGCCCGAGATTTTGTTGAAGTTACGCTCGCCCAAATAACCGGCCTCCAGGAGGCCGAGCGTCTGCCAGGCCAGCCGATAGTCATCCCGGCCCGGACTCTGCCCCAGGCTTAAAAAAGGGGTCCGGCCCATGACCACCACGTCGATGACCTGAAAGGGGAAAATATCGATACTCTCCTGAGGGACCAGGCTGACCAGGCGGGCCAGCTCCTGGCGGGAGAGCCTGGCGATATTCAGGCCGTCCAATTCCAGGCGGCCTTGATCCGGCTTGAGGATACCGCCGAGGCAATGGAGCAGGGTGGTTTTGCCGGAGCCGTTCCGGCCCAGGATGGCGCAGAAAGTCCCGTTTTCGACCAAGAAGGAGATGTCCAGGAGGACCGGCTCCCGGCCGTAGCCGCAACGGAGAGCGGAACAGGCAAGAGTCATGTCCAGCCGCCCCCGCGGTTTCGATAAAGCAGGTAAGCAAACAAGGGTGCCCCGGAAAGACCGGTGATGATGCTCAAGGGCAGTTCGGCCGTGGTCAGGGTGCGGGCCAGATCGTCGGCCACCAGCAGGAACAGGCCGCCGATGAGGGCCGTGACCGGGATCATTCTTTCATGGTTCGGTCCGACCAGGGTGCGGGCCATATGGGGCACGACCAGGCCGATCCAGCAAATTTGGCCGCAAGTGGAGACACTGAGGGCCACGATCAGGGAACTGACCGCCACGAACATAATCCGCCAGACCGGGGGATTGAGGCCCAGGGAGCGGGCCTGGAGGTCGCCCAGGGACAAGACGTTCAGCCGGAAGCGGAGGAAATGGACCAAGGCCAGGCCCGCGCCGATCAGCGGCCCGGCCAGATAGACGTCCTTCCATTGAGCCCGATGCAGGCTGCCCATGATCCAGAAAACGATGGCCGGCAGTTGGCTGTAGGGGTCGGCCAAATATTTCAGGATCATCAGCAGGGCGTTGAAGACGGAAGTGACCACCAGCCCGGCCAGGACCAGAACGATAATGGAATGGGCCGCGATCAGGCGGGCCAGGGCCAGGGCCAGGGAGACGGCAGCCAGGCCGAAGACGAAGGCCGACAGACGAACCAGGCCGAATTGGACTTGGGAGAGGATCAGGCCCAGGGCGGCCCCGAAGGTGCACCCGGCCGCCACGCCGAGGATGTCGGGCGAGACCAGGGGATTGCGGAAAAGGCCTTGATAAACCGCCCCGGAAATGGAAAGGCCCATGCCGACCAGAACGGCCAAGAGGCAGCGGGGCAGGCGGACGCTGGTCAAAACCAGCCAGTCGACGTTTTCGGCCAGGCCGGACGCCCCTTTATATTTCCAGGTTTCCCAAACCCGGCTCAAAAGGCCGAAACCCGACTCCAGCCGGCCGATAAAAAGGGAGAGTAAAAAAGCCAGGACCAACAAACCCAAAACCACGGCGATCACGACCTGGTGATTGCCAAAAAGGCCCGGGGCGGTGTTCTGGCCAGCTTGGAGTTTCATGAGGAAGGTTAAGCCGAACTCAAGGGCGGGAGGTCAAGGTGCGACCTGGTCAGCCAGGCGCCCACCCATTTCGGCAAAGGTTCGGTTGAACAGGATGGCATGAAATTCATTTACTTCCTTCAGCAGGTCCAGGTCACGGAACAGATCGGGGTGAAGTCTGACCCCCAGCCAGAGGACGCCCAAGGTGGTCAGGGGGGAGGGGAAGTCCCAAGGAGCCAATTCCGAAGGAAACACGTACACCCGACCGGCGGTCATCGCTTTAACCATTCTGATTTCCGATCTGTTCAGGTTTTCCTTCAGGGAACCGGCGATCCGCCGGGAAACGGCGATCAGGTCCGGATTCCAGGCCAGGACCTGTTCCGGCGACACGGGCTGAAAGTAACCGTTCAGGCCGTGTCCGGCGTTGAGGCCCCCGGCCCGGGTTATCATGTCATCCTGAAGCATCTGGCCGGAAGCGGTGCTGAAAAAGTCCTGGGGCGAGGCGTAATAGACCACCGGTCGGCTGGCGGCTGGCAGGGCGCCGACCCGGTTATGCACCAGGTTTAAAATACGGTCCATGGCCACCTGAACCTTGGCCGCCCGCCACGGTTCGCCTACGGCTTCGGCCAGGACCTGAAGCGACTGAACCAGGCCCGGAAAGTCTTCCGGATAAATGATCACCGCCGCAATGCCCAGGGCGGCCAGGCGGTCGGCCGTTTCCAGGCCGTCTTTTTGGGCGTAAAGCACCGCCAGGTCCGGCTTCAAGGCGACCACGGCCTCGAGATTGACCCCCCGGGATTTGTCGCCCACTCCGGCGGCCTGGAACAGGCGGGGGTAGACCTCGAGCTGGAGCGGCTCTTTTTTAGAACTTTCCTCGACCCCCACCAGGCGGTCGGCCAGCCCCAAGGACAGGGCGCAAAGAGTGGCCGGCTTAAAGGTGGTCACGATTTTTTTGACCTGGGACGGGAGAGTAACCTCCCGTCCGGCCAGGTCCATAATTTTTCTTTCGCTTTGGGCCAAGGTTTCCGGGACTCCCGAGATCACGATCATCGTGATCAGAGATACCAGAAGTACAAGAACCTTGGCAATCATTTTCCCGGCGGCCGTTCGGTCAGGCCTAAGGAGAAGGTTTATTATCATTAAAATTAATACCTGGCCGTGACACCAAGGAACCAATTTCTTCCCGGACCGGGGAAGGACGTTTCCGATTCATAATCCACATCAAACAGGTTTTCCACGGCTAAATAAGCCTCGAAGTGATCGAAGAGTTCCTTGGATATCCTGGTGTTGACCAGGAAGTGAGAATCGGTTTTCTCTTCTTCCAAGGTCGGGTCCTGAGGCGTGGGCAACTGACTGTAAGTTTCACCTTCATAAAGGCCGCGGAGATCGATCTTGGTCAGAACCACGGGGATCAAGTAGCTTACACCCAGGCCGGCTTTTATGTCCGGCAGGCGGGTGATCTTGTCGGTGACCCGGCCTTCGCTCTCATCCGACCCCTGACTCAAGGTGCAGTCGGCCGTGAGAGTCAGGTTGTCGGTCGGTCGGGCGTGGGCGGTCACTTCGACGCCCATGATCCTGATATTGGCGTAATTGCGGTAGATGTTGTCCATTTCCGGGCCGTCCCGGGAAATCCAGTCGGTGATGTCATGATAAAAGACGGACGCCTCCAATTCGGCGATCCGGCCGAACTTTTGGGCCAGGCCGAAGGTGTAGTTCGTGCTCTTTTCGGCCTGGAGGTCCCGGTTGCCGGACCGGCTGGAGTATAGTTGCGAGAGGGTGGGGAAACGGGTCTTGATGGCCGTCGAGCCGAACAGACGCGTCGAATCGGACAAGGAATAAGTCAGTCCGACCATGGGATCGAGTTCGGACATGACGTCCGGGGTTTGCAGGTCGTCCAGGCTGGTCAGATTACCCCGTCGGTCGGTCTGGGCCGCCTGGGCCTTGCTCACGTCAACCCAGTCATAGCTCACGCCGGCCACCAAGCCCAGACGGCCCCCGCTCTGGTAATCATACTCGGCCCCCAGGGAATATGTGTGGGAAAACATGGAAGCGAAAGGAAGGTACCGGTCGTTTCTTTCCTTATGGGAGTCGCCCTTGTAATGGAAGGAAAACCGGAGGGCGTGTTGGGGATTGAAATCCAGTTCGCCGATCAGGGACGTTCCGAAAAAGTAATCTTTATAGGTGCTGACCGCCAGCTCCTCTTTTTCCTCATAGGTCAAGTCATCATAAGAAACGTAATCATCCTCGTGGGAATGATAAAAAATTTTGGCCTTGAGGGTGAACATCGAGCCGAACTGCTGCCGGCCGCTGAAGTCGGCGCCCAGGTCGTCGTATTTGTTGTAACGTCCCAGGAAACTGAAGGCCGGCTGGTCCGGATAGACCCGTTCCTCATCGAGGTCGGGCGGGAATCCCCGTTCGGAACCTATCATATGGAAGTTTATATAGTATTCAGACAAAGGAGAGGGCTCGGCTCCGACCCGGACCCAAAGGCTGTCGGACCTTTTATCGGAGTTATTCCGGAAACCGCCGTCTTCCATGACCGTGTCGGTGGCGACGGCCGCCCGGCCGGAGCCCCTGGTGATGGTGCCGACCTTGGGTTGGAAATCGTCCGACAAACGCCAACCCTCGGATTCACGCCTGGTGTAGTTGAACCAATAATTGAAATTGCCCAGTTTCATGCCGTTGGAGACACTCAGCTTGTACGTCCCGGCCTCCCCGATTTCACCGGTAACCGTAAAGGAGGGCTTGTCGCCGGCGGTCTTGGTGATGATGTTAATCACGGCTATTTGGGCATTGGCTCCGTACAGCACGGAAGGCGCGCCCTTGGTGACCTCGATGCGGGCAATGATGTCCGTCGGTATCTGGTCCAGATTCAAATAGCCGTAATTGGTTTCATAATAAGGCACGCCGTCGATCAGGACCAGGGTCTTTTCCTGACCCAGGCCGTGCACCTGAATCTCTGGTTCGTTCTTGCGGCCGGTGGTGACCATGACGCCGGGAGCGAACCGCAGGGCTTCGGTCACGCTTTTGCTGTTGGTCGCCTCAATCTCCTCGGCGGTGATGACGTTGACCGTGGCGACTTCTCGAGTATCAGGCCTTTCGGCCGAAACCACCAGATCGCCCAAACTATAGGTGTTAAAAGAACCGGGTTCGCCGGACTGGGCCCGGAGGTCGGACCCGGCGGTTAGAACCATGACCAGACTCAGAACCATGGCGATCGTTAAACTGGGGCGTCTCATAAGTGCTCCTTTCCGCAGTCCTATGAAGAAAAATTTACAGATATAAAAGAAAATCGGCTTCATTTCTTTTGGGTTGGCTGCTTATGTTTTCGGGCCGGGCGGCCCTGAGTTTGATTTTTATTTATAATATATCAATATAAACATATATCAACGTCGACATAATCCAACCGCCCTGGTCTTGTCAACCCTTTTTTAGGGCCGCTATGAATATCCCTTCCGGGGAATGGGGGAAATCCCTCGACCTCGGGGAAGGCTTCAAACGCACGAAGGGCGGATTCCTGAAGGATCGGTCCCGACCGGGCCAAAAACGACCATGATCGCCTTTATAAAAGCCGCCGTGCGGGCCCCATTTATCCGGCCGGACGGAAAAGGCCGCTTCAAGCCGCCGACTTTAGGCGGGGGTCATTGACTTTTTTGACATAATATTTTATCTCTTGACAGGGCATTTAACTTGTAGTAGTAATATTACTTAAAGTAAATATTTTTTGCCGCGGCCTCGAAATCCCGCCGCATCCAAGGGACGGACGGCTTAAGCGGCTGTCCTGGGTCAAAAGCGGTTTCTATTTTCCGCGGATTTAAACCAACCGTCGAAAGGCCTTTCATGCCTGATGCCGAAGAACACAGCCTGATTATCCGCGAAAGGAAAAAGCGGGAAAAACGCCAGAGGAAGGCCGTAATCCTGGAGGCGGCCAAAAAACTCTTTTTTGCCAAGGGTTACGCCAAGGCGACCATGGACGAGATCGCCCTGGCCGCCGAAATCAGCAAACCGACTATCTATCAGTATTTCAGGAACAAAGATCACCTTTATTTTTCCCTGATGATTCCCTTCATTGAGGATCTGGGCCAACAATTCAGAAAGATCGAGGTCAGGTTGCGGGCGGGACAATACAGCACGGGAAAAAGGTTGGTCAGTGATCTTTTTCGAGCGGGTTTACACAGTTACGAATCAACACCGCAGGTATTTCAAATAATTCAGATTTTCCAGCAAACCGGTTTGGACGGCGAATTGGACCCCGAATTCAGTTCCGTCCTGGACGAAAAAGGCCGGTCCAATTTCCAGGCCCTCAGGCGGATCGTCGATCTGGGTCAGGAGAGGGGGCTGTTGAAAAAGACCGACACCTATGAGTTTGTTGACGTCCTTTGGGGCCTTTTTGTGGGCATCATTCAATTAGAAGAGATTAAATCCAGAAGGGAAAAGCATAGCCCATATTTAAAGCCCGCCCTCAAAATGGCGGAAAGGATTCTGGCCGAGGCCGTGGCCCGGCCGAAAAAAAACAAGGGAGGATGCCCGTGACTTACCAAACCATTCTTTATGAGAAAAAAGACCGGATCGCCGTGATCACCTTGAACCGGCCGGAGAAGTTCAACACCATCCGGCCGCCCATGCCGGAAGAAATAGAGCAGGCCCTGGGGGCGGCCAACATCGACGACGAGGTTCGGGTGATCATTCTCCAGGGTGCCGGCAAGGCCTTTTGCGCCGGCTTTGACTTTTCCGAGGACCTGGATCACTTCGCCGAATGGGGCGGCCAGTCCCAGAGCGAGGAATGGGACCCCGGCCGCGACATGATCATGGTCACCAACCCCTTCAAGGCCCCGGTGCCCAAGTTCATGAGTATCTGGCGCAGCCCCAAGCCGGTCATCGCCCGGGTCCACGGCTGGTGCGTCGGGGGCGGTTCGGACCTGGCCCTGCTTTCCGACGTGATCGTCGCCTCCGAAGACGCCCGCTTCGGCACGCCTTATTCACGGGTCTGGGGCGTTTATCTGACGGGCATGTGGATTTATCGTCTCGGTCTGACCAAGACCAAGCTGCTGGCCCTGACCGGGGATTCCATCAGCGGCCGGGAGGCGGCGGAAATCGGCCTGATCAACAAGGCCGTCCCGGTGGAAAAATTAAACGACGAGGTCTGGTATTGGGCCGAGCGCATGGCCAGGTGCCCGACCACCCAGCTTGCGGCCATGAAACTCATCGTCAACCAGGCCTTTGACAACATGGGACTTCAGAGCACCCAGACCTTGGGGGTCATCCTGGACGGGTACATGCGGAACACGCCGGAGGGCAAGGATTTTGTCAAGAAGGCCAAGGAAAAAGGCATCCAGGCGGCCGTGGCCGATCGGGACGGTCCCTTCGGCGACTACAGCCAGGGGCCCCCGGCCATGAAGCCTCGCGGGGTTCCGTGAGAGTGATATTTTATCAAAAGCGCCGGCCGGATTTATCGACGGGACCGGGATTTTTATCGGCGGCGCCCTGGGCCGCCCCGGTCCGCCGTGGCCGGCCCTGATTATAAAGAGACGGTGCATGATCGTTCAAATTTAATTGACGAACGTTCATACATATGTAATTGGAAAGGCCTGGACCCTCGGCCCAGGCCCACTTTAAACACCTCAACCTCGCCGTCCCCGGCGAGCCTCCAGCCTGGAGAAGGAGTCCATGCAGTACAAAAACATCATTTACGAGAAGGAAGATCACGTGGCGACCATCACCCTTAACCGTCCCGAGGTTCACAACTGCATCAACCGGGAGACTTCGGATGAACTGCAGCACGCCTGGAAGGTTTTCCGGGACGATGACGATGCCTTCGTGGCCATCGTCACCGGGGCCGGAGAACAAGCCTTTTGCGCGGGCTGGGACCTGAACGCCGCCGCCGCCCTTCATGAAATCGGAACCTGGGACCAGTTTCGGGTCGAGGTGTACAACTGTGAGGGCTACGTCGGCTACACCAGACGGGCCGACATCTTCAAGCCGATCATCGCCGCCGTCAATGGTTATGCCTTTGCCGGCGGTTTCGAAACGGCCCTCCTGGCCGATATCCGCATCGCTTCGGAAAAGGCCGAGTTCGGGGCCTTGGAGCGGCGCTGGAACATCGTGGCCGGAGACGGTTTGACCGTCCGTCTGCCCTTGGTCGTCGGTTTCGCCCACGCCCTGGAGCTGCTCATCACCGGCCGCCGGATCGACGTCCAAGAGGCTTACCGGATGGGCCTGGTTACCGAAATCGTCCCCCACGACCAAGTCAAGGCCAGGGCCAGGGAACTGGCCAGGTCCATCTGCAAACTGCCCCAAGGGGCCATCCGCTCGGACAAGGAGTCGGTCATCCGCGGCATCGGCCGGACCCTTGAGGAACGGCTGCGCATCGAGGCGGAGATGGTTTTATCCATGTTCATGCGGCAGGACAAACACACCCATGGGGCCGGCTCTTTTATCAATAAGAAGAAACCAAAATGGGAACACCACGGCCTGTAAACGGCCGGCCATCCTGATATCCTCCGGGGGTGAACATGAAAGCATCAGTCCAAGTTACAGTGATCGGCGCCGGCATCATGGGCCACGGCATCGCTCAGCTTTGCGCCCAGAGCGGGTTCCAGGTCAGTCTGGTTGATGTCGACCGGACCGCCCTCGATCAGGCCCTGTTGAAAATCGAAACCAGCCTCCAGACCCTGGTTAAAAAAGGCCGCAGGACCCAAAAGGAGGCAGAAGAGATTCTGGGACGGATCAGGCCCTTGACCGTGCTGGAGCAGGCCGCCGGAGAGGCCGACCTGGTCATCGAGGCCGTGACAGAGGAACTGAATTTGAAGAAGAAGGTCTTTGCCGACCTAGACCGGCTCACTCCTCCCGACGCGGTCCTGGCCACGAACACCTCGGCCTTGAGCATCGCCCAGATCGCCCTGGCCACGGCCAGACCCGATAAGGTGATCGGCCTTCATTTCTTCTATCCGGTCCCCCTTTCCAGCACCTTGGAGGTTATTCCTTCACTTTTGACCTCGCCGGAGACCACGGAAGCGGCCCTGGTCTTCGCCCGGACCGCCGGGATCGAACCTTTTGTGGCCAAGGATTTCCCCGGGTTCATTGTCAACCGTCTCTTGCCGGCTTTCATCAATGAGGCCTTCAACCTGCTGGGAGAAGGCCAGGCCTCGCCCGAGGTCATCGACCGGCTTTGCACCCTGGGCCTGGGTCACGGCATCGGCCCCTTGCGGATGGCCGATCTCATCGGTCTGGACACGGTCCTGTCCGTGCTCGAATACCTTCACCGGGAACTGGGCGAAAGGTATAGGCCCAGCCCTTGGCTCAAACAACTGGTCAGGGCCGGCAAATACGGGCGGAAGACCGGTCAGGGCGTTTATACTTATGATAAGTCCGAAATAGTCTGAATGGGTCGGCCGAGGCGCGACCGACTTGAATCGGTTCCGAGCCTGTCAGTGAGCGGCGGCCTCGGCCGCCTCTTGCCGGCCGGCCGGTAAAAGTGGAGGCTTTCGCAGGAACTTTCATGCCTCTTTAAACGCAACCGTAAAATGAAATTCCGGGCCATGCTTGATGGTTGTTTTGGCCCGAAATACCCAAACCGTCGTCCCCGCGAAAGAGGGAACCCAGTCTTCGACGGGGCTTTTTCTTGGACCCCTGCTTGCGCAGGGGTGACGGGTGGAGTTTTCGATCAGGTGAAAAAGGCGTATTTAGAGCTGATTTTCAGATAAATGACGTATAGTTATTATCGTCATTCCCGCGCAAGCGGGAATCCAGATCGCCAAATATCGATAAATTACTTCGTTTTGACCAAGACCCTTGGGATAAGGAGGAGGACATGACCGTGACGACGGGAGACCTCAGGAGCCGGCTGGTGGTCAAGGCCGTGCGCAACGTTCGCCGGGGCTATGAAATCGACGAGGCGGGACGGGGCATGTACCGGCCGGGCATCAGGCTGGACCTTCAGCGCTCGCGTTTGATCACCCAGGCTTATAAAGACTATGAGACCCAGCCCATGGTGATCAAACGGGCCAGGGCCCTGGAAAACGTCCTGACCGGGATGGACCTTTACATCCAGGGTTGGGAAAAGATCGTCGGAAACATCACCTCGAACCCTCAGGGGCTGTATTACGGCATCGACCAGAACTGGCGTTCGGTGGAACGACTGGTCAACAGCGAGGAAGGGACCACGCTCCTCGATGAGGCCGGACGCCGGGAACTGGCCGAGCTGATTGAATACTGGCGGGGCCGGTCCATGAGCGACCGACAGCAGAGCCTTTTTTCCGGGGACATTTTGAAGTACTGGAAATTTGAAGGCACCTTTCTTTGGAGCCACTGGACCGAAGGCGGCATCCCCAATTACGAAAAAATATTTCGGGTCGGACTCAAGGGCCTGATCCGGGAGGCCGAAGAGCGGCTCCAGGAAATCGACCGCCAGGTTCCGGTAGATTATTTAGACCAGAAAGAATTTCTGCAGGCGGTCATTATCGCCCTGCGGGCGGTCATAACCTTCGGCCGGCGATACGCGGTCCTGGCCGGACAAATGGCCGCCGAGGCCGCCGATCCCGAAGAGAGAAAACGCCTGGCCGATATCGCCGAAGTTTGCGCCTGGGTCCCCGAGAACCCGCCCCGGTCTCTGCGGGAGGCCTTGCAGTCATTTTTCCTGATCCACGTGGCCCGATACCTGGAATTCACCACCATCGGCATCGCCGTGCGCTTTGACAAGGTTTTCGGGCCGTTTTATGAAAAGGACCTGGGCGAGGGCCGGATCACCAGGGACGAGGCCCTCGAACTCCTCCAGTTGCTCTGGGTCAAGTTTCAGGAACTGGGCCTGATCTATTCGCCGACCCTGTCCAGCCTTTACGGGGGGGTGGCCTCGCTTCAGGCGGCCACCATCGGCGGGGTCGATGAACAAGGCCGGGACGTGACCAACGAAATGACCCACCTGGTTTTGGACACGGCCCAAACCATGCGGACCCTCGAACCGAGTCTGGCCATGCGCTGCCATAAGGACACGCCTCACGAATTACTGTCCCACGCCGCGGACGTGGTGGCCTCCGGCCTGGGCTATCCCTCGTTTCTCAACGACCGGGCCATGATCCCCTTGCTGGAAAAATGGGACGTCCCCCCAGCCGACGCCCGTGATTACGCCATTTCGGGCTGCGTTTACGTGGAAATCCCGGGCAGGAACATCGCCCGCCGGGCCATGGGCTACCTGGTCCTGCCCAAGTGTCTCTGGTGGGCTTTCCACCAGGGACGGAATCCCGCGACCGGCGAACAATGGGGCGCGCCCACGCCGGACCCCCTGACTTTCCAATCGGCCGACGATCTGCTCGACGCTTACTTGGACCAGGTCCGCTTTTTCACGGAAAGGCTGAGCAAACTGGAAAATACTTCCCGGTCCCTTTATGAAAAATATGCGCCTCGACCTTTTCTTTCGGCCTTGATGGACGGTTGTATCCAAAAGGGCCAAGACAGCCGGCGCTGGGTCTATCCCTCCATGATCCATGACTTTATCGTCATCATCGGCACGACCAACGTGGCCGATTCGATCACCGCGATCAAGAAGCTCGTCTTCGAGGAAAAAAAGATCGACCTGGCCCGGCTCATCCAGGCCATGGACCGCAACTGGGTCGGTTTCGAGGACCTCCGGCAGATGATGAAACAGGCCCCCAAATACGGCAACGATGACGATTACGCCGACGAAATCGCCGCTTTGGTCCATCACCGGACTTCGGCCGTCCTGGCCGAGTACACCGACCGGTTCGGCTATCCTTGCCGGGGGGACGGCAGCGGGGTGTCGGCCACCTACGGACTGGCCGCGGATCTGCCGGCCACGCCCGACGGGCGCAGGGACGGCGACCCGGCCGCCGACGCCACCCTGTCTCCGGGCCAGGGCGCGGATTTCAAAGGCCCCACGGCCGTGCTCAAGTCGGCCTCGAAGATCGACACCCTCCAGACTTACAACCACCTCCTCAACCAGAAGTTCCCGCCTTCGGCCCTCCAAGGCGGGATGAAGGACATTTTTATCGGTTATCTGAGGGCTTGGGGGGAATTGGGCGTCAGCCAAATCCAATTCAACGTGGTGAACAAGGAGACTTTGCTGGACGCCCAACGCCATCCGGCCGATTATCCGGACCTCATCGTCCGGGTGGCCGGGTACAGCGCTTATTTCGTCGACCTGAGCAAGGGACTCCAGGATTCGATCATCGCCCGGACCGAGCAACATTTTAACGGCTGAACCAGCCCGGCCGTCTGGGGCGGCGGGTGACCAGGAGGTCGAATATGGCCATAAAAACCAAGGCCGAATACATCGAGGATTTGAAGGCCGTCAGGCCCGACGTCTACATGTTGGGGGAAAAGGTCGACCGGGTCTGGGACGATCCCCGGTTCCAGTCCACCTTGAACTTGATCGGGGCCACCCACGATTTTTCTTTTGACGATGAGTTCAAGGACCGTTCCGTGGTCCATTCGCCCCTGGTCGATGAGCCGGTCCGCCGGCTCAATATGCACCTTCAGACCAGCCGGGAGGACGCCGTGATCAAGGCCCGCCTGACCCGGGAGGTCACCCAGCGGCGCATCTGCACTTGGTGTCAGTCCAATATGGTTTGCATGGAGTGGACGGCCACCTACGATACCGATCAGCAGCACGGCACCGAGTACCACCCGCGTTACCAGGAATTTGTCAAGTATTTGATGAGAAACGATTATGACCTGGCCTGGGCCATGATGGACCCCAAGGGCGACCGGACCGTGCCGCCTTCCAAACAAAAAAACCTGACCGGCGTGAAGATTATAAAAAAGGACGCTAAAGGCTTGGTGGTCCGCGGCTGCAAGGTCCATACTTCCTATGGTCCCTGTATCAGAGAGCTCGTGGTCGTGCCTGGAAGAACCTTGGGCCGGGGCGACGAGGACTTCGCCGTATCATTTGCCGTCCCGGTCGATGCACCGGGTCTTCACCTCATCGCCCGGCCGGCCCCGGGACGTTCCTGGCCCGAGGCGGACATGGAATGCCCGATCGGCTCGACCCTGGGGGCGGTCGAGGCCATGACCGTCTTTGAAGATGTTTTCGTGCCCTGGGAAAGGGTCTTCCTCTGCGGCGAAGTGGACATGACCGGCCAGGTGCCTCATTATTTCGGCCGCATCCAACGTCAATCCAAATGCGCTTGTCTGGCCGGCCACACCGATTTGGTCGTCGGTCTGGCCGCCCTGGTCGCCGAGGTCAACGGCTTGAGCATGAAAACCGCCCACATCAGGGAGAAGCTGACCAGGCTGATGCTCCACGCCGAAACCGCTTACGGGTGCGCCCTCGGGGCGGCGGTCGACGGCGAGACGCACCCCAGCGGCGTTTATCTGCCCAACGGGCTGATCGGTAACGCCGGCTGCCATTACATCAAGACCCTGGTCGGCGATCATATCGCCTTGCTGCACGACATCGCCGGCGGCATCATCGTGACCATGCCCACCGAAAGGGATTATCGGAACCCCAAACTTAAGCAGTGGATGGACCAGTATCTTGGCGGCAACGAAAAATACACCACCGAGGAGCGTCTCCGGGTTTTACATTTAATCCAGGAAGCGGCGGCTTCCAGGTGGACGGGCTATTTCATGGGCTGGGGCATCAGCGCCTCCGGTTCGCCCATGACGGCCGAGGTGGCGGTCAGATCGGAATACGATCTGGACAAGAGAATAAATATTGCCAAGAAATGGGCAAAAATTTAATAATGCTCAATTGAACCTCGTCCGGAGGCCAGGCCGGTCTTCGGCGAAGCGGGTCAGGTAATCATTCGGTTATCGGTGGTCTGGATTCCCGCTTGCGCGGGAATGACGTTGTTAATTATGCTTCATCTTATCTGAAAGTGGACCCTGAATGCGCATTTTTCCCCTGACCCGAAGTTTAATCCGTCACCCCTGCGCAAGCGGGGGTCCAGAAAAAACCATACCGAAGACCGGGTTCCCTTTCGCAGGAACGACGGCCGGGTCATGACCGTTTTACTTTGACCCGCTAAACCGTGATGGTATTATCAGGAAAAAGAGAAAGCGAGGAGAATGACCGATGGAGATCAAAGGTAATGTGGCTGTGATTACTGGAGGCGCCTCTGGTCTGGGTGAGGCTTGCGCGCGTTTGTTCGTGAAGGAAGGCGGCAAAGCGGCCCTTTTTGATTTGACCGAGGACAAAGGCGAAGCCCTGGCCGCCGAACTGGGCGACGCCGCCATTTTCTGCCGCTGCGACGTGACCGACGAAGCCAGCGTCAAGGCCGCCCTCGATAAAACCATACAGGCTTTCGGAGGCGTACACTTTGACATCAACTGCGCCGGCATCGGGCAACCGGCCAAGGTCCTTGGAAAAGACGGGCCGATGCCCCTGAAAGTCTTCAACAAAGTCATCCAAGTCAACCTTATCGGCACCGTCAACGTCATCCGGCTGGCGGCGGAACAAATGGTCAAAAACACCCCTAATGACGACGGGGAAAAGGGCGTGGTCATCAATACGGCCTCGGCCGCCGCTTTCGAGGGCCAGATCGGTCAGGCTTCCTACAGCGCCTCGAAAGGGGCCATCGTCAGCATGACCATGCCCATCGCCCGGGAATTCGCTGATTACGGCATCAGGGTCCTGACCATCGCCCCGGGCCTCTTTGACACGCCCATGCTGGCCCAACTGCCGGAGAACGTGCGGATCGCCCTGGGCCGGATGGTTCCCTTCCCCAAACGCTTGGGCTGGCCGTCGGAATTTGCTCTTTTATGCAAGCAGATTGTTGAAAACGCCATGCTCAATGGAGAAACCATCAGGCTGGATGGGGCCATTCGGATGCAGCCCAGGTAGGATCGGACTTTTTTCAGCCAAAATTTTTAACCTGACGAGTCCTAGCAGCCAACGGGGGTGTCTGGCCGAAGATGGTTGATCTTCAGCCGGACGGCCCCCCGCGACAAGAAACACTTTTAAACGGGAGAAAATTATGAGGGAAGTAGTTGTTTTAGGCGTCGGTATGACCAAGTTCGGCATATCGGACCTGACCATGAAGGAAATGTTCGCCCTGGCCGCGATCGAGGCCCTGGAAGACGCCAAGGTGGCGGCCAAGGACCTCGAAGCCCTGTTTATCGGCAACGTTCTTGGTCCCTTTGAGGAGACCCAGGGGAACATCGCCCCGTTTCTGGCCGCGGAAATCGGCTTGCCCAATCATGCCCCGGCCACGCGGTTTGAAGGGGCTTGCGCCTCGGCCACCGTGGCCTTGCGGCACGCCGCTCTGATGGTGGCCTCGGGCGTGCACGATCTGGTCATGGCCGGCGGGACGGAGAGAACCACCATCATGGGGACGCCTTTGGCCACCAAGACCTTTGCCATCGGCACCCATTCCGAACATGAACATTTTTCCGGGTTGACCTTTCCCGGCGTCTTCGCCATGGTCGCCCATCTGTACTCGAAGAAATACGGCATACCTCTCCCGGAATTGAAGAAAAGCATGGCTCGGGTGGCCGTAAAGAACCACGCCAACGGGGCCAAGAACCCCTTGGCCCATTTCCGCAAGGAAATCACCATGGACACGGTGTTCAACAGCGCCATGATCGCCGATCCGCTCCAGTTGTTCGACTGTTGTCCTTTTTCGGACGGGGCCGCGGCCATAGTGGTCGCCGACGCGGCCAAGTATAAAAAATATGTAACCAAGCCTGTTTACGTGGTGGGCACCGGACAGGGCAGCGCCGGGGCCCTTTTCCACCAGAAGGACCTGACCCGGATGGCCGCCCGGGAGGCTTCCGTTAAGCATGCTTACCAGGAAGCCGGCATCGGCCCGGCCGACGTCGATGTCTGCGAATTGCACGACTGTTTCACCATCGCCGAAATCGTGGCCACCGAGATGCTCGGTTTCTTCGACTTCGGACAAGGGGCCGCGGCCGCCGACCGGGGCGATACTTCTTTAAAGGGTAAAATCCCCATTAATCCTTCGGGCGGACTAAAGGCCAAGGGACACCCCATCGGGGCCACCGGTGTGGCCCAGGCTTACGAGATAGTCAAACAACTGCGCGGCGAGTGCGGCGACAGGCAAGTGGAAGGGGCCAAAATCGGTCTGATCGACACCCTGGGCGGCGATTTCAGCACGGTGGCCCACGTGATTTTTCGGAGGGACTCATGAAAGAATATCCGCTGACTTATACGGCTTTCAAGGAAGGTTTGGCCCAAGGCCGGCTGCTCGGACTCAAATGTCTGGATTGCGGCGCTCTTTTCACCCCGCCCAACGGCACCTGCACGTCCTGCGGCGGGTCCAAGCTGGAAAAGACCGATTTGGCCCCAAAGGGGAAGATAAAGACCTTTACCGTCATCCGGGTGGCCCCGGCCGGATTCCCCGCGCCTTATGTCGTCGGCATGGTGGAACTGACCGACGGACCTTTTGTGATCGGCAACGTCTTGGAACTTGACCCGAATCAGGCCGGCATGGATTTGATCGGAAAAGAGGTGACCGTCGGACACAAGCTTTTTCCTAGAAACGAGGCTGAAGGCGGTCCGGAAGGGATGACCTTGACCTTTACTCTAACCAATTGACGCTTTAGGACCTAGATCGAATAGACGAATGATCCTATTTTTATTTTGAAACAAAATCAAACGGCCAAGCCGTCATTGCGAGGTCCGCACCTTGCGGACCGAAGCAATCTTTATCAAAATAAATAGATTGCTTCGTCGCCCCACCATCGGCGGGGCTTCTCGCAATGACCTTGTTTTGTGATATTACAAATGGGATTTGGTATGAGATGTCTGTGTCCGGGTCTGCGAGGCTCTCGCTCCAGACCCGGAAAAATTCTTTTTAGGAAGGGTTCGGGCAATGAATTTTGATCTGACCGATGAACAGACAATGATTCGGGACATGTCCAGAAATTTCGCCCGGAAGGTGCTTGCCCCCCGGGCCGAGGAAATGGAACGGACCGGGGCATACCCTTACGATATTATCGAGCAGATGGCCGAACTGGGCATGATGGGCATCATCATCCCCGAGGCCCACGGCGGCAGTGGCGGGGACTGGGTGAGCATGAACCTGTGCATGGAGGAACTGGCCAGGGGCGACATGGCCGTTTCCGCTCTGGTGGAGGTCACCGTAATCGTTGCCCACGAACTCCACATGTTCGGTACGGAGGAGCAAAAAAGGCAATATCTTATGCCCCTAGCTAGAGGCAAGGAAATCGGCGCCTTCGGTCTGACCGAACCCGATTCCGGGTCCGATTCCGGAGCATTGCGGACCGCGGCCGTCCTGGACGGGGACGAATGGGTCATCAACGGGACCAAACAGTTCATCACCAACATCGGGTTGGACAACTCCACTCTGGTCCTGGCCGCGGCCCGGATCGGCCGCCAGGAAAGTAAAAAACGAAAAATCGCCGCCTTCATCGTCCCCAAGAGCGCTCCGGGCTTCAAACTGGGCAAAAGATACGACAAGATGGCTTGGCACGCCTCGGCCACCCATGAGATTATCTTTGATAATTGCCGTATACCCCGGGAGAACCTGCTGGGAGACCCCGAACGTGGTTTCGCCCAGCACCTGGCCACCCTTCAGGCCGGGCGGATCAGCATCGCCGCCATCGCCGTAGGTTCAGCTCAAGCCTGCTTCGAGGAGGCCCTGCGTTACTCCAAGCAACGCGCCCAATTCGGCCAGCCGATCTTTAATCACCAGGCCGTCCACTTCAAACTGGCGGATATGGCCGTGGGTATCGAAATGGCCAGGAACTTATACCTCAAGGCCTCCTGGCTCAAGGACCATGACCGGCCCCACCAGTTCGAGGCCTGCGCCGCCAAGCTTTACGCCAGCGAAATGCTGGAGAAAACAGCCAGTAACGCCGTGCAGATTCACGGCGGATACGGCTGCATGAACGAATATCCGGTCTCCCGCTATTACAAAGGCAATAAGATCCTCCAGATCGTCGAAGGAACCTCCGAGGTCCAACGGATGGTCATCGGCCGGATTCTGGCGAAAATGAATTGAAAAAAAGAGGAAATAAATTTTTTGGCCCTGACTTGGAGAGAAGCCGGTCAGGGCCGCCTTTTTCAAAGCAAGTCCGCGGACCCGGCTTTTTTCAGTTTCCGGCCGATGCACGCCTGAACGGGAGAATTATTTGTAATATCCGTTTATCCGGCGGTCCGGAATTTGTCCGTTAAATTGGATTTTTGTCCGAAATGTCGGACAATAATCGTTCCGTTGGGCCGGGAACTATAAGATGAAATCGGCGGGCTGCTCGGAGTCCCTCCGGCTACTCCGCAAAAAAATATATTATAATAAGCCAGTTATATATCATAGATAAAAAAGTTTCCCGGGAAGACATTTTAAGGCAAAAATGGCAATAGTTTTGCTTTCTAATACAGCCATCAGGTTCCGGAGTGTTAAACCTGTTTATTTGGGGCCGAAAAAAAGTTACGGTCTAAAGACAGGAAGACAGGAGGTAAGTTAAGAGTCTTGCTTCGAGAGCCTGGTAATATTCCATCCCACATAACCCCCCAACCCCCACTTGCCGCCGGGTTCCCCCTCCCGGCGGTTTTCTTTTGCCCCCTTTCTTAAAAGCGACCTTCAGCCTTTTCTTGACATCGATCAGGGCTTGGGTTTAATAATTAAAAAATTTTCGTTTCCGGCAATCCGGCACAGTGCGGGGGCATGACGGCCAAAGTCCTTATAGTCGATGATGACGAAATGTTCGGCGAAATGCTTCGCCAAACGATTCAAAACATGGGTTATGAAGCTTCCTGCGCCATTACCTTGGAAGAGGGATTGCGCCGGGCTTCGACCCAGGAAACCGATGTCATTTTTCTCGATGTCCGGATGCCCGACGGCAACGGCCTGGATTTCCTGCCCCGGCTGAGGGAGACTCCTTTTTACCCGGAAATCATCATCATAACCGGCTTGGGCGATCCGGACGGGGCCGAAATGGCCATCAAAAGCGGAGCCTGGGATTACATTCAAAAAGGGTCTTCCGTAAAAAATATTACCTTGCCCCTATTGCGGGTCTTGCAGTACCGCGAAGAAAAGAGGGCGGCCCAGACCACGATGGTTTTAAAACGGGAGGGCATCGTCGGCCAAAGCCCGAAGATATCCGCCTGTCTGGACCTCATGGCCCGAGCGGCCAACAGTAAGGCCGGCGTTCTAATCACCGGCGAAACCGGTACGGGTAAAGAGCTGTTCGCCCGAGCCATCCATGAAAACAGCCCCCGAGCCAGAAATAATTTTGTGGTGGTGGATTGCGCCGCCCTGCCGGCCACCTTGGTGGAGAGCGTTTTGTTCGGTTATGAGAAGGGGGCCTACACCGGCGCCGACCAGACCCATGAAGGCTTGATTTTGCAAGCCGACCGAGGCACCCTTTTTCTTGATGAAGTCGGTGAACTCTCCTTGAACATCCAGCGGGCCTTTCTGCGGGTGCTTCAGGAACAGCGGTTTCGGCCGGTGGGGGGCAAACGAGAAAAGTTGAGCGATTTTCGGCTGGTGGCCGCCACCAATCGCAACCTGGACGAATTGGCCGCCCAAGGCGAATTTCGTCAGGACCTCCTTTTTCGCCTTAAGTCCTTCGTCATCGAGTTGCCGCCGTTGCGGGAATGTTTGGACGACCTCAAGGACCTGGCTTTATATCACATGGCCAGACTTTGCGAACGCAACGGTATCGGGATCAAAGGGTTTTCCCCAGAATTCCTGGCCGCCTTGAAGTCTTACAACTGGCCGGGCAACGTTCGGGAATTGGTCAACACCCTCGACCGGGCCCTGGTCGCGGCCCGAGATGACCCCACTCTTTATCCGAAGCATCTGCCTTCCAATATCAGAATATTCGTGGCCAGGTCCTCCGTCACGGATAGGACGGCCGCCTCCGGCCCGAGGCCAAGCAGCCCCGGCCCGGCTAAAACCCTGCCCACCCTCCAAGAGTTGCGGGAGACCACGGAACGGCAATACATGCAGGACCTGATGACCGCCGCCCGTGGGGACGTCAACCAGGCCTGTCGACTATCGGGTCTGTCCCGTTCCCGGTTATACGAACTCATGAAAAAGTACGGCGTCAGTAAGGTCGGCGGACTTTCCTGATGACTTTGTCCGATATTACGGACATTATCCTGTTTTTCGGAAAAAATACATTCTTTCGGATTGAAAATACTTCGGCGCAAACCATCCATGGTCTGTGCGGCAGATCAAAATCCTCCCCCTTGTCAGGCTGATATTCCAAACTATCTCCGGCCGATTCCAATACCAACTCATTCATTAAGGAGTTTATCCGTGGGTCGCGACTGGGAATCCCATCGGGGCGGAATAATGAACCGATCTCTTAATATCCGGTGATTGCTTCGAATCCCCTTCAAAGGCTCTCGCCATAACCGAGTTTTTTTGTCCCAATTTTGAAGCCCGCTGGCCGTAATCCAGTGAATTAATTGCGTTGTTCCATCACTCCCCCTATGGCCCCAACCTCTTCGGAAAAGAAAACAAAATAAAACGACGCCATGGAGGCCGAGTTGGCACGCCCTATGCCTATATAAATCGAGTGAACTGTAAAAACCCCAATTAATCTATTATTTCAGGGAGTATATTCCGGTGGATTCTATAGTTCTGTGGATTTCGAGCCGAAAACCGACGGCTTCGCTTCTTTATCAGGTTATAAAAAAGATGGTCCCCGAAGAACAACTGGAACTGACGACCGATATCGAATCATTGACTAAAAAACTCAGAAAGCCCGGTCAACACGATATTATCGGGGTGATAATGGCCGGGAGACGGGAAGATTTGGACCTGCTTTTCTCGATCCGGTCTTCTTTCAACGACCTCCGAATAATTTTAATCCTGCCCGACGGGGATCAGGAAACCATCGCCAAGGGGCATTCCTTGCGGCCCCGGTTTCTCAGCTTCGCCGACGGCGATTTTACCGATGTGGCGGCCGTTTTGCACAAAATGCTTATGAACAACTCAAAAAAGAGGGAGGTAGGAGTATGAATGCTCAGGCTCAAAAGGTGGTTTCCAGCGCCGCGAGCGTCGGGGAGCGGGAGGGGAAATACCTGACTTTTTCCCTAAACGGTGAAGAATACGGCATCGGCATCCTTAAAGTCCGGGAGATCATCGGGATGATGCCGATCACCTCGGTTCCTCAAACCCCCGAGTTTGTCAAAGGGGTCATCAATTTGCGGGGCAAGGTCATTCCAGTGGTCGACCTGAGGCTCAAGTTCGGCATGCCTCCCCTCGATTATAACGAAAGGACCAGCATCATCGTGGTGGAAGTCAGCGGCCAATCGGGTCAGGTCCAGATCGGCATTGTCGTGGACGCCGTGTCCGAGGTGGTCAACATTAAGGGCGAGGACATTGAAGACACCCCGACTTTCGGGACTAAGCTGGACACCGATTATATCCTGGGCATGGCCAAGATCGGCCGGGGCGTCAAAATTCTGCTGGACATCAACCGGGTTTTGAGCAACGAGGAAATCGATTTGCTGGAAGCCCAATCATGATCGGCGTCCCGGGTCGCCCGGCCTGAAAAGCGAACGTAAAATAATTAAGGAGATGAAAGATGAGGCAGATGAAACTGGGAACGAAAATCACTTTGGGTTTTGGACTCTTGATCGCCATTGCCGTGTTTTTAGGGGGAACGGCTGTGTGGCAGATGCGGGGAGTAACGACCGTCTCGCAAAAATTGGCCAATGAATACGTGCCGGAAGTGGGCGTCGCCAACATTTTGGAGCGGAATGCTTTATTAACCATGTACGGAATACGCGGATACGCGCTGAGCGCGGACAAGGGGTATCTGGAAAACGGCCGCAAGAAATTGGAAGACGTCCACGGGGCCATCGCCGAAGCCAAGGCACTGGTGGCCAAATACCCGGGACTGGTCAAACTCAGGGAACAAATCGGCGAGGCTGAAACCAGGGTGAAGGAGTATGAAGGCTTGGTCGATCAGACGGTCCAGAGCAACGAGGCTATTGGGCAAAACCGGACGAACATGTATGCAGCCGCGGCCAAGTATATGAAAAATTGTGTTGAGTTCCTGGACAGTCAGAAAGAGGCCATGGAAAAGCAGATCAGCGAAGCGGATTCGGCCGACAAATTAAAGGACCGGCTTCAGAAAATCACCTGGGTCAGCGAACTCATCGACCTGGGCAACGCCATGCAGATAGGCAATTTCAGAGCGCAGGCCGTGCGGGACCCGGCTCTTCTCCAAGAAACCATAAAGAACTTCGAGGTCATAGAAAAGAAGTTGGAAATTTTACGGGCGGTCACCCGCCAGGAGGTCAATCTTCGGCAAATCGATGAGATCAAGGCCGCCGGGAATGAGTATAAACAAGCCATGAGTGCCCTGCTCAAAAACTGGGTGGACCTTGACGAACTCGGCAAGAAGCGGGGGGAAGTGGCCGATCAGGTGCTGGCTTTGACTACGGCCGTGGCCGATGCCGGCATGAACAGCACCGTTGATATGACCAACCAGGCCTCATCTTCCTTGTCCATGGCTTCGACGATTATGCTGGTCGGACTGGTCGTGGCCCTGGTCGTGGGCATTTTCTTGGCCATATTTATCACCCGCAGCATCACCAAGCCGGTCAATCGGATCATCGAGGCCTTAAATTCGGGCGCGGCCCAGGTTTCCGCCGCTTCCGGCCAGGTGTCCTCGGCCAGTCAGTCCTTGGCCGAAGGGGCTTCCGAACAGGCGGCGGGCGTGGAAGAAACCTCATCCTCGCTCGAAGAGATGTCCTCCATGACCAAGCAGAACGCCGACAACGCCAGTCAGGCCAACAGTCTCATGGATGAATCCAAGGCCGTGGTGTCCAAGGCCGGCGAATCCATGAAGCTGATGACTAAATCCATGGACGAAATTTCGAACTCCGGTCAGGAAATCAGCAAGATCATCAAGACCATAGACGAAATCGCCTTCCAGACCAACCTGCTGGCCCTCAACGCCGCGGTGGAGGCGGCCCGGGCCGGCGAAGCCGGGGCCGGTTTCGCCGTGGTCGCCGACGAGGTGCGCAATCTGGCCCAGCGGGCGGCGGAAGCGGCCAAGAACACGTCCAACCTGATCGAGGATACCATAAAAAGGATTTCTCAAGGCACCGAACTGGTCAAAACAGCGGACGAGGCCTTTGTGGAAGTGGCCAACAACGCCAATAAGGTGGCCGAGCTGGTGGGCGAAATCGCCGCGGCTTCAACCGAACAGGCCCAAGGCATCGAACAGATCAATCAGGCCGTGACTCAAATGGACAGAGTCACCCAGCAGAACGCGGCCAGTGCCGAGGAATCGGCCAGCGCTTCCGAGGAACTCAACGCCCAGGCCGAGAGCATGATGGAAGTGGTCGGCGATTTGATGACCCTGGTCGGGGGGGCGGCGGCCGGCAATACTCTGAGGCATACAGAGTACAGCGCCAGGCCGAAGCAACGGCCGGCCAAACCTCTGGCCAGACCGGCTATAGCCCAGAAAAGGAAAACGGCCGGGCACGAGGCCGGGCCTCCGGCCAAGATTGTCAAGGCGGATGAAGTCATCCCCATGGATGAAGATTTCAAAGACTTCTAATCAGCCGCTGCCTCCGCCCGGGGCTTCGCAACCCCGGGCGGACCAAGCCTTCCTCCGGTTTGGCAAGGAGAAGGCTGACAAGAATAACAGGATTTGATAATCATGATACTTAAAAGCGGATACCACGGAAATCATGGGCCTCAACCCTGCCCCCTCTCCTTTACGGGTCCATCAAATGTGGACCGCGAGAACCTCTGAATACAACTTGGTATATCAGGATCGAGTTTCCAGGCGGATCATGATCGATCGATGTGGACTTCCAGAGGCGGGGCCTGGCCCTGTTTAGGCTGTCCCATGTATACGGTTTGATGAGGAAAGGGTATTTCGATACCGCGGGCGTCAAAGACCTTTTTGATCCGCCGGTTGAATTCCCGGCCGATGGCCCACTGTTTCATGGGCTTGGTCGTGACCCTGGCCCTGACGACCACGGCGGAATCGTCGAACTTCTGAAGGCCGAAAACCTCCAGCGGTTCAAGAATATCCGGCCCGTATTGAGAATCGTTGGACATTTCCTCCCCGATCTCCCGCAAGATGTCCATGACCTGGTCCACGTCTTCCCGGTAGGCCACCCCCACGTCCAAGATGCACCGGGAAAAGCCTTTGGTCATGTTGGTCACGGAGTCGATGGCGCTGTTGGGGATGATATGGACATTGCCCGACAAATCCCTCAGACGAACCGCCCGCAGACTGATGGCCTCGACCAGTCCTGATTTGTCGCCGAGCACGGCCCAGTCGCCCACGGCGATCATGTCCTGAAAAAGGATGAAGAGGCCGTTGATGAAATCCTTGACCAGGGATTGAGCGCCCAGGCCCACCCCTAAACCCAAGATGCCGGCCCCGGCCAGGATCGGGGCCACGTTGACCCCAAGCCGGCCCAGAATGACCACCCCGCCAACGAAACCCGCCGCCACCTTGACGCTGGTGTTGATCAAGGGGGTCAGCGTCTTGCGATGCTGACTGACCTGTTTTCCTTCTTTTTCTTCAAGCAGCCAATCGCTGACTATTTGACTGCCGCCCATAATCACCATCACCATGCCCACGGTTAAAACTATGGCCAGAATCCGGGCGATGGCCAGGGACCCGGCCGTGGAAGTGACCAGGGCGGCCACGGGGACGCCCCAGGCCTGGGCCAGGACAAACAGTCCGATTATAACGATGATCACGCGGGTAACAGTCCGAAAGACCTTGAGGTAACGGTCGGTTTTTTCCTCCAGCGTGGGGAAGCGGGCCTTGATCAGTTCGCTGACCGTGAAGAGCTTCCGGAAGCCTTTATCGTTGATGGCCAGAAGGAGCAACAGCCCCAAAAGAACGGCAATAGTCCCTAAGGTGCCCGAGATGAGATATTGAAAACCGGCCCGGTACTGACTGATCAGAAAAATGAAGACGGCCCAGGTGTAGATCACGGCCGGAATGGTCCAGTATCCAGCCGCCAGGCGGCCTAGCTCCTTCAGCCAGGCCCTTTCCCTCTCCTCGGTCTCTTCGTCAGACGGGACCGGCCCGGCTGAGGTTCGCCGATTCTTTATTTCCCTGGCGATTTGGAGAATGAAAATGGTCAGGAGCATGGGAAAAACGACCAAAAGGACCCCCCGGATCAAGGTATGGGCTTCCTCGCGCAATCCGGCCGCCAGCAGGCCTTGAGTGACAAAAAAATAGAACGCGGTGAATCTGGCGAAACGCAACCCCCAGACCCAGAGATAATTGGCGTCTTCGTCATTGAGCGGGACCAGCCTGGCCGAGGCGGCCTCGGGAGACAAAAGGCCCAGTACTAAATGAACGGATATTTGGTAGGATAAAATAATCAATAAAAACAGGATGATGACCGCCTGGACCTCCCGGAAGACCGGGAAGGTCTGATAGAGACCGAAGACCGCTATTAACAAAGCAAAATACGGAACGGTTCCCCAAACGAGTCTTTTGGAGGCCAGGACGGCCCGAGGAAACAGGCCGGGTCTGGTTTCGGGAATTTTAGGTGTAAATCGGCGCATCAGGACGGTCGCCGCAAAGGCAAAAAGCAAGCCGCCTAAAGTGTCGGCCAAAAGCTGACTTAGATTGGCCCGTCCGGCGGGCTCCGAGACCAGCCGGACCAACCGGCTCAAGACCTCGGGCAGGCGCGAGGCCAACTCGGCCGCATTCCGGCCGGTCTGAATCAACTGTTCGGAGAAATGGTCCAATTTCCGGAAGAGCTGTTCAACCATCGTTGTAATTTCCGGAGTAGGCTCGGCCGGGCCGGCGGCTTGCTCTTCCTGGAGCTGGATAAGGGCTTTCAGGTTGCGGATAAATTCTTGCCGTTCCTGCTCGTCTTCCAGAAGACGAACCAGGCGGTGCAGCTCATCCTGGGATAGCCGGGATTGAGGCTCGGCTGCCTTCTCTTGGGCCGAGGCTTTCAATACGGGAGCTCCGAGCAGGCAGACCATGAGCCATATCAGACAAAAAAGTCGAACTTGTCCTTGCATGAATCACACCTCCTGCCCCGCTGGCCGCCGCCGGCGCTTAATCCGCTTGGGAGATTTCATCATAACCATTTACGCCGTTTGAAATAGATGAGCAAAATTACCGCAATCACGCCCATTAAAAAAAGGGCGAGAGGATAACCCCAAAACCAATTCAGTTCGGGCATGTTCCAGGGTGAGGTCTCCGGATTGAAATTCATTCCGTAGATCCCGGCCACGAAGGTCAAAGGGATGAAAATAGTGGCGATTATGGTCAAAACCTTCATGACCTCGTTCATGCGGTTGCTGACGCTGGACAGATACATATCGGAAAGTGACGCACTTATTTCCCGATAAGCGGACACCAGATCGATGGCTTGGATAATGTGATCATGACAATCCCGGAGAAAAGGGCGCATGTCTCTGCTCATCAAGGCCAGGTCTTCATCCATGAGTCTGGTCATAACTTCCCGCAAGGGCCACAGGGTGCGCCGCAGGGTCAGAAACTCTCGTTTGACTTGATGTATTTGACTCATGATCACGGGTGCCGGCGAAGCGATGACTTCATCCTCGATTTTTTCAAGCTGCTCCCCGTATTTCTCCAGCAGTGGAAAGTAATGGTCGACTACCGAGTCTAGAATGGCGTAAGTCAGATATTCGGCCCCGGCCTTGCGAATCCTTCCCCGTCCCTTATGGATGCGCTCCCTTACCCGTTCGAGGGCCTGGTCGGTTCCTTCCTCAAAGGTCAAGACAAAGTCGCGGCCTACGTATATTCCTATTTGGCTTAGTTGAAGATGTTCAGCCATGTCCGCGGCCTGAAGAACTATAAACAGATTTTCCCCATATTCTTCAAGCTTCGGCTGCTGGCCCGCGTTGACAATATCCTCGAGGGCCAAGGGATGAATGCCGAAGATTTCACCGATCCGCTGAATGCTTTCGGCGTGGCCCAGACCGGACACGTGAATCCACATCATTGGGCCTCGGTTCAACCAGCGGCTCAACTCGCTGATTTCCTTGATATCTTCTTCGTGCACCTCGTCAAGGCCGTAGGCCAGGAGCCGGACCTCTGACTTCTCCGCCTCCGCATCATTCCTTAAGGTGGCCGGCGACGAACCGGGTTCTATGGCTATTTGCGGGCCGTAGCGCTGTTTTTTAGGCCGTTTTTTTCTTTTATTCATATGCACCGCCTTACCTTTAACCTTGACCGCCGGATGAAACCAGGCCGCGCTAGACGATCTCGACATCCGGAGCCTTGTTCTTTTTTTTACCGGAATTGGCTGCTTGGGCGGCGGTGACCGGCGCTTCATCCCAAATCTGGATCAGGTAATCCTTATCTTCCTCGAATATCCGGGCCTGTTCTTCGACGACCTCCTCGGCCTGGGTCGAATTCATGTCTTTGGTCTGATTGATAAAAGAGGCTACCCGGCCCAGATAAAGCGGGGTGACCAAGTTGACCAATTGCGTCCGATTGTGAGTCCATCGGTGGAAGGTGGCCGCTGTCTCGTATAGAATTTTAACCCAGGTCTCCCCGGTCATGATGAACTTGGTCTTGGACAGGGAGGCGCATCTCTTGATTTCCTCATAGCAGTCCGGACAAAAAATATCCTTATATAAACTCTTAAATTGTTTGAAACCGGTATTATATTCCGTAACCAGACGCCCCAGGTTCACCTTGATCGGCTCCGGCTCTAAAAATTCCTTCAACCCGAAGATGGGTACGGTTCGGCTGCCCCGGACCGACTTCCAGAAGCCCTCGTGCTGCTCCATCAAGACGAAAAGCGTGTGCACCACCTGCCTGAACATCGGGCCCAGGGATTCGGCCGGGTCCTTGGCGTCGTGGATTTTTACTCCCAGGTTGGACTGGCATATCTTGAAATTACTGGTGATGGCGTTGGTGGTCATCCAAATGTCGATGCCGTACCTGGCCACATCCGTCTCCCACACATCTTGCTCGATATAATTGGCGGCCAAGTCGCCGACAAAGGCGAAATCCCCGCCGATGGGCTGACGCACCCGCAGCCCATACAAGGTCCGAGTCAGGTTGTAAACGATATTATTGGTGATCGTGCCATCGTACTTGTACCTGGAATAGACCGGCGAGACATACTCATAACCGTGTTCCAAAACCGGATCGAGCAGGTATTTGACCCAGTCCGAGGTAATGGACCTCAGGTCCGAATCCACCACCATGCAGGCCTTGACTTTCAAACGCTTGGCCGACTCGAAGATGGACCGAAAGGCCGAACCCTTGCCCCCGGGGCCCCGATAAATAGAGATGATTTTTTCCTGCCAGGGTTTTATCTGGAATTCCTTGGTCACCTCCCGGGTGTCGTCGGTCGAACCGCCGTCGGCTACCATGATGACCGACCGTAAATTCTTATAATGGCGGTTCAGACCGTGAGTGACCATTTGGATCACGTGTTCAATGGTGCCTTGGTTGTTATAACTGGGAATTCCGACCAAAATGTCCGCCTGCTCGATCTCTTCCAGACGCTTGGCCGTATAGTTCCTCAAAGCTGATTTAAATTGCATGCTCCCCCCTCTGGTTTAAGGAATTAAAACTTTATCCCCGCCTGGTTTGGTTTATGAGATAGACGGCCGGTCCGCCAGCCGCCTTGTCCCTTCCCGTTCGGCCCGCCGATCCGTCTGTTCGGTTGGAACAACAAGGAGCGAAAAGACCGAGAACACGGGTTTAAAGAAGGACATGGTCCGAAAAACAGCCGGGCGTTTCATGGTGTAAGCATGATGAAAAACTGATCAAAACGAGTCGCCCTTGACTCGGCCCTCATTTCAATTTTTATCTTAACAGGTTTGAAATATTTGGCAAGTCAAGCCGGGCCGCGGCCCGACCAAAGGGGAAAAAAATTCTAATTAGAGACGATTGGAGTCTGCGGCGGCTTTGATCTCGATGACTTTTATCCCATTCCTGACAAGGAGAGCCGCGCAGACGCCCCGACCTCTGAGGGTCCCGTCTTTTTCCGGCGTGGGAGTAAGGCCGCAGGAAGGAGAACGGTCTTTCAAGCAGCAAACCTCGATAGACAGGCGGCGGGCTAACTGGAGAACGACCTCCGCTCCCCGGACGAAGGCCTCGGTCACGTCCCGGCCGTCAAGGTCGACCACCCGGGCCAGTCCGTCCAAAACGTCGGCCCCATCCCCGCCGACCAGCCTGGCCCGCACCCTGGGGGTGGCCAGTCCGCCCAATTGCTCCGGGCAGACGGCCGCCCAGGACTGATGAACCAGATCGAACATAAGTTCCCGGCTCAAAGCCCGACGACCGTCATAGCGGCAGAAGCGGCCGACCAGGCAGGCGCTGACCAGGATCATCGAAACCTCCCTATTGACTAATCGGCCCTTGGCCTCTTCTCTCGATTATTTAAATAATCCCCCACCACAGCCAAAGGGCCGCGGCGGTCAAACTTAAAATCGTCACCGGCAGACCGACCCGGGCGTGTTCCCCCCACGTCACGGTCACGCCGAATCTCGAAGCCTGATCCACGACGATGATATTGGCGATCGAACCAACTATCAAGAAGTTGCCGGCCAGGGTCGAGGACAGGGCTAGAACCGGACCGGCCTGGAGGTGCCCGGCATAGGGCAGTAAAAGCATAACCGCCGGAACATTCGAAACTATATTGGACAGCAGGGCGCTCACCATAAACAGCCAGGCGGGCTGATCCAAACGAACCCCTCCCGAGGCCAGGAAGGTTTGGACCAGGGTCAGGCCGCCGGCCGTCTTGAGGGCGTGGTTGATCAAGAAAAGACTAAAAAAAAGGACCAGGAGCTGCCAGTCGATCAAAGCCAGCATCTCCCGCGAGCGCATGCGGCGGGAACACAGCAAGACCCCGGCCGCCACCAGGGCCAGGACTTCCCTAGGCCAAGGGGTGGATAGAAAGGACAAGACCAGGGCTGCAAGAACGATCAGACCTTTGTTGGCCTGCCAGACATTCAAAGGCGGGGCGGCCACGTCCAATCGGCGGGCTTCTTGGAGCCACCTGCCGGCGTAGCTCCAGGCGATGACGCCCCAGACCAGGAAGAGACCCATAGCGGCCGGCGGGCCGGCTTGCCAGAGATATCGGCCGAAATCAAGCCGGAGGACCTGGCCGATCAGCATGTTCTGGGGATTTCCGATGAGCGTGGCGGCCGAGCCCACGTTGGCCGCGCAGGCCAGAGCCAACAGAAAAGGCTTGGGATTCAGTCCCCGGCGGAAGCAGCCTTCGACCAGAACCGGGGTCACGGCCAGACAGACAATATCATTGGCCAGTAAGGCGGAAAGAATCCCGACCAACCCGATCAGGAAACCCAACAATGCCCGCGGACTCAACTTCAGACCGGCCAAACGTCTGACCAAGTGGGAATAAAAACCGCCCAGGCGAAACTGAGCGGAAACGACCATTAACCCAAATAACAGCGCCATGGTCGGCAGGTCAACGGCCTGACATACTTCGTCCGGACTTATCCGTTTTAAGGCCAGGAGGGCTATGGCCCCCAGAAGGGCCACCCCGGTCCGATCCAGGGCCAGACCGGGCAGCCGGCCCAGGATCAAACCAAAGTAAACACCGATGAAGACCACCAAAACAGCCGCGTCCACGGACTTTACTCTCCCCGGCCCTGATATTACTCTTGACCGGCCTCAACCCCGGAATCCGGACCACCAGGACAATACCGGGTCAACGGCCTATTTTTTTGAAGATTAATCTTCGAGACGGGGATTGGCCAGGGTGGCCGCATCTTGGGAGCGGTCCAGAGGCAGGACCATGACCCGCCGGCCCTCGATCTTAAGCCGGCCCTCGGCGAAAAGCTGGATGGCCCTGGGATAGATGCGGTGTTCCTGTTTGAGAATCCGGGCGGCCAGGCTGTCAGCGTTGTCGTCGTCCAGAACCGGAACCACGGCCTGAATGATAATCGGGCCGGTGTCCGTGCCTTCATCGACGAAATGCACCGTGCAACCCGAAAATTTTGCGCCGTAATCGACCACCTTGCCCCAGACGTGTACTCCGGGGAAGGAGGGCAGCAAGGCCGGGTGGATGTTCATGACCCGGTGGGGAAAAGCTTCCAGCAGGGTCCGGGTGATCAGGCGCATGAAACCGGCCAGGACGACCAGTTCGACATCGTGGGCTCGAAGAACTTCAACCAAACGGCGGTCAAAAGCCTCCCGACCTCTAAAATCCCGGTGGTTGACCACCAAGGCGGGCAGACCGTGTTTTTCCGCCCTGGCCAGCCCGTAGGCTTCCGGTTCGTTGGAAATGACCACGGCAATCTCGGCGTCCAGAGTCCCGGCTTCGATCCGATCAATTACGGCCTGGAGGTTCGAGCCGCTGCCGGAGATAAGGACGCCTAGCTTGACCTTGGCCATTAAAAGTCTCTTGCCGAAAAGAAAATCTCAGACCAACAGGAGAGGGCTTTCCCCTTCAGGTCGTTCCTTGATTTCACCGATGTGGAAGACCGGTTCGTTCATACCCTGGAGACGTTCCAAAATCTCCTGGCATTGCTCGGCCCGGACGACCAGAACCAGCCCCAGTCCCATGTTGAAGGTGCGGAACATTTCCCCCTCGGCTATTTCGCCGGATTCCTGTATGAAGTCAAATATTTCCGGTCTGGTCCACGATTCCTTCCCGATGACCGCCTGACAGCCTTGGGGCAGAATCCTCGGGATGTTGTCGATCAGTCCGCCGCCGGTGATGTGGGCGATGCCCAGGATGTGGAAGTCCCGTAACAACATCTGGACGGTATTCACGTAAATGCGCGTGGGCCGCAAAAGCTCCTCGCCCACAGTGCTGGACAGAAGCGGATCGCTCACTTTCATTTGGAGTTCTTCCAAAACAAGGCGCCGGACCAGGGTGTAACCGTTGCTGTGGAGGCCGCTTGAAGCCAGTCCGATGATCCGGTCGCCAACCCCGATCTCCGACCCGTCGATAACCTTGTCCCGGTCAACCACCCCCACGACGAATCCCGCCAGATCATATTCGCCCGGGGCGTAAAAATCGGGCAGTTCAGCCGTCTCGCCGCCGATCAGGGCGCACTGGGCCTCCTGGCAACCAGCGACAATCCCTTTGATAATCTGCTCGGCCAGCGGTAGGTCCACCTTGGACATGGCCATATAATCAAGAAAAAACAATGGTTTGGACCCTTGAGCCAAAATATCGTTCACACACATGGCCACCAGGTCGATGCCGATGGTGTCATGTCGGCCCGTCAGAAAGGCCAGTTTGAGTTTACTGCCGACGCCGTCGGTCGACGAAACCAAAACCGGCTGGTTGAATCGCTCCGTGTCAAAGCTGTACAGGCCGGAAAACCCGCCGATGTCCGTGATCACCCTCGAATTAAAAGTCTCTTTGGCCAGAGGTTTAATCAGACGAACAAGTTCCGAACCGGCGTCGATATCCACGCCCGCATTTTTGTACGTCCTAGTCTTGATTCTGCGGGCGGACTGCTCCGGCTGGTCCCCCTCACCCGCACCCTGGGTTTTCTTTCTTTTGTCTCCCCCCGATTTCATCAGTCCCCCAATAAAAACATCCCACGACCGTCATTAACTTTAAACAAAGTTGGAATATAATGCTAATCTCAGGCGTGGCCCTTGTCAATGATTTTTTATGTTCGCGGGCAAATAATAAAAATATTTCAGTGAGATATATATGATACCCCTGCCGAATCACCCGAACCTTTTTCAGAAGGTCAAGAACCTGAAAGGGGTGGGGCCGCAGATCGAGAAGGCCTTGTTCAAACGGGGCTATGAGACGGTAAGCGACCTTATTGCCCTGATGCCCTCCAGGTATCAAGACCGGCGCAAGCTTGTCCCTTTAAAAGACCTTGTCCCTGACCAGGAGGTCCTCACCTGCGGACGAATCGAATCCATTAAGCAGGGTCGCTTTCCTCGAACCGGCCGCCGTTATTTCGAAATAATGTTAACCGACGGGGAAGTCCGCGTTCCGGCTTTGTGGTTCAGCCTGCCGGCCCATATGCGCCATACCCTCGAACCAGGCCGGAGCCTGCTTTTGTTCGGCCGGGCTCAAAAACGAAAAGGGCGGCTTTCTTTTACCCATCCCGAACTTTTGCCCTGGCCCGAAAAAATGTCCCCCGCTCCGGAAATTCGTCCGGTTTACCCGGAGTTTGATGACGTGCGGCCCGGAAGCCTCCGGCGGATCATGGTGCAGGCCCGACAGCAACTTTCCGGCGTCCCGTTCATTTTCCCGCAAGAATGGCTCGACGCCCATGAGTTGACCGACCCCATCGCCTGCCTCCAGACCTTGCATCTCCCCCCGGCCGAACGTCCGGGACCCTTGCCTCGACCGGAAGAATCCAAGGCCTGGCGGAATCTGGCTCTTTTTGAACTTCTTTTTCTCCAATTGACCCTGCTCCGGTCCAAGACCAGGCAGACCGGGCGGCCGGGATGGTCCTGTCCACCCGACTCGGTTCTGACGGAAAAATTTTTGGCTGAATTGCCCTTTCAATTGACCGAGTCCCAGAAGAAAGCCCTTCGGGAAATCCGCCAAGACATGGCCGCCCCTTCGCCCATGAATCGTCTCTTACAGGGCGACGTGGGCAGCGGCAAGACCGTCGTGGCCCTGGCCGCGATTTTCACCGCCGTCGCTGGGGGCCGCCAGGCCGCCTTGATGGCGCCCACGGAAATCCTGGCCCGGCAGCATTTCCGGACCATCCGCCCTCACGCCGAGCGGTTAGGGCTGAAAGCCGACTTGCTGGTCGGTAATTTGCCCGAAGCGCAAAAGGCGGGAATTCGGGACGATTTGACTTGCGGCCGCACCCATGTCGCCGTCGGGACCCACGCCCTGATTTCCGAAGGCGTCCGTTTCGCCGCCCTGGGCCTGGCCGTGATTGACGAACAACATCGTTTCGGCGTGGCCCAGCGTCTGGCCCTTCGGGCCAAAGCCGATGGGCCGGACATCCTGGTCATGACCGCCACCCCGATTCCCCGTTCCCTGAGCCTGGTCCTGTACGGCGATCTGGACCTGTCCACCATCAGGGGACGGCCCCCCGGCCGCCGTCCGGTCAGGACCAGGGTCTTCGGTCCGGACCATCGAGAGGCGGCCTATCAAATTTTGGTCGAGGAAATTAATCAGGGCGGCCAGGCTTACGTGGTTGCTCCCCGCATCACCGAGGCCGGTGACGATAACGGCCCGGGCGAGGACCTGAGCTCGGCCGAAGGCCTGGTTGAATTCGTCAGGCGGAAAGTTCCGCCCGATTGGAACGTAAAGCTGGTCCACGGCCGAATGAAGTCCGAGGAAAGGGAAAAGGTCATGGACGCCTTTCGAAAAGGTAAGGTCCGGGTCCTGGTGGCCACCACCGTGATCGAGGTAGGCCTGGACGTGGCCGGAGCCACCCTGGTCCTGATCGAGGGGGCCGAACGTTTCGGCCTGGCTCAACTGCACCAGCTTCGCGGCCGGGTGGGACGAGGGGACCGTCCGGGCCAGTGCCTTTTAGTGGCCGGAGAAAACGGGGCCGAGACCCAACACCGGCTTCAAGTCCTGACCAGCACCGACGACGGATTCGTCATTGCCGAGGAGGACCTTAAACTGCGCGGTCCCGGCGATCCGGCCGGAGTCAAACAGGCCGGCCTGCCTTCCTTGACCTGGGCGCGTCTGCCTGATGACCTGTCCCTGTTGCTCCGAGCCAGGTCCTTGGCTGAAGAAATAATAAGTCATGACCCTGAGCTGGAAGCCCCGGCTTTCAAACTGGTCCGCCACGCGGCTGATCGACTCGAACGAACCATACAGGCTGAAATGGCCGGAGTGGGATAATGGGCCGGGATTGGAGAGCCGAGGGCCATGTTGTTTAGGCGTTGAATTTGTTTTGTTCCGGAGAATAAAAAAACATTTACCCCCCAAATATGTTGATTCTCGTTCCCAGGCTTCGAGGCTGTGAAAGAAATCGAAAAATCCAAACTCGATGTCCATAATTTCAAGTGGTTACATTTTTAAAAAATACAAAATAGGCAATACTTTCCCAGTCTCCGGAGCTTGGGAACCAGACAACTACTTATATTGGGGTGGCTTCGACAACTTGTTGTCGAAGTTCCGGAGGAACAAGAGGCTTGGTCCAGGGACTGTCTCAGCCGGAAGGTCCGTCGGCAACTCCAGCGAATTCCTCGCCGGACCTTTTTATTCGCATGAGGCGGACCCGGTCCCGCGCCACACGGAATCCGGACCACCCGGCCAGGAAGAGATAGGCCTCTTGCGCCTGCGGCGCCCCGGCAACAAGTTGCCGGGGCCACCCTGGGGAAGCCAGGGCTTACAGGAAGGGGGCTCCCAAGCTGGAGAGGCTATGAAAGAAATCGAACCCCCCAAAGTCCCTGTCAGTAATGTCAGATAGTTACATTTCTAAAAAATACAAAATAGGCAATACCTTCGCAGTCTCGGAGCCTGGCACAAGGGGGAATAGTTAACAACGCAAAATGCTCGAATTTGAGCGCCGGAAATTGACAAGGGGGGAACAATTGGATAATGATAACTCTTTCATGGACTTCGATTGGAAAGAATTAATGACAGAGGATGGAGAAAATGTCGCAATTTGAATTCCGCCGGATGAAGCGTCTGCCCCCTTACGTCTTTGCCACGGTCAATGAACTCAAAATGTCAGCCCGTCGGGCCGGTGAGGACATCGTTGACCTGGGCATGGGCAATCCCGACCTGGCCACGCCCAAGCATATCGTGGATAAAATGGTCGAGGCCGTCCGAAAAGCCACCAACCATCGATACTCCGCTTCAAAGGGCATCACCAAGCTTCGCCACGCCATCGCCGGCTGGTACCGGCGCCGCTATAACGTCGATTTGGACCCGGATACCGAGACCGTGGTCACCATCGGGGCCAAGGAAGGGATCAGCCACATGGTCCTGGCCACGATCAGTCCCGGCGACGTGGTCTTCGCCCCGAATCCGACCTATCCGATTCATCCTTACTCGGTGATCATCGCCGGCGGGGATCTCCGCTCCATCCCCATCGCCGACGACCGGGATTTTTTCGAGGACTTGAAGGTAGCCGTCAAACAAACCTGGCCTTCACCAAGGATGTTGATCATCTCTTTCCCTCACAACCCGACCGGCCAGGTGGTCGACCTTGATTTCTTCAAGAAGATCGTGGCTTTTTGCAAGGAGCACGAAATCATCCTGGTTCATGATCTGGCCTACGCCGACCTTTGTTTTGACGGATACAAGGCCCCCAGCCTGCTTCAGGTCAAGGGGGCCAAGGACATCGGCGTTGAATTGTTCTCGTTGTCCAAAAGTTACAATATGCCCGGCTGGAGGGTCGGGTTCGTCTGCGGCAACCGGGAAATCGTCCAGGCCTTGACCAGACTGAAAAGTTATCTGGATTACGGCATATTCCAGCCGATTCAGATCGCGGCCATCATCGCCCTGAACGAGGACCAGTTTTGTGTTCAGCAGATCGTCGAGACCTACCGCAAGCGGCGGGACACCCTTTGCCGGGGTTTGAACCGTATCGGTTGGCCGGTCGAGCCGCCCAAGGGGACCATGTTTGTTTGGGCCAAGATCCCGGAAAAGTTCAGCCACCTCAATTCGGTCGACTTTGCCAAGATGCTCATTCATGAAGCCAAGGTGGCGGTGAGTCCGGGCTTGGGCTTCGGCGAATACGGCGAGGGCTGGGTCCGCTTTGCCCTGGTGGAAAACAACCACCGGATCAACCAAGCCATTCGAGGCTTGAGAAAGGTGATGCAGGTATGAACCCGATCAAGGTCGGTCTGATCGGCTGGGGGACGGTCGGCGGCGGCACGGCCAAAATCCTCCTGGAAGAACAGGATTTAATCGCCCGGAAGGTGGGCTGGCCGGTGGTCTTGAAGAAAATCGCCGATTTGGACCTGGAGACCCCCAGGTCGGTCAAGGTCGATCCCGGCCTGCTGACCCGAGACGCGGCCGAGGTCATCCGCGACCCGGAGATCAAAATCGTGGTCGAGCTGATCGGCGGGGTGGAACCGGCCCGGACCTATATCCTCGAGGCTATGGCTCAAGGCAAGCACGTGGTCACGGCGAATAAGGCCCTGTTGGCCACTCACGGCCGGGAGATTTTCGAGGCCGCCGCCCGGGCCGGGGTCGATCTGCTGTTCGAGGCCAGCGTGGCCGGGGGCATCCCCATTATCCGGACCTTGAAGGAAGGTCTCCTGGCCAACCATATCAACTATTTCTTCGGCATTCTCAATGGAACCTCGAATTATATCCTGACCAAGATGACCAAGGAGGGTCTGGACTTCGCCCAGGCCCTCCGGGAAGCCCAAGACCGGGGTTATGCCGAGGCTGATCCGACCTTTGACGTGGAAGGCATAGACGCCGCCCACAAGCTGGTCATTCTGGCGGCCCTGGCTTACGGCCTGCGGGTCGAACTCTCCGATATTTACGTCGAAGGGATCAGCCGGCTCGATCCTCTGGACATTAAGTTTGCCGATGAATTCGGATACGTGATCAAATTGTTGGCCATTTCGGCCCGGAGCGACGACCGGGTCGAGGTGCGCCTGCACCCGACCATGCTGCCCAAGGGACATCTGCTGACCGAAGTGGACGGCCCGTTCAACGCCATTCATATCAACGGCCACGCGGTCGGCGATATCCTCCTTTACGGGGCCGGGGCCGGAATGATGCCCACGGCCAGCGCGGTGGTCAGCGACGTGATCGAGCTGGTCCGAAGCGTCCGGGCCGGCGTTTCGGGGCGGGTGCCGCCTTTGTCCTGGCAGCAGGTGGTCGAAGGAGCTTCGAGCCTGCGGCCCATCGAAGACATAGTGACCACTTATTATTTCCGCTTTTCCGTCGTGGACCGACCGGGGGTTTTATCCAATATATCCGGGGTTTTGGGTCGCCACGGCATCAGCATCAGCGCGGTTATCCAAAAGGGCCGGGAAGTGGCCGGGGCCGTGCCCATCGTCATGCTGACCCATGAGGCCAAGGAATCCTCCGTCCGAATGGCCTTGGCCGAAATAGACCGGCTGGACGTGGTCAGGGGCCGGACCGTGGTGATCCGGGTCGAGGAGCGTTTGTCATGAAGTACGCCATTCTGGTCGGAGACGGCATGGGGGACTATCCGATCCCCGAACTGGGCGGCCGGACGCCCCTGGAAGCGGCCCATACGCCCAATATGGACGCCCTGGCTCAAGGCGGGCTTTTGGGCCTGGTCCAAACCATTCCTCCGGACAAGGAACCCGGCTCGGACGTAGCCAACATGTCCATCATGGGTTATGATCCCCAACTCTACCACACCGGCCGGGGACCGCTGGAAGCGGCCAGCATGGGCATTAAAGTAAAGCCGGAAGAATTGGCTTTTCGTCTCAACCTGGTCACCTTGGATTTTGAAGACGCCGGACGGGTGATTATGCGCGATCACAGCGCCGGCCATATCACTTCCCAGGAAGCGGCCGAACTGATCAAGCACCTGGCCGCCAAGCTCCCTTTGACCCGAAGCCAGCGTCTTTATCCCGGAGTCAGCTACCGCCACCTGCTGACCTGGCCCGATCTGCCCGACGGCCTGCCGACCATCGCCCCCCACGATTATCGGGACCAGGAAGTCACGGCCTATCTGGAAGGCGACCTCCCGGAAATGCGGCCCCTCCTCGACCTGGTCCGGGCCTCCTGGGCCGTTCTCCGGGACCATCCGATCAACCGGGCCAGGATTGTCGCGGGCCGCCGCCCGGCCAACTCGATCTGGCCCTGGGGTCAGGGCCGGCCGCCGGCCATGCCGACTTATCGGGACCGCTGGGGACTGTCCGGCTCTGTGGTCTCGGCCGTGGACCTGATCAAGGGACTGGGCGTTTACGCCGGCCTGAAGCCCTTGGACGTGGCCGGGGCCACCGGCCTGATCGACACCAATTACCAAGGCAAGGTCCAAGCGGCCTTGGAAGCCCTTGAAAAAGAAGACTTCGTCCTGGTCCACATCGAGGCCCCGGACGAGGCCGGTCATCAGGGCGACCTGGAAACCAAAATCCGAGCCATCGAGCTTTTCGACCAACTGGTGGTCGGTCCGATTCGGGCCGGCCTGACCGCCCTGGGCGATTACCGGCTTCTGGTCCTGTGCGACCATTTCACCCCCCTTTCGGTCAAGACCCACACCCGGGAACCGGTGCCCTTCTTGATCCATCCCGATTTCCAGCCCTCGGGACGCCCGTATACCGAAGTCCAGGCCGCCGTGGCCGGCTTGTATCTACCTCAGGGCCACCACCTGGTCGAGCTGCTGTTCGGGGACCGGAAATGACTCAGGACCTTGGAGTCTATCAAACCAATTACCGCGTCCTGTACGGGGACGTCGATTCCATGGGCGTGGTTTATTACGGCAACTATTTCCGCCTCTTTGAAAGGGGCCGGGCCGAGCTCCTCCGGCAGCGGGGCCTGGGATACAAGGAAGTCGAAGAACGCGGCTTCATCCTGCCGGTGACCGAAACCCATTGCCACTACTACCAATCAGCCCGGTATGACGACTTGCTCCTGATCGAAACCCGGGTCGGTCTGGTCAAGAGAGCCAGCGTTCGTTTCGAGTACGAGATTTTTCGGGGAATGGAAGACCGGGACCGCCTGGTTACAGGCTTCACTCTCCACGCCTGTCTCAATCCGAGCGGCAGGATCGTCCGCCTGCCCGAATTCCTGCTCCAGCTCCTCAACGGCCGGAAGGAATAAGCCTTAAACCTGATTCCGGGGACATAATATTTAATTATTGCCTATGATCATTTGTCAGGCTAAAGTTTTGTAATAAATTTAAAAGGCGTAATACTTAAGAAATTAAGTAGGGGCACGTTGCAACGTGCCCCTACTTGTCTTCGCCCTCGGGGCGGGAGAGACCGGGCGAACACGAGGTTCTGCCCTACGCCTCGTTTGGGCTATCGGTGTTTTGGGACCGCACATCCCCTAACCAACATCGCCATCGGCTCAAGACCGGTGTGTCCACTGGTGGACTTCTGACGGGCCGTAATGTCCGCCTGGGGACACCCTTGCGGACGATCAAAAAAATATTTACAATTTTAATATGTTGTAATCATGTTAATTCAGGCGCCATTATTGCCTTTTCCGATTACAGGTCTTCGGCCGCGGTCATAAACCGACTCAATCGGCTGTGGATTTGAGTCTTAAAAGGTAAATCCCCAATATCAAGTTTTAAGTTTAAGGAGGGCGTCATGATCAGACTGGAGTATTTGCTTCGCCGGCGGACCAATCTTTCCCTGGCCGAGTTCCACGGCTATTGGCGGGAAAGGCACGGTCCCTTGGTGGCCAAGAATGCCGTAGCCTTGCGCATAAAAAAATACGTCCAGGTGCACACGGACGATCCCCTCAACGAAGCCCTCAGAGAACCCCGGGGGGCCATGGAGCCCTATGACGGGGCGGCCGAGGTATGGTGGGAAAAGCCCGAAGACCTTCTGTCCGCCCTGGAAACGACCGAAGGTCGGCAGGCCTCC